>ENA-OQHK01000072-OQHK01000072.1-human-gut-metagenome-genome-assembly--contig:-NODE-72-length-20809-cov-5.055411_pt1 | contig 20809 bp, 20 predicted proteins | sample MGYA00242562_ERZ504715 | MGnify/ENA primary metagenome ERZ504715 (study PRJEB26092, sample SAMD00036445) | human gut metagenome | host: Homo sapiens | study: EMG produced TPA metagenomics assembly of...
TATAGCTGAATGTGTGGATTTTGATGAGGAAACTGTAAAAAAATGGCTTGTGAGCTAATATTGTAGTGAAATGTAAATTAGAGGAAGCAATCTTTGGGCGAGAACTCGGAGGTTGCTTCCTCTTTTGTTGAGATAATTGCAGGCATTGGCAGTAGGACGGGGCTTTAGCCCATGAGCTTGTATGGTCTCTGTTTTTTTACTGTTTCTTTATTATTTTTTTTATTGAATTATCCGCACTTATTGATAAAATAGATAGTATGCGCACGATTGCGGATATTTTTGCATTCGTGCATGGGGATAAATTAACCGGAAAGAAAGGAAACGTTTATGAGTAAAAATTTTCAAAAATCTGATTCCATACTGGCGATGGATCATATTAATATTTGTTTTTCTCATTGCTCAGGCATACTGTGACCTGGCTCTGCCTGCGTACACATCTGATATCATCGATGTGGGTATCCAGGATCATGGCATTGAGCATATCCTGCCAGAGGAGATTACCTCGGAGGATTATCAGATGGCACAGACATTTATGCTGTCCGATGAGAAAGAGAAATTTACGGATTGTTACGATACAGCAGATACCGAGAACACAAGTGACGGCGATAGTGTGACAAAATACAAGCTGACCGCTGATTCTGACACACTTGATGAGCTGGATGAGGAGCTTTTTGGTTCCTCTTGTCATGGCATATCAGGCTTTTTTGTCGGGGGAGCAGATGGATGTGGATGCATCGGCTATCCCTCAGGGAGTAGCACTTGATGATAACATGATAAAGCAGATAAGAAGCAAGGTGCAGGACAAAATCGATGCGGTGGGTTCATCTACACTAAAGTCCATGGGTGTAGCTTTTGCGACAAAGTGTGATGAGAATGCCGGAATTGATGTGGATGCCAACCAGATTGCTTATCTGTGGAAGGCAGGAGTAAAGATGGCAGGCTTTGCAGCAATTATGCTTATAGCAGCATGTGTTGTAGGCTTTGCGGCTTCTAAGGTCGGTGCCGCTGTCGGCAGGGATTTGAGAGAGAAGACCTTTTCAAAGGTTGTGGGCTTTTCAAATGCCGAGATTAACAAATTCTCTACGGCATCACTGATTACGAGAAGCACGAACGATATACAGCAGATTCAGATGGTTACTACCATGATGCTTCGTATGGTGCTTTATGCGCCAATTGTTGGTATCGGTGGTATCATCAAGGTGGCACAGACCAAATCCGGCATGGAGTGGGTGATTGCGATTGCGGTTGTTGCCATCATGGTTTTTATTTTCACGCTGGTCGGCATTGCTATGCCAAAGTTCAAGATTATGCAGACTCTTGTAGACAAGGTAAATCTTGTTTCTCGTGAGATTCTTACAGGTCTTTCTGTTATCAGGGCGTTTGGCCGTGAAAAAGAGGAAGAAAAGAGGTTTGATGAGGCTAACCGCGAGCTTACACGCACACAGCTTTTTACAAACCGCGTCATGACCTTTATGATGCCCGGTATGTCCATGATCATGTACTGCATCACACTCGGTATCGTGTGGGTTGCAGCAGGCAGAATAGACAAGGGCTCTATGCAGGTAGGTACGATGACTGCGTTTATTACATATGCCATGTTGATTGTCATGTCATTTCTCATGCTCTCAGCCATGTCCATCATGCTTCCGAGAGCCGGTGTTGCGGCAGAGCGTATTGACGAGGTCATAAGGACAAGCAGCACTGTAAATGATCCAAAGGCGCCTGTTACTGAGGCAGACCACAGGGGTGTTATCCGCTTCAATCATGTGGATTTCAGATATCCGGGAGCAAAGGAGGATGTGCTTTCAGATATTGATTTCGTGGCAGAGCCGGGAAAGGTTACAGCTATTATAGGAAGCACGGGCTGTGGAAAGTCGACACTTGTAAACCTGATTCCGCGTTTCTATGATGTGACGGGAGGCTCAATAGAGCTTGACGGACACGATATCAGAGACTACACACTAAGCGAGCTTCGCGAGTCGATAGGCTTTGTTCCGCAGAAGGGTATTCTTTTCTCAGGAACCATCGCCTCAAACCTGCGCTTTGGTAAAGCGGATGCGAGTGATGAGCAGATAAAAAAGGCAGCAGATATTGCACAGGCTTCTGAGTTTATCGAGACAAAGAATGACGGATATGAAAGCTCAATCGCACAGGGCGGCTCCAATGTGTCGGGAGGTCAGAAGCAGAGGCTTGCCATAGCAAGAGCTATCGCAAAGGATCCTCATATCTATGTGTTTGATGACAGCTTTTCAGCACTCGATATGAAGACTGACGCGCGTCTGCGTGCAGCCTTAGCTGAGGTTACAGAGAATGCTTCCGTCATTATCGTGGCACAGCGTATCAGCACGATTATTCATGCTGACCAGATTCTCGTGCTCGATGACGGTAAAATCGTAGGAAAAGGCACCCACGAGGAGCTTCTTAAAAATTGCGATGTATATATGCAGATTGCACAGTCACAGCTTTCAGCCAAGGAACTTGGACTTGATGATAACAAAAAGGAGGGCATGTAAGATGAATGAGAATAACAACGAACAGTTCAAGATGCCTCCTAAGAGGCCAAGAGGGCCAATGGGACATGGCCCCGGAATGGTCACAGAAAAGGCCAAGGATTTCAGGGGCTCTACAAAGAAGCTCATAAAGTATCTCGGCAGATACTGGGCTGCCATCATTGCAGTTATGATATTTGCAGCAGTTTCGACTGTCTTCTCCGTTGCAGGACCGAAGATCATGGGTAAAGCCACCACTGCGCTTGCCGAGGGACTCATGAACAAGATTGCAGGAACAGGCGGCATAGATTTTGATTATATTGCAAAGGTTCTTTTGTTTACGCTGGCTTTATATGTGGTGAGTGCCATCTTTATGTTCGCCCAGGGACTTATCATGACAGGCATCACGCAGAAGACCTGCTACAGGATGCGTAAGGACATCACGAGCAAAATCAACCGTATGCCGATGAAGTATTTCGAGTCAAGGACATATGGTGAAGTACTTTCGCGTATCACAAACGATGTAGACACACTCGGACAGAGCTTGAACCAGAGTATCACACAGATTATTACATCTGTTGCCACTTTGGTCGGTACACTGGTCATGATGCTGTCTATTTCACCGCTCATGACGCTGATTTCACTCGTTATCCTGCCTGTTTCGATGATACTTATTTCGTTTGTCATAAAGCATTCGCAGAAATACTTCAGACAGCAGCAGGAGTATCTGGGACATATCAACGGACAGGTCGAGGAGGTGTACGGAGGTCACCTCGTCATAAAGGCATATAATAAAGAGGCTGAGACTGTAAAGACCTTTAAGGAGGCCAACAATGTGCTCTACAAATCCGCATGGAAATCACAGTTCCTTTCAGGACTTATGATGCCTATCATGCAGTTTGTAGGAAACTTAGGATATGCGGGAGTAGCCATCTCAGGTGGTATACTTGCCATAAAGAATGTCATCACAATCGGTGATATCCAGGCATTTATACAGTATGTGAAGAATTTCACACAGCCAATCCAGCAGATAGCGCAGGTGGCAAACCAGCTTCAGTCGATGGCGGCTGCATCTGAGCGTGTATTTGAGTTCCTCGATGAGGAGGAAGAGGATATAACAGTGGAAAATCCTGTAAAGCCAGACCATATCGAGGGAAGTGTAGAGTTTTCGCATGTACACTTTGGTTATAATCCTGACCAGATCATCATCAATGATTTTTCTGCAAAGGTAAAGCCGGGACAGCAGGTTGCTATCGTTGGACCGACAGGAGCGGGAAAGACTACCATGGTCAAGCTTCTTATGAGATTTTATGATGTAAGCTCAGGTGCCATTCTTGTAGACGGACATGATATCAGGGATTACAACAGAGCCGATCTGCGAGATGCATTCGGCATGGTATTGCAGGACACATGGCTCTTTAAGGGCACCATTATGGAAAATATCCGCTACGGCCGTCTGGATGCCACAGATGAGGAGGTCATCGCGGCAGCAAAGGCAGCACATGCGCATCACTTTATCCAGACATTGCCGGGTGGCTACGATATGGAGCTCAACGAGGATGCATCCAATGTGTCACAGGGACAAAAGCAGCTTTTGACAATAGCAAGAGCCATTCTTGCAGACAATCCAATCCTTATCCTTGATGAGGCCACATCCTCTGTCGATACACGTACAGAAATCCGTATCCAGAAGGCACTCGACAATCTGATGAAGGGCAGAACAAGCTTTGTCATCGCCCACAGGCTGTCTACTATCAAGAATGCCGATATGATTCTTGTCATGAAGGACGGAGACATTATCGAGCAGGGTACACACGATGAGCTTCTTGCAAAGAACGGATTTTATGCAGAGCTGTATAACTCTCAGTTTGAAGAACAAGGATAACTATTCAGAACCACTGAGAAGAAGAAAAGCTGATGCGTCATGCTTGCATGTAAGCAGCAGGTTTTCTTCTTCTCAAGGTGGCTCGAATAGAGCCACCCCCACACACATGAGCAAAAATTAGCTGCGTAGCAGCGAGAAAGCACGAGTATCGTGCGATATTGCGAATGTTTGTGGGGGTTTTGAATATGCGTGGGGCTGAATGGTTACATAAAATTTAAAAAAAATAACGCTCTCGACAAAATTACGACAAAATAGTGTTATCATAAAAGACATACAATTTGTTTTGACATGACAGTAATTGGCGGCATAGGAGAGTTTGATGAGCACTTTAAATGTCGCAGTAGCAGACGAAAAGAAAAACATGCAGAGTTTATTAAAGGGCATGGAGTTTTTAGGAACAGCAAGAAGTAGTGATGAAGCATACAACATGATAAACGGTAATGCCGGTTCTGATGTGGTACTTGTGTATGTAAAGAGAGCATCCGGTGACACTGAGCCACTTGATGATACATATATGGAGAAAAAATCCCTTGAGACACAGGTGACGGATATCATTCATGAGATAGGTGTTCCGGCTCATATAAAGGGATATCAGTATCTTAGGACTGCGATAGTGATGTGTGTTGAGGATATGGAGATGCTTAGCTCTATCACAAAGCTTTTGTATCCCACTATTGCAAAGAAGTACAAGACTACCTCAAGCAGGGTGGAGAGAGCCATAAGGCATGCTATCGAGGTGGCATGGAGCAGAGGCAGGATGGATACGATAGACTCCATGTTTGGATACACTGTAAACTATGGTAAGGGCAAGCCTACCAATTCGGAGTTTATTGCCCTGATTACAGACAAAATACGTCTTGGGATGTAAAAATCGTCATTATAGACAAATAAAACCACATTTTGATAAATTTACTAGGCAAAATGTACTCCCGCGTGATATAATATAGTATACATTCTATTGGTTTCAGGATGTATACTATATTTTTTATCAGATTAATCGTTGTTTAAATAACTGTAATCTGGGGGAGGTTTCAGCATGGACAAAATGAAAATATTAATGGCCGCATCAGAGGCAATACCTTATATGAAGACAGGTGGACTAGCTGACGTAGTGGGATCTTTACCGAAATATTTTGACAAGGACAGATATGACGTGAGAGTTATACTTCCGAAGTACAAATGTATGGATGATAAATTACTGCCACAGCTTAAGTTCGTCTGTCATTTTTATGTCAATCTCAACTGGCGCAGGCAGTATGTGGGGATTTTTACATCGCAGTATGATGGTGTGACATATTATTTTGTGGACAATGAGTTTTACTTTGCAGGAGATAAGCCATACAACAATATATACGAGGATGTGGAGAAGTTTGCTTTCTTTTCAAAGGCGGTGCTTGAGGCTTTGCCGGTTATAGATTTTGCCCCGGATGTGATACATTGTAATGACTGGCAGACAGGACTCTTGCCGGTTTTTCTAAAGACAGTGTACGGCTCAGACAATTTCTATGCCGGTATCAAGACAGTCTTTACCATTCACAATATGAAGTTTCAAGGGCGTTGGAAGATTAAAGAGGTGGCTGATGTTACAGGACTTCCGGAGCACATTTTTAATTCAGGGGAGCTGGAGTTCTATGGTGAGGCTAATTATTTAAAGGGCGGCATAGTATATGCAGATGAGATTACGACTGTCAGCCCGACATATGCAGATGAAATCTGTACACCTGAGGGCGGAGAAGGCCTGGATGGCCTGATGCTTGAGCGGCGCAGGCATTTGAGAGGCATTGTAAACGGTATAGATTATGATGTCTTTAATCCTATGAAGGATACATATCTGGATAAGCATTTTTCTGTAAGGGAATTGAGTGGAAAGGTCGTTAATAAGCGTCAGCTGCAGGAGAAATATGGTCTGGCTGTGGATAAGGATGTCATGCTGATAGGAATAGTTTCGCGTCTGACAAATCAGAAGGGCTTTGATCTGGTGGCATATGTGATGGATGAGATGCTTTCCACCATGAATGTACAGTTTATAGTGCAGGGTACAGGAGAGCAGCAGTACGAGGAGATGTTTAATTATTTCCATGGCAGGTATCCGCAGAAGCTTGGAGTATATATCGGCTACTCAGAGGAAAATGCACATGAGATATATGCAGGCTGTGACGCATTTCTCATGCCGTCTCTTTTTGAGCCGTGCGGCTTGAGCCAGCTCATGTCTATGCGATATGGTACGCTGCCTATAGTCAGGGAGACAGGTGGTCTTAAGGACACTGTAGTGCCGTACAATGAGTACGAGAATACGGGCGATGGCTTTTCCTTTGCCAATTATAATGCGCATGATATGCTGCATGTCATCAAATATGCTCTTGATGTGTTTGAAAACCATAAGGACAGATGGCAGGAGATGATGCAGCGCGCCATGAGGCATGACTTCTCATGGAAGGCATCTGCGAAAGAGTATGAGAAGCTTTACGACATGCTGCTTGGCAACTAGTACATTATTCTGCAAATAACAGGCCAAATAATTTTCATGAATTTCCAACTATGTTCTTAGAAAGTAAAATACCGGATACATATCTATGATATGATATCCGGTATTTTGTGTTATCGGGTTATATGATTATCAGTAGACAGTGTCTGTCTTACTATCGTATATGTAGTACCTCTCGCCGAGTACTTCCTCGTCGCGTACTTCTGTAGAGTTTACCTCACAGATGAATTCGCTTAGGTTGCAGACATCTATATCGCTATCCAGTGGCATTACCAGAAACTCATGGATACTGCTTGGTATGAGCAGCATATTGCCGCCGAGCTTTTTTGCCAGCGAGCTTAGCACACCCGGGTAGAGTATGGCGGATGCACCATTTGTCTGCCTGCTGTTTGTAAGGATATACATAGGCAGGCTGTCAAAATCACAGACTGCGCGCATCTGATTGGCATAGCCCGGACATTTTTTGGCAAGAAACTCTGCCATGTTGATTATTGAGCATGGAAGTATCCTTGGGGTATTTTGCATTGAGGCGCGGATTAGTGTTTCTGTATCTATGCCCCAGCGTGACAGAAGCGCATCTGTGACTGTAATGGTGCCAAATTCAGGCAGCTGCGCTCCTACATATACTTCAAATATGATGGCAAAATCCAGATATTTGATATAGGGCATGTCCTTTAGCTGCTTTTGGTTTTTGTCGTAGCTTATGAGCTGGAAAATTATTTTCTCCTTTACCTTGGAAAAATCATTACAGAAGCTTATGTCAAAATCTTCAGTTGGTTTGAAATCATTGTAGGTGGATAAAATTGCATCGAGAATAGAATCAATGGATACACCATCAAGGTACCAATGGTAGTAAGGATTGAGATAAATAGTCGGTGCTATATTGAATTTGGGATTGATAATCACCAATCCGTCGTAGATCATCCCGTTGTTCTTTTTGACAGGATGGATGGTAAGCTTGAAATCATTGTCAAGTCTTGCGGTTATTTCTGTTTCTATAGTATGTAAAAACTCCGTGTATTTCATGAATCTCCTTGCGGAGCATAAAAATATCGGATCTCGTGGAAAAGTAAAACCCACGAAGCAGGGCGCTTCGTGGGTTTTACTCTATCATTGTTTGTTGAAGTTTGCAATATGTATTTTTGTACAATTTTTAGACTTCATTTTTGTGACATCATACAAAATATAGCTGCGTAATCTATTTTTAATCCGATTTGAGCCTCTGCCACAGTGTGTTGTACAAGGTGGCATCCTCGTCATTCAATGCTCTGTATACTTCACAGTTTTTGAGCATATCGGAAGGAGGATTAATCGCCTCATTTTCCTTCGTTTCTGCATCCTGGTTGTCGATGACAGACTGGATAGGTGATGCATAGTATACATATTCAAAGTTGAGCTGTGCAGGCTCATCACCGCAGATATAGTTCAAAAATTCCTGTGCGCCCTCTTTATTCTTGCATGTCTTTGGAATAAACCATGAGTCAATCCAGAGGTTTGAGCCCTCTTTTGGTACGATATAGTCCAGGTTGTCATTTTCAGCCATGGCGGCAGCTGCCTCACCGGAATAGCACACTGCGATTGCCGCATTTTCAGCAACCATCTCATCACAGGTTTCATCCACGTAGTAGGCGAGCACATCACTGCTTTGTTTGTTCAGTATATCAAATGCTTCATCGAGCTTTGCTGTGTCTGTCTCGTTTATCGAGTAGCCAAGTGTGCGAAGGGCGGGAGTAAAGGCATCACGGACAGAATTAATCATAATCATGTTGTCCTTGTATTTGCCGTTCCACAGGCAGTCCCAGGTATTTAGGTCTGATGCATCAGCCATCTTTTTATTGTATAGTATGCCGAGTGTGCCGTAGAAATAAGGCACAGTATACTCATGTGTCGGGTCAAAGGATGCGGACATATCGATTATATCCTGATTTACATTTTGATAGTTTGGCATTGAGCTGTAGTCTATCTTGTTGACCTCACCCTCACTTATGAGCTTCTCGATGATGTAGTCAGAGGTGCAGATGACATCGTAATCGATGGCACCGGACTTGTACTTTGTGTACATCTCCTCAGGCTCCTCGTATTCCTCGTATTTAATGGTGATTCCGGTTTCCTGCTCGAAGCTGTCGATTACTGATTCATCGATGTATTTACCGTAGTTTAGCACTGTTATGGCATTGTCATTGTTCGTGCTTCCGGCGCTTATGGTAAATACCGAAAAGCAGCCGATTACGAGTACTGCAACAATTGCGATGCTCACACTACGCTTTACGATGCGCAGCTTTTTAGCCCTTGCAGGCTTCTTTGATGCGCTGACAGGTATTTGGTTTGAGTTGATGTTTACCACAACCAAAAGCAGCAGCACTGTGAAGAAAAGTATGGTTGACAGAGCATACAGCTCCGGCTTTACACCCTTTTTTAGCTCTGTGTAGAGCATGGTTGAGAGTGTGTTTACTCCGGCACCCTTTGTAAAGTAGGTGATGGAGAAGTCATCGAGTGACATTGTGACCGCCATCATAAAGCCTGAGAACACTCCGGGGCTTATTTCAGGCCAGGTGACCTTGAAAAATGCATATAGAGGTGATGCGCCCAGGTCAAGTGCGGCCTCATAGGTGTATTTGTTGGTCTGCTTGAGCTTTGGAAGCACATTGAGTATCACATAAGGGATATTGAACGTGATGTGTGCGATAAGCACTGTCACAAAGCCCAGATTCATGAATTTTACAAACAAAAGCATCATTGAGATACCGGTCACGATATCTGCATTGAGCATCGGGATGTTTGTAGCGCCCAGATAGATTGTCTGGTTACGTTTCTTCATGGCGCTTATACCCATGGCTGCGAGAGTTCCTATTATTGTAGAAATCACAGCTGCAAGCAGCGTAATCTGCAGTGTTGTAGAAAATGCCGACATAATCCGCTCACTCTGAAAGCACTTTATGTACCAGTCGAGCGTGAAGCCTCCCCATTTAACCTTGGATTTGGAGTTGTTGAAGGAGAGTACTATTAATACAACGATAGGTAGATACAGAAACAAAAAAATCAGTCCCATATATACCCTTGATGCTATTTTTTTTACCTATAATGCGCTCTGGTCTCCTTCCTTATCAAACAGATTGACGAGTGCCATGCTGATTAATACGAATACCATGAGCACGAGTGAGAGACCGCTTCCTGCGCCCCACTGCGAGCCATGGACGAAATCCTGTTCTATGATATTTCCGATGAGCAGGACCTTGCCGCCACCGAGTATCTGTGAGATGGCAAAGGATGTGAGTGATGGCACGAAAACCATTACGATTCCGCTTATGACACCGGAAACTGTAAGTGGCAGTATAATCTTGAAAAATATTGTGACTTTGTTTGCACCGAGGTCAAGAGCCGCCTCAATCCAGTCGTTTTTGATTCTGGTCATGGAGTTGTATATAGGCAACAGCATGAATGGCAGAAAGTCATAGACCATGCCAAGCACGACTGCTCCGGAGGTATTCATGATGTTGAAGCCCGGCAGTCCGAGAGTGGTGAGTATCGAGTTGATGACACCGTTTTTGGACAAAAGCTGCTTCCATGCGAGTATTCGAAGCATAAAGTTCATCCACATAGGAAGCATGAAAACAAATACTACAAAGCTTTGGTTTTTAATCTTTAAGCCGTTTAAAATCATCGCAAGCGGATAGGATAGCACCAGGCATATTATGGTGCATATGATTCCAAGCCGTAGGGATAAAAGCAGTGCCTTGATATTGGTGTGCTGTGCTATTGCAGCCACATATTCAAATGTGAAGCCTCCGTCAGAGCCTTTAAATGCATAGTACACAATCATGAAAAGCGGAAGTATGATAAATCCGATAATCCATATGAGGTACGGCCCTGCGAGCAGCTGTTTCTTTATTTTAGACATCTATCTCCACCGCCTTTTCATCTGAGGACTCAGGCTTGTGCATTACCTGGATATTAAATGGAATCACCTTGATACCCACATGACTGCCGACCTCTACATATTTGGTGGTGTGCACCATCCAGTCGTAGCCGTTAGCCTTTACCTCAAGCTCATAGTGCACTCCCTTGAAGATATTTGATACGACATCGCCCTGCATGTAGCCGTCCTCCGCAGGCACCAGCTCCACATCCTCCGGGCGGATGACTATATCGACAGGCGTGTTCTCACCAAAGCCCTCGTCCACACAAGGCATCTTTACACCGAGTATCTCGACAAGCTTATCCTTTATCATAACACCGTCGATGATATTACTGTGCCCGATAAAGTCAGCGACAAAGGCATTTTCAGGCTCATTGTAAATGTCCTCTGGTGTGCCAATCTGCTGGATATAGCCCTGATTCATGACTACGATGGTGTCAGACATTGTAAGCGCTTCCTCCTGGTCGTGTGTGACGTAGACGAAGGTGATACCGAGCTCATTTTTGAAGCGGATAAGCTCATACTGCATGCTCTGGCGCAGCTTTAAGTCGAGAGCGCCAAGCGGCTCGTCTAACAGCAGTACCTTAGGTTCGTTTACAATAGCTCTTGCAATAGCGATACGCTGCTGCTGGCCTCCGCTAAGAGAATCCACAGAGCGGTTTTCAAAGCCGTCGAGATTGACGAGCTTTAATGCATACTTTATTTTGTCATCAATGTAAGCCTTGCTTTTTTTCTTTATTTTAAGACCAAACGCGATGTTTTCAGCTATTGTCATATGAGGGAAAAGAGAGTATTTCTGGAAAACAGTGTTCAGATTTCTCTCGTTTGCAGGCACATTTGTGATGTCCTTTGAATTAAACATGATTTTTCCCTTGTCCGGTGTCTCAAAGCCACCGAGCATGCGAAGTGTGGTGGTCTTTCCGCAGCCTGATGGTCCAAGCAGCGTCAGAAACTCATTCTCCCTGATGTATAGATTTAAATCGTCGAGTACAACATTGCCGTTGTATGACTTTGTGATATCGATAAAATCAATTAATTTCTTTCCCATGGTGTAAACCTTTCTCATGTAATTATAGTACTGGTAGGACCTGTATGTTTATAATTTGCTGCTGTACACACTAAAAATGTGGCCGGCAGTAATTACAGCCCTATAAAAGAGCTTCTGCAGGGGAAGCGTCAGAAGCTTGGAGGATTGCTGACCCATATGAGCATGGCATCCTTTGAAGACTTATTTTCAATAAAATGCTTCTTACCGGCTTTAAAATAAAAGGACTCACCGGCCTTTACGGTGTGCACTTTGCCACCATAGCAAAGCTTCACTGTGCCCTTTATCACATATCCAAACTCCTCACACTCCTGAGGCAGATATATTTCAGAACTGCCACCCGGATGAAGAGTGAGCCTGACAGGCTCCATGGAGCGGGTCTGTGCGTTTGGAATGATCCATTCCACCTTGCTGTTTTTTTCCTCGTCAATTTTCTCGAAATAGTCGTTTGCCTTGTATACAATCTGCTCAGGTTCCGTATCCGTAAAAAACTCCGCCGGTGTCATACCCAGGCACTGGATGATATCAAGCAGGGTGCCGACTGACGGTGAATTCTGATTTCGCTCAAGCTGGGAGATAAATCCCTTCGTCAGCTCAGCTCTGTCAGCAAGCTCCTGCTGGGTAAGTCCGTACTGGATACGAAGCTCCTTCATACGATGTCCGATATCCATGCTTACTTCCTTTTCTAATATACTTTACGTTATATTTACTGTAGGCTTAATGATAGTATTTTTTGTTTACTAAAAATAAACCAACGAGATAATTTTAATATATTTTTTATAAATGTCAAGGGAATTTTTGTTGCTTCTTTATGGTGCGGTTATTATAATGATAAAGTAATTAATGCATATAGAAATATGGGGTTTGAAACTATGGAGGATGATGCAGAAGCGGTAATTCCTACATTATCTGATGTAAGGGCATTACATTCTGATTATGCCGGAGATTGTAAGTTTATGTTTAGAGATGTAGAATCAATATTGACTGATTTGGATTAGGAGGAAAAACTATGTACAATAATTCACAAAGTCCTATTATGATTATATCAGGAAAAAAAGCGGAGAAAATGTTAAGCAAATCAGAGAAACCTATTGCGGATCATACAAAGACAATAGATAGAGCAAAAGATAAATTGAGAAAAATGGGAAAAAATAAATCTATAAAAAACACCTCATTCAGTTTTGAATGAGGTGTTTTTTATGTATGAAGCCGATAACCGGGATCGAACCGGTGGCCTACGCATTACGAGTGCGTCGCTCTACCTACTGAGCCATATCGGCAAGCTATATTATAGTATCAGATATAAGAGTGTATGTCAAATCAAAATTTTGAGTTGAAATTTTAAGAGAGTAATTTCAGAAAGGTATTGACACCATGATGTATATAGTGCATATATAACACATAAACAGTTGATAAATACAGTACGGAGGTAGCATATGAAGCTGATGCAAAATTCAGGAGTGCCCATCTATCAGCAGATAGCGGACAGCTTCAAGACAGATATTTTGGCCGGCAGGTATGAGCAGGGGGAGTTCCTTCCGTCGATAAGAGGGCTGGCAAAGGACCTGAAAATCAGTGTGATAACCACGATGAAGGCTTATGAGCAGCTTGCAGATGAGGGGCTTATCACAGCGGCGCAGGGCAAGGGCTTTTATGTCAATGCACAGGACAGTGAGATGATAAAGGAACAGCATCTGCGCAAGGTGGAGGAATCGCTGACAGACGCGATAGCCGCGGCTGAGGTAGCCGGAATCTCGAACGACGAGCTTAAGGGAATGCTTGAGGCGTTGCTTGAGGTGGATAAATAAAGATATGAAACGAGTCAGGAGGAATGAAAATGACAACAAAGAATGCAATTGAGGCAGCAAAAATCACAAAGGAACTTAAAAATTTTACACTGGATGTGGAGAATTTCGCAATACCGCAGGGCTTTGCCACAGCTTTAATCGGAGAAAACGGAGCAGGAAAGACAACGCTTTTAAATATATTAGCAGGAATCAGGCTAGACTATAAAGGTGAAATCACATACTTTGGACAGTATTCCGACAAACAGAAGGAAAACTCGGGAGATATTAAAAACCGCATAGGCTATACCGGCCCCGGCAAATACTATCTGCCGCAGTGGACAGTTAAGGATATCGAGGAAATCAGCAAGCTGATGTTTGATGATTTTTCAGCAGATGATTTTCACAGATATTGTGAGGAGCTTGCAATATTTTCACATGGCTGCATTGATATGAAGAAAGCCAACAGCTCATTTTCGGATGGTATGAAGATGAAGCTCATGCTGGCAGGAGTCATGGCGCGAAAGACAGACCTTCTTTTGCTGGATGAGCCGGCATCGCCGCTTGATCCGCTGATGAGAGATAAGCTGTGTCAGATGATTGGCGAGTATATCCATGAGGGCAACGGTAAGCGCAGCGTATTTTTCTCTACGCACAATATCTCAGATATGGAAAATATCACCGATTATGCCATTATAATGGAAAACGGACAGATTGTGGAGCAGGGCTTTGTCGAGGATTTGAAGGAAAAATATATCCTGATTAAAGGAGATGCAGCAGATACAGAGGCTGCCGGTAAGGTGCTTTATTCAATGACAAAAAATCCGTATGGCTTTGAGGGCATATGCTTGGCGGAAAATATAGATAAGCTTGCAGGATTTAATGTGACAAAGGAGATTCCGACACTTTACCAGATAAGCGTTGCGGTCATGAAAAATAACACAAAGATTGTGATGCGCTAGTGCGAGGTAAGGTGTTATGGAAAATAAGTCAGGAAGTATGAATGAAAAAATGGTTTCACAGGAACATGATACTGAAAGAACAATTAATAAAAAAGATAACAAAGCAAAGAATGAAGTTCTAACATACATCAGGGATTACCGTGTTATGACTAATCGCAAGTATCGTCTTATAACAAATATACTGATTCCGTTTTTAGCAATTTTTACATCAATGCTAATTGCCTGTTCGAAAACAATCTGGGCATGGATAGGAGTTATAGTAATTGTTTATGATTTTTATATGATGTGTGAGGTGGTGCAGGACTATTTCTGCTTCGGCTGTATGTGCAAGAAGAATGCATTTGGCATGCATTTTTTAAAGGCAGGTTTTAACGGAGTAAGATACTTTGAGAATGCAGTTCTTGTGGATATACTTATAAGACCGCTGCGTATTGGAATTACAATACTCATTGCTTCAATACCATTTATTAAATTTGGAGTTAATATTTGGTCGATATTTGACATTATTATGATATCTTCAATTGTTTCGGTTGGCTCATTAAATATATTCAGATACATGGATATGGGAATGTATATTTATCTGCTGGCGCTTATAGTTATCTTCCCGGCAATTGCAGGTAGTATAGCTGTTTTGATCTATGGCGGGAGAATGTGGTTTATCGCACCTGTGTTAGCAGTGGTGCTTGTAGGAGTGATAGCAGCGACATATTATCATATGATGATGCGTATCCGCAGATCATATTTTGATGTGTAGAGGTATTTTAAATTGGAAGTATATTTGAAAAGGAGAAATATTATGCTGAAAGATATTAAATTAGGATTTAAATTGTTGAGATATGGCTACAAACTGAAGTTGAATGTGATCATGCTTGTATTCTTTGCAGTAATCGGAATTGCATCCGATATAATGAGCAAAGGAACTACAATCATAGGCGGGATATACTTTATGATGAGTGGTATGTTCACATTCCAGCTCATCATGTCGATGGATGTGTCAGAGCTTATCCAGTCCACATCACTGAAAAAGAAGCTGCAGATATACATTCCGGTGATGTCAAGCACGGTAATCAATCTTGTTATTTTTACATTTCTGGTGGTAGAAAGAGTCATTCTGATACAGTATGGAGTGGCAGATAAGACGCAGCTTATCTACACACTTTTTACGCTTGATGTTGCACTGTTTATAGTATATCTGTACACAAGCATATGCTATAAGTATTTTGTACTTGGCTTTATCGTATTCATGGTTTTGTTTATGGGCGTTTTTACTGTGTTTTCAGGAGCAGCGTTTGTGCCGGTTTCTAATGCTGTTTTTAAGCTTGGACTCCCGGTGGTGGCATTGCTAGGCTATATTGCTATTTTTGCAGGTGGAGCGCTTGAGATATTGATAGGAGAGCTGCTTTACAAGAAGCCTTTGTCAGAATTCGCATTCAGGGGATTTTTCCGTGATGCAAAGTAGTGATGTTACTGTTCCCACATAACAGTGCGACAAACAACACAATGATTTCAAAAAATAAGAAATATTTGTGTAAAAATATTGAAAAAATGATCGCTTTGTAGTATGTTATCATTGTCGGTGTAAAGCCGGCAATGAGACTAATTAACATATTATCAGGAGAAAAATATATTAAATGGATAGTGACAGTTATAGTAAACAACAGTTAGACGACTTGTTTATGGATATGATTGCCTACTATGATGGCGATCCAAAGAGAATCCAGCATTTCACCAAGGTGCACAGCTATGCAAGGCTTATCGGTATAGGAGAGGAGCTTGATGATGCTTCGCTCTTTATACTTGAGGCAGCGGCTTACACACACGATATCGGTATACGTGTGGCGGAGGAGAAGTATGGCAGGTGCGATGGAAAGCTTCAGGAGCAGGAGGGACCGATAATCGCCCAGAAGATGCTCTCACAGCTTGGCTTTGAGAATTACATAGTTGAAAGAATTTGTTTTCTCATAGGTCACCATCACACATATGACAATATAGATGGTCTTGATTATCAGATACTCGTTGAGGCTGATTTCCTCGTAAATCTGTATGAGGATGATGCGGGAAACCGTGCAATCGACAAGGCATACAAGCGCATATTCAAGACTGAAACAGGAAAAAAGATTTTTAGACTAATGTTCGGATATGAAGAAGAGGATTAGTATGAGCCGGGCCGGGAGGAGACTTCCGGCCCTTGTTCGTATTATGCAGCTTATATCGGAAATAGTAATTAATCAGAATAGTAAATATGCAGAATAGTTATCTGAAATAATATTTTGGGATATGTCAAAAATTTTTGAATTTTGAGAAAGAAATAATATAATATGGCAAACAAAATAAATTATCAAAAATTAATGGAAGATTTAATAAAAGAAAATTGTGTGGACAATGACTGCACTCCACGTCTTTTGCTTCATAGCTGCTGTGGACCGTGCAGCACATACTGCATACAGACGCTCTCGGAGTATTTTAAGGTGACTGTGTTTTATTACAATCCAAACATTTATCCGCCAGAGGAATATCACATGAGAGCACAGGAGCAGAAGCGCTTTATAGATGAGTTTCCGGTGAAAAATCCGGTTCACTTTGTGGAGGGTGTGTACGACACCAAGCGCTTTTACGATATGGCACGCGGCATGGAGGCTGTGCCTGAGGGCGGTGAGAGGTGCTTTAAGTGCTACAGGCTGCGTCTTGAGGAGAGTGCACAGTATGCAAGGGAGCATGGCTTTGATTTTTTTACTACGACACTTTCCATCAGCCCGTTGAAGAATGCCGAAAAGCTCAATGAGATAGGAAAAGACTTAGAGAGCCAATATGGAGTGCGATATCTTTTCTCTGATTTTAAGAAGAAAGAGGGCTATAAAAAGTCCACGGAGATATCAAAGCAGTATGATATGTACAGGCAGTACTACTGCGGCTGTGTATTTTCCAAGGAGCAGCGTGACAGAGAGATTGCAGCACGTGGGTGAAAATGTGGTTGCGTGACAGTAAAAATTATTATATAATTTAGCACAGTAAAGCGGCTGTTTAGAGCAGGCGGCGGTATCACATCTTATTTTTATACAATACATTGTGATACATGAAAATAAATCATCATTTAATAATCAAGGAGGAATCTCATGGCACAGTTATGGGGAGGACGTTTCACAAAGGAGACAGATCAGCTCGTTTACAATTTCAATGCGTCCATTTCATTTGATCAGAAGTTTTATAAAGAGGATATAGAGGGCAGCATCGCCCATGTTACGATGCTTGGAAAGCAGGGCATCATCTCACAGGCAGAGAGCAATGATATAGTGGCTTGCCTAAAGCAGATACTTAAGGAGGTAGAGTCAGGGGAGCTTGAAATCAGCTCAAAGTATGAGGATATCCACAGCTTCGTTGAGGCTACACTCATAGACAGGCTTGGTGACACAGGAAAGAAGCTTCACACAGGCCGAAGCAGAAACGACCAGGTAGCTCTTGACATGCGTCTTTTCACCAGAAAGACAGTGAAGGAGACTGATGATGAGCTTAAGGAGCTTTTAGCTGTTATCCTTAAGATTATGAAGGAAAACACACAGACTATCATGCCGGGCTTTACACATCTGCAGAAGGCACAGCCAATCACTCTGGCTCACCATATGGGCGCATATTTTGAGATGTTTAAGAGAGACAGATCAAGACTGTGCGATATATATAAGAGAATGAACTATTGTCCGCTTGGCTCAGGAGCACTCGCAGGCACTACATATCCGCTTGATAGGGACTATACAGCACAGCTTCTGGATTTTTACGGACCGACACTTAACAGTATGGATGGTGTGTCAGACAGAGATTATCTGATTGAGTTTTTATCGGCTCTTTCAACTATCATGATGCATCTGTCACGTTTTTCTGAGGAAATTATCATATGGAATTCAAACGAATACCAGTTTGTTGAGATTGACGATGCGTACAGCACAGGAAGCTCAATCATGCCACAGAAGAAAAATCCTGATATAGCAGAGCTTGTCAGAGGAAAGACAGGCCGTGTATACGGTGCACTCATGTCGCTTCTTACCACCATGAAGGGTATTCCGCTTGCGTACAACAAGGATATGCAGGAGGATAAGGAGCTGGCATTTGATGCATTCGACACTGCAAAGGGATGTATCGCACTTTTTACGGGAATGATTGATACAATGAAGTTTAACAAGGACGTGATGAGAAAGAGTGCAAACAATGGCTTTACAAATGCCACAGATGCAGCTGATTATCTCGTTAAAAAGGGTGTACCGTTTAGGGATGCACATGGTATTGTAGGAAGAATAGTGCTTTACTGCATCGACAAGGGCATTGCAATCGACGATATGAGCATTGACGAGCTCAAGGCTATCTCTCCGGTATTTGAGGAGGATGTATTTGATGCCATTTCAATGGAGACCTGTGTCAGCACAAGGTGTACAGTTGGAGCACCATCAAAGACATCAATGGACAAGGTAATTGCCGTTTACGACGAGTATATGAAGTCAAATTGGCAGGATGAAGTGTAGTTTTTGTGCATATTTTATAAAAAACATGGAGAAAAATTATTAATTTAATATAGTTTTTTCCTTGTTTTTCATTAGAGTTTCAAGTAATATATTTCCTATAAAGACAGTTGTACGCGACAGACGGACAAAACCTGATTTTAATGTCAAAGTATAGTGTATGACATGGTCGAAGAAATTCTAGAAGATAGGGAGATTAGAGTAATGAGTGAAAAGCTTAAAGTAGGTATCCTCGGTGGAACAGGAATGGTAGGACAGAGATTTATTTCTCTTTTAGAGAATCATCCATGGTTTGAGGTAACAACAATTGCAGCCAGCCCAAGAAGTGCAGGCAAGACATACGAGGACGCCGTTGGTGATAGATGGAAAATGGACACACCAATGCCTGAGGCAGTTAAGAAAATCATCGTAAAGAACGTCAATGAGGTAGAAGAGGTTGCTTCACAGGTTGACTTCGTATTCTCAGCCGTTGATATGTCAAAGGACGAGATCAAGAAGATCGAGGAGGACTACGCAAAGACAGAGACTCCTGTAGTTTCAAACAATAGTGCCCACAGATGGACACCTGATGTGCCAATGGTTGTACCTGAAATCAACCCACAGCACATGGAGGTTATCAAATATCAGAAGGAGCGTCTCGGTACAAAGAGAGGCTTCGTAGCAGTAAAACCAAACTGCTCAATTCAGTCATATGCTCCGGTTCTTACAGCATGGAAAGAGTTTGAGCCATATGAGGTTGTTGCTACAACATATCAGGCAATCTCAGGTGCCGGAAAGACATTCAAGGACTGGCCTGAGATGGTTGGAAATATCATTCCATTCATCGGTGGAGAGGAAGAGAAATCTGAGAAAGAGCCACTTCGTCTCTGGGGATATGTGGATGATGAGAAGAAACAGATCGTTCCTGCAGAGTCACCGGTTATCACATGCCAGTGTATCCGTGTTCCTGTATTAAACGGTCATACAGCAGCTGTATTTGTCAAGTTCAAAAAGAACCCTACAAAGGAGCAGCTCATCGAGGCACTCGAGAAGTTCAGCGGAGTACCACAGGAGCTTGGGCTTCCAAGCGCACCAAAGCAGTTCATCAGATACTGTGAAGAGGATAATCGTCCTCAGGTTGCACTTGATGTGGATTATGAGCATGGTATGGGAATCAATGTCGGACGTCTCAGAGAGGATACAGTCTATGACTGGAAGTTCGTCGGACTCTCACACAACACAGTACGTGGTGCAGCCGGTGGAGCAGTGCTTTGTGCAGAGCTTCTTAAGGCACAGGGTTACATCACAAAGAAGTAGAGTTGGCAAAAGATTCAATTTTTGTTAGGAGGGCGGATTTTCCGTTTGTGGGCTGTGAGCACCGGTGTAGCACACAGTAGTATTCCTCAGAAAAAATATGAAGTTAGCCACGGGATTATTTACGGATAGGTTATGGCAGTTCGCAAGTCTAAACTGTCATTTGACATATTGGAAACCCGTGGGCGTTCATATTTTTTCTTCGGAACATACTGTGTACTCTCCGGTGAAGGCAGTGTATTGAACGGAAAATCCTCACTCTGTGAATTAATTATTATGCAAAAGTCGAGCCTCTTAAAAGAGGCTCTCTTTTTTGGGCTTGTGCGCCTAGCGGCGCACGTTTCTAACGGGTTAAAGTCCCGAATCCGCCCGGTAGTGGGAAGGATATAGCCGAAAGCAAGGGTGTCCATCGTGAGATGGAATCTGAAGGAAGCTGGATGTGAGG
>ENA-OQHK01000075-OQHK01000075.1-human-gut-metagenome-genome-assembly--contig:-NODE-75-length-20332-cov-3.606187_pt1 | contig 20332 bp, 26 predicted proteins | sample MGYA00242562_ERZ504715 | MGnify/ENA primary metagenome ERZ504715 (study PRJEB26092, sample SAMD00036445) | human gut metagenome | host: Homo sapiens | study: EMG produced TPA metagenomics assembly of...
CTTACCATCGTCCAAATCCATAGAAATGGCTCTGCCAGTATGGTGAATTGATGGACGTGTACTGCACCGGATGACCGCAATGGATCATCTGACCATTGCCTACATAGATTCCAATGTGCGTTACCGGAACTCCTGCATCATAAGTGCCTGTAAAAAAGATCAGATCTCCCGGCTGTGCTTCTGACTGAGATACCGGCGTGCAGATGTCATACAGTCCCTGTGCAGTCAATCTTCCTGTATTCCTTACACCAGAGTTTGTCAGGCAGTAACTTACAAATCCAGAACAGTCAAATCCACTTGGAGAATATCCACCCCACACATACGGTGTTCCCAGATATCTCGCTGCTTCGTTCAACAAACGCTGTGCCGCTTCACTGGTGTATTCATTGCCGCCAAAGCCTGTCCCTTCTCCAGTTTCCAGATAAAAGATCGGGTTTAAGCGCTCTCCATTTTTCAGAAGTTCAATATGAAGATGGCTTCCTGTAGAATTTCCAGTATTTCCTACAAGACCAATCTCATCACCTTTCGTGACGGATGCACCTGCAGATACACTCCGGCTGCTTAAATGTGCATACCGCAGTTCATAGCCTTTACTGTCCTTAATCACAACATAATTGCCATAGCTATCGTTATAAGCAGAAGTTGTAACCGTTCCGGTCAGCCCTGCCATTACTTTTGTCCCTTCCGGTGCTCCGATATCCATACCATTATGAAGCTGATTTGCTCCTGATATTGGATGAATCCTGTATCCATAATAGCTGGTCACACTGGAATACCAGTTAAAATCAACCGGTGTTGCAAACATCTGCAAGTTGCCTTTTGTATCGTTGTAGGCACTGAACAGTTCTTTCTGGAAAAATCCCAACCTGTCCTGACAGATTGACATCAGGTTTCCACTATTTAAGGTGACATTCAGCACATCTACATCTCTTGTCCTGGTCACTTCCACTTCATTGCTTCCATTATCATCTGCCAGATAGCATTCCCAGGTCTTATGACCATGTGCAGATGCTGCCGCATGACTGTCATAATAGACATCAAACTGTACACCGTATCTTGCGAAAGCTCCGGTATCTTCTACCGTATATTCGACACCATTCATTACCACCTTTGTCCCCATTGGAACAAACGGATTGGAAGCATCTACTGCTAAGGTATGATTGGCTGTTGGATATGCTCCACTGGCAGTCGGTCCTCCGCTCCAAATACCACAACAGATCGGACAGTTACAATATCCACTGGTCACTACTTGTCCCAAAGATTCTCCAACTCTTACAGTTGCTGTCTCTGTCACAGTCTCATTGACTGCTTCTGTTTCTAACTGATACTGCAATGCAAAAAGAGCATCCAGTTCCGGCTTGACCTGTTCAAAGGTAAACTCTTCATACTTTGCTGACAGATAACTGATCAGGATAAACGGATCATGCTCAATAGGTCCGATGTTATATCGATATTCCTCATGTCCCGGTTCTTCAGATTCCATGTTGTTGATCCGCTCCTGCAGATTAGCTTCCAGCTGTGTATAATACAATTCTGCTTCCCTAATTGCCTGATCTGATGACAGATAACTGGTTCCCGTGTAAGTGATCACATTTTGTAAAAACACCGCAGAGCATGATGTGATATTTGTTATGATTAGAAACATCAATCCGATCAGAACTGCTACACTGATATACACCTTCCGGTTTTCTTTAAAGAAGTTAGTGACTTTGCCGCCAATCTTCTTAATATAATCAATCGTACCTTTTGCAGCTGTTCCTACTGTCTGTTCACTTCGCTTTGCTTTGGCATAATCCCGTTTGATCTGTTGCTTCTGAATCTGTTTTTTTAGTTTCTTCTGCTCCTGACGGGCTGCCGCCTGTGTCTGTTTCTCTTTCTGTCTCTCCAGTCTGCTTCTCTTTCTGGATGCCCTCTGTTTCCTGCGTCTGGCACTTCTCTGTTCCAGCCGGTAAATACCTTCGCCGCCTTCTTCCAACTTATGGGCACCTTCCACTGCCGCATTGTCGTCTTCATTTTTACTAATCTCACGATGCAATGCTGCGGAAGTTGCACTTCCTGCTTTCTTGACAACAGAAGCTTTTTCTGTTTTTACAGATTCCCCTTCGCCAAACTTCAGGCGGGATTTCTTCTTTCCAGGAGTTTCCCCTTCATTTGCCCGATAGACCTGTGCCTTCTTGGAATGCTGCTTAGCTTCCTTTTTCTTTTTGGCTTCCTCATAAGAAAACTTTTTGGCTTTTTCCTTCTGTTTTTGATGGCGGAAATTGACTCCATCCGTATCCATCTGGTTCAATTTCTCCATATTTTTGTCATTTTTCACAGAAGCACCAGTTTCCTCATAAGCAAATTTCAAACGCTGTTTTTGTTTTGGCTTTTTGCTGCCGCCGGTCTGATTTCTCCGGCTGTCTCCTCGGTTTTCTGATAGATCAGCACGTTTTTCTTTCAGTCTCCCTAACTGTCCGGATTCATATTTTTCTGCAAGTCTGGATTCTTTTCCGACTTCAGCACGAATCCTTTTCCGGTTTTGCTGCTTTCTATTTTGTCCAAAATCCTCACTTTGCTTCTCTGTCCGTATCAGTTCCGGTGCATCTCTGGATTTTTGCACAGAGGGACGAATATTTTTTCCCACTCCGTTCAGACTGGCGGGAAGACTTATCCACAAGGCTTAATTCTTTTTCCCCCTGTTTTCCTCCCATCTGCACATCACTGGCACGGTTACTGACACGAACAGAAGATTTATCCGTCAGGTTTTCTTCCACCAGACCATCCTTGGTCATCTTTTGGACTTTCTTGTCCCTGACTTTCATTCTCTGTTCTGCCACTACTTACTCCTCCTTCTTCGGATACCCTTTCCCTGCCTGTAATAAGCAGAGAAAAGCGATGCCAAAAACAGCACCGCCACTAAAAGTTAATACATATGAAATTGCTCGTAACATTGTTTTCTCCTTTGTTTTAACCTGCTTCAGAAGTCTCCTCCAAGCGGGTTGTCATGATTTTATAGAGGGAATTCTTCGGGAATCTGTCTACAAATGGGATAATGACATTTCCATAGAACAGAAGTCCTTCCCCCTCATTACTGTTGGTTACATAGGACAGCTGGGTTGGTGAGATATTCAGCTGTTTTGCCAGAATCTGCCTGTCTCCGGAAGCCTGGTTCAGCATATAAATAAAATCTGAATTTTCAAATATATTCTCAATCTCTCTGGAAGACAGTAGATCTTTGATATTTTGTGTTATCTGATTGTTATTATCAGGTGGCTTTTTATCCACCTCTCTGGGGCTTTCGCCCATTTTCATCAGCGTGTCATTTCACGCTCAGCATAGCATATCTTTTTACCACGATTATATCGTACCGGCTGGCAATGCGGCCTCTTGGAGCTGTTATATTCTGCTTATGCAGGTTCAAGCTCTATGCGTTGCGTGTGGCTATTCTATTATGAATAGCCTTCCACTCGGATTAGGTCGCTACCCCTTTCCCGTTTTTTTCCGCATTGATACTTCTGACTTACTTGCCGGTTTCAGTCAGAACGGCGATAGTTTGCACTTTAAGCGACCAACAAGTAACAAACCAGTTCACCAGTTGGAATACCTCCCCATTTACGGAACCTCTTCCAAATTTCCACACTGTAAGCTGCTGTCTGCTCTTCTTTTAATAGAAGATGGAATTCATCCACATAGTAACGGGTAGATTTATGAGCGAAACGATTGATAGTCACTCGGTTCCATACCTGGTCCTGCACAATCAACATCCCGATCTTTTTCAGCTGTTTTCCAAGCTCTTTGATATCAAAACAAACGATACGATTGTTGATATCTACATTTGTGCGATGATTAAATACATTCAGGGAGCCTGTAACATAAATCTCCAATGAAGTTGCAAGACGCTGTGCTTCCGGCTCTTCCTGTTTTCTCAGAAGGTTATATAAATCCTCCAGGATTGGCATCTTCTCCGGTACTGGATCGGCAAGATATTCCTGATATACTAACCGCACACAACGGTCAATGATGGTCTTTTCTACCGGCTCCAGTCCATTCTTTCCTCCAACAATCAGCTCACACAAAGACAGAATAAAATCTGCTTTCAATGACAGTGGATTATCTTCCTCGGAATAGTTCAGGTTCAGATCCATTGGATTGATATACTGGTCAGATACCGGAGAAACCCGTACCACCTGTCCGTGCAGTGCCTGCACAAGTGCCGAATATTCGGCTTCTGGATCGCAGACGATGATATCATCTTCTGTGATCAGGAAGCAGTTTGTAATTTCTCTCTTTGCTGAGAAGGACTTACCGGAACCTGGTGTACCAAGAATCAGTCCATTCGGGTTCTTCAGACGTTTCCGATCAACCATGATCATGTTGTTGGATAATGCATTTAATCCATAATAAAGAGCTTCCCCTTCCTGAAACAGTTCCTGTGTCGTAAATGGCACGAAGATCGCTGTTGAAGATGTGGTAAGCCCTCTCTGAATTTCAATTCGATTGACTCCCAGTGGAATACAGGACATGAGTGCTGCTTCCTGCTGATAATCCAGTTGTTTTAAAGAACAGTTATATTTCTGTGCAATTCCCTGCACCTGGAAAATATTATTATCCAGCTTCTGACGCTTCTTTGCGGTATTCATTACCAGAACTGTCACAAGGAACATTCTCTCATTTCTGGACTGCAGATCTTCCAACAGGTTCTTCGCCTCTTCTCCATAGGTTACAAGGTCTGATGGAAGCACGTCCATATCATAACCGGAACGTACCGCCCGTTTCTGCTCTTCAATCTTCATCTTATCCAGATCTGAAATCTTGCTCTTGATCATTTTGATTGCTGAACTCTGATCAATGGACTGGATATGAATGTTGACATTGATGCTGTCATCCACATCCAGGAAGTCTGCAAGCATCCGGTCTGTCAGCTCCGGTGCAAGAATCTGCAGGTAACTCACACTTCCCATCGTTCTTCCCATCAAAAATGTCTGATTCTTGGAAAAGTTAAAGGAAGTCGGTGCAATAAAATCTTTGGTCTTTAATCCTGTTTCTGGAAGCATCTTATACTGGAACTTAAATGGTTCAATCCGATCCTGGTTGAACACATGATACAGAATCTCCAGCCTTTCCAAACCATTCAAGGAATGTGCCTGTGCTCCCAGGACCTTAAAGTTATTTAAGATATCTGTTTCGATTCTTTCAAGCCTTGGCCTTGCCGCCTTCAGGCTTTCTGCTTCGATTCCAAAAGTAATATACTTTGTCTTCACCAGACCATTATTTCCTTTGGAAAGCTGATTTTTCAGCATAGTACGATACTCTTCACGAATGGCATTGAAGTCATCGTTCTGATCCGGAATATCAATACTTTTTTCAAATTCTGCCACATCCACCTGCTGATTGATAAAGGACAGCTGCACACTGATGGAAGAATCAAAGTAATTTAAGAAATCACAGTAATTTTCAAATATCGTGGTCTTATCCTCATTTAAAGCAAGCTGATAGTTGATGTCATAAAACTGAATCGTCTTGGAGAAAAAGTTCTTTGTCACCTGGCAAATACCATCCTGCAGCATCCGAATATACGGAATACTCTGCTGCGCAGTTGTAGGAATATTTTTCTGTTTCCTGCGGTCCCGTTCCTGCTTCTTCCTACGCTTTTCCTGTTCTCTTTCTTTTCTGCTTTTTTTGTTTCTTCTTTCCTGACGGTTTCTTTTTTCCACCAGGGACAGACGCTCCTGCTGAGCCTCCTGCTTTGTCTTTTTTGCCATCCGGCACACCCTCCTTTTTTACAAGGGTGGAAATCTCCTGATAAAAATTTTCTGTCTTATATGGTCTTACCGCTGGACAGATAAACTTCTGTCGAATGATATTTGCCACCACTTTTTCAAAGGGAAGCCCGTCTTTTTCATACATTGCCATGAAGAAAAATGGAAGCATGATCGTTACCATCAGAATGGCAGCAATACTGGAACCGATTGGTTTTCTCATGAACAGATAAAACGGAATCCCCACAACTGCGGCAAGTGAAAAGAAAATCAGCTGCCGCTTTGTCAGATTTAACGCTACTTTTGTTTTGACCTTGGTAAGGTCTTTTGGTACTGGTACATACGCCATGGTATGCGCTCCTTTCCTGCCCGTTAATGGGCATTGAATATTGATTTGCTAAGGCTTCCGGTCTTGAATAATGAAAATGCAAGAATCACGGTATAAGCCGCTACTGAAAACATTGCTGCATGAAGGTCACTGGATATGGTCATTGCATTTACTAAAACTGCATAAATTCCCACACAGACCATCATGAAGAATCCCTGAAATGCCAGTGCGAACAAGCCTTTTAAATAGTTGTTTCCGATATTGCCCCATTCCTTATTGGTCATGGTGGCAAACGGAATTGGTGCTATGGAAGTATAAAGGTAAATTTCTATCATTCTTCCGTACAAGATTACCGTAATGATAATTGACAGAATGTGCATGGTAACACTGATTAACATCGTTTCCATGGATAGCAGGAACAAATCCCCTAACTCCATATCCTCCAGGGCATCCACAATCCGTGAAATTGCTTCTGTTGCATCCACCGCAGTGTTTCCTGATATCACCCCGGCGGCATTGTTGACCACATGCTGGCCAACATCAAAGACCGCCATCGTGATATTGAACGTATTTGTCACCAGATAAATGGCTACATACGCTTTGAAGATCCAGAGGAAAATGTTATAAGTCTCAAATTCATGGAAATTGTTTTTTTGTGTTACCATCGTGATCAATTCATAGCACAGGACAAAGGTGATGATCAGTCCCGCAATGGGGACAATCACCGTTTGGGATATATTCTGAATCAGATTAAAAATCCCTGCATTCCATCCCTGCGGTGTCTGCCCCACCTGCCCGGCTATGGTTCCCACCTGCTCATTGACAGACGTGAACATGTTATCCAAACTTGACTTGATAAGCCCGATCAGGATATCCTTTATCGCTTCCGTAATTCTCTCAATGATGGTGTTCATCTACCACTCCTCTTAAGAGAACAATGTTGCCAGCTGTGGAATCAGGGTAGTTCCCAGCAGCATGATTCCGGCACCAGCCATCAGCTGTTTGATGCCCTGGCTCTTAGCGCCGGGATTGTCATTTCCATATCCTTCCAGAAGGTTTACGACACCCCACACGCCAAGACCTGCGCCGATTGCGACTACAAGAGTTTTTAAAGTTGTAATTGCACTGCTAAAAAAATGCCATATACATTCACCAAAACTGACCTCTTTCAGGTGTTTACGGGAATGAAAAAAACACCGACTAAAAAAGCCGGCGCACCTAATGTCAGTTATTCCTTTCCTCATTATTTTTCGTTCATTCCCAAGGTTACTCCGACAGCTCCACCTGAATTACCTCCACCTCTTCTTCGGGTTTCGGTGTGTACTGCGGATTTAACTCTTTTTCTACTTTGTATCGGTTTTTCTCATTTTCATCTGCAAGAAACCGATAATTTTTGTGTTTCGTGATATCATATTTGTCTGAGAAAAATGGTCTGGCACCACGAATCTGCAGGATACATTTTCCTCCATCCATGACTGCAATCTCATCTTCTGTCATCAGCTGTTTGCCTGTTTTCTGGTAATTCAATCCAAAGGACTTCTGATTGCTCCTCGTTTCCGAAGTGTTATACAGATCAATGGTTTCCTTACCCAGAAGTTCACTCATTTCCTTTAAGGTAGTTTTCTCTTTTCCACCAAGAAATAGTGTAGTATCACAGTTACCCAGAATGGTATCTGCACTATCCTTATACATTGCCTTTAGCTGACTCTGTGACTGCAAAATAATAGAAGCAGAAATTTCCCTGCTTCGGATAGTTGCAATCAGCTTGTCAAACTGAGGAATTTGCCCGAATAGCGATAGGTAAGCCTCTGGCGTTTCCACCTCGGGCTTTTCCCCCGCTCCACACCGTGCGTGATAGTTTCCCATCACACGGCGTTCCACCGACTAAGATTACTTTTTAGTGCCTATATAGTCCTCGAATTGTATTTCCTCCAACTCTCTGTGTTTTCGGAGTTTATTGATTTTATCTTTCATTTCTTCGGTCAACTGTAAGTCTTTAAGCAACTTTCCAATTTTTACAGGATTCGTTGCTCCAACCAGTTCTGACACCTCTTTTGACAGGATAATCAAATTCCTGTAAGTGTCGTTTCGCTCTCCCTTACATGGTTTGATATGCACACATACCATATCTGATATTGACAGGGCATTGTGCGTTACCGCACATTTGCCTTTTTGTGCGATATATCTCGAAAGAGCGTTGTCTGCCATCTCCAACGTAGGGTAGAGATGTGCATTTTCCATCATGTATTTCATAACATCGTAGCTGATACAGTTTTCGATGTCTGAATACTTCCTCACATATTTATTGACTTCACGCCTTTTATATTTGGGGTATTCATAAGCCACATATCCAACAGGGATAATCATTCTTCCCTTTATCCATCGGAACTGCTTAGACTTTCCATACTTTTCCTGAATAAACTTGCTGGTTATCTCGCCTTGACGTTCTATGGGGTAACAGCGGTTATTATGATTCATGCCGTTACTTTTTCCCGTTACTTTAAAGGCGATTTCCGCAAAGTCTGCTGATACCATAGTTGCCATACAGTAATAGTTGTGCATTCCCATAACCATTGCATTATAAAGACTTATATTTCGGTCTATCTCGCTTTGTTTGCTTGGATTCTTTATGTCTTTCCAAACGTCACTTAGCTTTTTAATGACCTTTGCTTTACTCTTGTCTGCCATGTGGGAACGTATTACCCACTTACTGCCTTTTGGTACAACCTTAAATTTGATACCGAGGAAAGTAGTGTAATTCTTCCGCAAGTTTGTGATACCCGACTTTTCTCCACTGGTCTGTAAATGCAGATTTTCTGCCAACCAGAGTTTTGTGGCACACATTACCTTTTTCGCCGTTGCATAATCCCGACAGAATAGCTTAAAATCATCTGCATACCTTACGATATACATTTCTTTCAAATCGGTTTTTGCTCTCAGCTTATTCCATTTCTGCGTTCTGTCTACTGTGAGGACGTTTCCCTCTTTATCAGTCTTGTTAAACTCTAAACCTGTTTTACCCTCTTTGATTTTGAACATTTCCCACTGACTGGCAATCCACCAGTCCAGTTCATTCAATACAACATTTGCAAGAAGTGGGGATAGAATCCCCCCTGTGGTGTACCCGTTTCGGGAGTGATTATAATGTCATTGAACAGGATTTCCGCTTTCAGCATCTGCTTGATTATCATAATCAGCTTTCTGTCCTGTATGCCGATTCCCCACAACTGCCGAATCAACTTACTGTGGTCGATATTATCAAAGAAGCCAACAATGTCTACATCTACTACAAAGTGCAGATTCTGCAACTGTGCCATTTTATAGCATTGTGCGATTGCATTCTGCGTTGACCGATATGGTCTGAAACCATTGTTCCGCTCATGAAATTTCGCTTCACAAATCGGCTCCAGTATCTGTAAGATACACTGTTGTATCAGTCTGTCCCAAATACTCGGAATCCCTAATGGGCGGGTTTTTCCGTTGTCTTTCGGGATTTCAACTCGTCTAACCTTTTTTGGCTGATAATAGTTCAACTTATTTCTGACGGTTTTAATGACCGATTCGATGGGCAGTGACTGTATCGCTACAATCGTTTTCCCATCTGTGCTGGGAGTTTTGCTCCCACTGTTTTTACAGATATTTCGATATGCAAGTATGATATTCTGCTCTGACACAATCAACGGCATGAGCCTGTCAAATGTCTTTCCATTCTGGCTGTCCTCAAATAATCGGTAGCCTGTTTCTTTAGCGTCATACCTTTCTGCATTTCGCTCTGCTTTGTTTACAATTCGTTTTGCCATAGTAACCAGCTCCTTATCAGAGAATGATTTTTTCTTAGTCGCACCACGACAGCTATGAAAATCTCCATTTTGGTGATTACTATATAGGCATGAAAGAAAATCTTAGTATCGGCTTGAGGCTATCCCTCCACCGCTTATTATTACGGCTTCACAGGTACTGTGCCTCTACTCTCACAGCCACTAATGCACTTATTATAGAAAGGCTCTTTCAATCCCTTTCCTTTTCGATACAACTACGGTACTTTTTCCGCTGATACAGTCAGCTCCCGTATTGGCTGCTTTCCACGTTCCGCATAACTTAGGATTGTTGCCACTTAGGTCGTTCCTTTAGCCCTGCAAGCATTATCTTCGAGCGAATCCCTCAAGATACCTGTGTCCTGTAAACACAGAGGGCATTTCATACTAACAACTTTTACTTTGCCCCGCTTGCGTACCCATTGGTACACTTGCATTTCTGCAAGCCATTCGTTTAGAGCCGTACATTCGGAATCTTTGTCAGACCGCCTTTTTTGGTCATTCTAACCATATGGCAACCCCACCCGCACTGTCACACACAACCCGTACCTCTACGAATCTTTCCTCGCCATTAAGCGTTAGGGTGTGCTTCGCACGACTTCCCCGAGCTTATAACCCCAACCGTCTGTATTCGGCTGACGCTATTCGGAGTATTAGTGAATCCCCTTCAGGGCGTTACCCCGTCATTTGAGATTTCAGTTATGCAGTTCTCTAAAACCACATTTATTTAATTGTTTGTGACTTTAGGCTACGCTTTTGTCGGTTATTCCCACCGTTTTAGGCGTAGAACGTGTCACACTGTTAGCAAACTCATCAGCGATGACACGCACATGCACCGGAAGTCTTCCTCCATATACATCGTCTGCCTTATCACAAAGCAGATTGAAAAGCTGTGACTGCAGCATCGCAATCACAAAGTTGAAGGTTGTATCTGTATCGGACATAATCAGAAACAAGGCTGTTTTCCTGTCACCGATCTTATCCAGTTCCATTTCATCATAAGACATGATCTCACGAAGCTCTGCGATGTCAAATGGGGCAAGTCTGGCTCCACAGGAAATCAAAATCGATTTTGCAGTTTTGCCGGCGGCCATTTTGTATTTTTTATACTGTCTGACCGCAAAGTGCTGCGGATCTCTTTCTTCCAGTTCCTGAAACATCATATCCACTGGATTCTGGTAAGTTTCATCCTCTTCACGGGTTTCGCTTTCATTCAAAAGATCCAGAAGGGTATTCAGATTTTTTTCCTCTTCATCACCTTCATACCAGATAAAAGCAATCAGTGCTGTGTAGAGCAATTTCTCTGCTTTCACCCAAAAATCTTCGGAAGCTTTTTCCCCTTCACCTTTGGTATTAACAATGATTGTCGTTACCAGCTTCAGGATATCCTTTTCAGACCGTATATAAGCAAATGGATTGTAATGAAGGGACTTGGAAAAATTGATGGTATTCAGAACCTTAATCACATATGGCTCATGTACAACTTTTCCAGATTTATCTTTCATGATATTTCCATTCTTATCTTTCTTAGGTGGGCCCTTTGCTAACATCTTCCCGCACTCTTCAATCAAAGTGCCTTTCGGATCTGTAATGACCATGGAACAGTTCATCTGCATGACCGATGGTTTTACGAAAAAACGTGTCTTACCGGAACCACTGCCGCCGATGACCACTATATTTTTATTTCTTGCATACTTCGGCTGCTTCGGTCTGCTCTCCATGGTCAGTGCTTCTGTTGCTGTCAATGGAATGTTCATCCATGGATCTTCCGACATATAAGGCTTGATATCCTCTGCGGTTCCCCATCTGGCTGAACCATACTCGATGCCTTTCCGTAATTTCTTTGCGTCTGCCTGTTTCTGCCAAACCAACACTTTCAGAACGACTGCAACAACAATACCTGCTAGCAGATCTTTCCAATTATTGCTTAACACCAAACCAGCAAAAATCCGGTCTGCGTGTTCCATTGCATATAAAAGTTTGTTCCCCATATCTTCTCCCGGACTGTTCCGGTAAAGAAAAAATGCCCGGTCTGCATAGAAAGCAACCAGAGCATAAGGGATATTTGTAAGAACCAGTTTCTTTTTATCCAGGACGGACAGCTTACCCCCGATTTTATTCTTCCACTTCTGCATCAGAGTTTTGCCGCTTTTCTTTTTCATCGACTCTGCTCCTGATGCCGGTTCTTTACTTTGTCCTTCGTCTTCTTTGGCATCATTGCCCGGTAAGCTGCAAGACGCTTATGAATGGAAGGCTTATTCGCTTTTTGAATCTGTTTCTGGGAAAACTCACGGAAAGCAGCATTGAGGGCATCCTGATCACGTCCCTTGAAAAATACCAGATAAACCGGAGGATCTTTGCTCTTGTCTTTTTTCTAGAGCATAATTGATCCCGTATTTTCTTTGCATACCGTTCAAAGGACTTGATATTTTTGTTCCGTGATCTCGATATTGACCATCCCGGCATTCTGTTTTGCCAGCTCTTTTACCGTGACCTTTCCCTGTTTCGGCTGATTTTTCTGTGCTTTCTTCTCTACTGATTTCTGCTTCTGATGACGCAGATACGCAACAAGAACCTTTTTCAACAGGTCTGCCGTAATCTTAGTAGCCCGAATACAGAACGTGACCGTTTTCTGAGTTACCTCTTCCTGCATGACTTTTCCCTCCTTTCAGCGATTCAACTGCTGTCCAAATCTGTAATCATGGCAATCACCCCCTTTAATGAAAAAAGACAGATTAACCGGTAATCAGGTTCTGCACCTGTACGAGTTTTTCTGTCCCTTCTTCTTTTCTCTTATCTTCTCCACCACAATAGATGGGAACACACATTTCAAGTATTCTACTGTAAATACGCTGATGGGCAGTATCCAAATCTGTGGACTTCATTTCATTCAGTCCCAGATTCGTTGTTATGATCAGCGGAAGCATTTTACAATAGCGGCTGTCTATCACATTATAGACCTGCTCCAAAGCAAACTCGGAATTTCGTTCTATTCCCAAGTCATCAATAATCAGCAGCGGATAATCCACAAGATTTTGTATAATCTGGTTCTTATCTGCCTGATAGCTGGTCATTTCATTTAAAATCCTGGAAAAGTTTGTCATCATGACACGTTCTCCCTGTTCCAAAAGTGCATTTGCAATACAGCCTGCAAAAAACTCTTCCCGGTTCCAACTGGTCCCATCAGAAGCAGTCCTACATTTTTTCTCTTCATATCTGTCCAGTTTTCTACATACTGCCTGGCGATTAGTATCTTCTGGTTGCTTCCATTGTCATTTTCAAATTTCCATTCCCAGAATCTTCTTTCCCGAAGTCCGACGGATTTTCTCTGATAAAGCTGCCGCTGTGCTTCTTCCCGCTGCATCTTCTCATCAAGTTCCTGCCTGGCTTTTACCTCGCATTCACACAAACAGGACACTACATGCTCAAATCCCCATCAGACTAACTTTCATCTGTTTTCTTTTTCCTACAGATACCACAATGAAGACATCCCTCTTCATCCAGATAATCTGTTGTTACTTTATTTTCCTATCACAGGCTTTCTCCTTCCTGAAATTCATATTTATCCATTCCTGCCCTGGCTCCATCTCGTTCTGCCCAAAGACAGATTGTTGCAAAATGATTCTGATACTCTTTTCCACTAGATTTCATATAAACAGAAAGATGATCTATCCGTTTCTGGTAATCCCATGGAAATAACGTCATCAACTCCTGCAGTTCGGCTTCTGACAGGACAACATTTTTAAATCTACCATACTGACTGAATTTTTCTTCCAGAGCAGGAGTATTGCCCTTACTCTTATCAGTATGATTCTTTTCAGTCTTATTTATCTTAGTATTACTTCCATCCAGATTCTTGCAGTCCGGACTTCTATTTTTTTGCGTTCCGGACTTCCAGTTTCTTGCAATCCGGATTTCCAATTCCTTGCAGTCCAGATTTCCAGTTTCTGGCGTTCCAGAAGCAAAGTATCTTACTGGCTTTCCTCTAATCCGTTTCACAAAATTTTTCACGTATATGACAGAAGGACGATTATTCCCCTGCCGATACCGTTCAATCAATCCAATCCCATGCACACTGTCAAGCTCATAAAGAAGCTTTGTCACTGTCGTATGCGACATTCGCAATAGTTCCTGCAATTCTGCGATCGTGTAAATGATATAGACATAACCATCACTATCAATCCATCCATTTTTCTTGGATAGGCTGATTCGATCAAGCAGAATTCCGTAAAGGAGCTTTGCGTCTGTGGACAGGCTTGCAAACTCTTTTTCTGTGAACAGAGCTTTTGGTATCCGAAAGAAAGAAAACTGGTCAGATTCTTCTGCTCTGAAATATTCAAAATCTGCCATAATATTTTCCTACTCTTCTACATCAAAATCACAATTTGCAGCACTGCCTGTACCATGACATAATTCATCAAGCACATAATTGAATGCATTCATCGCTTCTTCCAAATAGATTTTCCTAGCCTCTTTATCACACGCATACATATCGGCAATAAATCCTTCATCATTTCCTATTGCGTGTACCAGAGTCTCCAGAACTTTCATAAATTTCTTTTTTGAACACTTTTTATTCTGCCTGTTCACATATTGCTGAATATCCAGTACTCTATCAGCATTTTCCTCATTCTCTTCAAGAATTCCAAACGCCAGATCCATGCCAAATTCATAGCCATCACAGGAAATCTGATCAACATCAAGCTGTCCCAGCTCATCTCGATAATTTCTTTCTTCCATTGAAGTCAGTGGTGTCTCATATTCATCCAGATATCCCATATCTGCAATTGTTTCCAGAATATCTCTGGATGCTGCCACCATCTTGTCCATAATGATTTCTCTTTCTTCCATCGGCATATTTGCCATAATGCTGTCTAATGTCATCATTGATTCTTCCTCCATCTCATTTTCATAAATATCGTTGATATAAAAGTGGTTTGCCTTTCCATTGTTCGGAATGATGCGCACCAGATTTCCAATCTCCACCAGTTCCTGTACTGCCTGATCTACCCCATATCTGGTTGTATTCAGGTCTTTCTTCATTTCACTTTTTGGATAGATTACATACAAATCCCCCTTACCATCTACCCAACCATTCTGCACCGCAAATTTCAAACGATCCAGAAATAAGCTGTATAAAATCTTTGCTGTATTTGACAGATTTTTGTATTTTTCCATCTGGAACAGCACCTTCGACACCTGCAGACAATCTACCGGCATATACTCCATCTTACTCATTGATTGTTTCCTCCTTCTGTTTGTACAGCACTTCGGCTGAATTAATATTGATTTCCAACATCCCTACAAATACCTGATAGTACAGAAGGCATATCTGTTCATCCTCTCTTGCCAGATACAATCCTTCCAGTTCATCGGACGGATGTTTCATTCCATATACTGCCTGACAGATATCATGGATTTTCTCACATTCCACACTTCTAAGATGCAGCTCCAAGGTGTGGTTAAATCTCTGCCAGTCTTCCAATTTCTGATTTACTGACATCATGCACTGGAACAGTTCCGCTGCTTCACATGCTGCTGACAGCACTACATTTTTGTTATTGATACTTCCATCGGCATTTTTCATATGCCCTACCATATACGCCTGATCTACTGAAACCATCTTTTATCCTCCTCTATCTAAACGGCATTTCTTCTTCCATGCCCTCTGGGATCTCTAAGAACCCTTCCGCATCTTCTGGAAATGGTGGTCTGTCAACCATTTTTGCACCTGCGAATTCAATCCGGTTTGCATACACTTCGGTGGTATAGATCTTTTTCCCGGTATCCTTATCTTCATAATTACCTGTGACAATCTCGCCTTCCACCATGACCTTCGTTCCCTGCATCAGATAATCTCTGGCAAATTCTGCTTTCTTTGCAAAAGCCTTTACCGGAATGAAACTGACTTCATCAGAATAATTTCTTCTGACTGCCAGAACAAACTTGGCAATCTTATGAAGTCCTTTTTCATTCTCCACTTCATTGTATCCGGGATTTCTTACCAATCGCCCGGAAATAATTGTTGTATTCATTGGCTTACCCCTCCTATGCTTTCATTGATTTGTAACAGATACCGATACATGGTCCACATTTTCCATAGGCACATCCGTAACATTCATCTTTTTCCAACTCTTCTTGCTTCATTTCATCGGCAAACATTCCTAACAGTGTTGTGTAAATCTTTTTCATTGCCAGGAATTTTTCTTCTGCTTTTTCCATCTTCTCTTTGTAAAATGGGATCAGTTCACGAAGAACTGGATGGAAACGTTCATTTTCATCATCCCAGGCACAGGTTTTCATCATACAGCGTGGCTGTTTCTCATAATTGCCCAGATAATATGGGCAGAACGTACAGCCTCTTTCTTTAACAATTGCCACCGGAATCACTGGCATCTGACTTTTGATTTCCTTTGTTACATGCTTACTTTCAATTCGCTCTCTCATCTTAAAAATCCTCCAAGAATATATATATTTGCAAAAGGGAATTCCCCTGAATTGCCTGTTTTTAAGCACAAAAAAAGAGGCAGACTTACGATTTTTATTTTCGCAAGCCTGCCTCTTATCAATCTAATATTCTATTTTCCAATGACATACCGTATAAACACGTATATCGCTCTGATCACATACACTGGAATCATGATGCTTCCAATCAATGCTCCAATAATGACACTTAATGCAGCCATACCAAGTGTTGCTGTGGTATCCATTCCTCTCGGAATTAGAATCAACCGCATTTTATGTATTCCAAATGGAAGTCCAGCAATAAATACCCACCAGAACCAATCCGTCTGTCCGCTGACTTTCATAATTGTTTTTGTCATCCAAAACCAGAATACCATAAATATCAGTGGCAGAATTGATTTTTTAATTACATCTCCAATCGTCATTTCTTTTGTCCTCTTATCCAATCTGTTTATCTTCTGTACTTTAGAAATATATGCCTGATATCTTTCCATCTGGCTATCATTATATCTTATTTGCTTATCATATTCCATTCTATCATCCCCTTTGTTCTGTTTGTGCCTTCCACGAATCTAATAACTGAAATATAATTTTTTCAATTTGTTCTTTCTTATAATCTGGTGGAAAATATTTTTGCAGTTGCTTTTCTGAAAAGCTGATTTTCTGGTAATTCACTTTTGCTTCTCCTCTAAGAATTTTCTCAATATCTTCTCCAGTCAATTCTTTTTGCTGACTAAGTTCTTTCAATTTTTTTTGCCTGTAGATCCATTAGGCATTTTCTTTGTTGTTCCTATGAACGCCAATAATAACGACTGCTCATTGCTTTTTAAATACGATATATCTACTGCAACAGTGAATGGCAATTCATTTTTGTCTACAAACTCCAGCAAATAATTCGACAAATAGGTCAATCGTATATATCGTTTGATTGTACTCATTGTTTCCCCGACTTCTGTACCTACCATCTCAGCTGCCCTATCTTTTTTTTAACTTTGGTTCAACTTGGACCAAAGTTAGATCAGTTCTTCTGCCTTGACGTTTCAGTGCTTCATACTTCATGCGGTATGCAAATGCTTTCTCACTATACAGCAGGTTTTCTCTTTGAATATTGGAATCGACCATAACTACAGTTGCTTCATCATCAGACATATCTCTGATAATAACCGGCATTGTTTTCAGTCCCAATTCTCTGCAAGCATATTTTCTTCTGTGCCCCACTACTAATTCATAATCCTTTTCCCCAGAATTTGAAGGTCTTGCAATTCCTGGCACAAGAACTCCATATTCTGAAATACTTTCAATCATTTCCTCCATTTTGTCATCCCTGAATACTTTAAACGGATGGTTCTTGAATGTATCCAGCTCGTCCAATGGAATTTCTCGCACACACTCCTGCTCCTCTGACAATCCAAACAGTGCATCTACACCTTTGAATTTTATCTTTGAAGCACTACTCTCTTTCACTGCCATCATCAATCACCTCCTCTACCAGTTTCTTATATGCTTCGGCAACACGTCCTTTGGGATCATGTTTATAAATACTTACTCCCTCAGCACTCGTCTCTGCAGCTCTTATAGAAAACGGAATTGCAGTCTCAAAAATATGGATATATTCTCCATAATTATCATGAAGTAATTCTATAATCTCTTTTGAAAAATTTGTTCTGCGATCCACCATGGTAAGTAAGATTCCGTCAATTTGAAGTTTTCGATTTATCTGCTTCCTGACTTTATATATTGTCTGCATCAACTGTTCGAGACCTTTAACCGGAAGATAATGTGCCATAACCGGGATGATAACCGAATCAGCTGCTGCAAGTGCATTTACAGTGAGCATTCCTAACGATGGCATATTATCAATCAGGATGTAATCATATTCCGGCGAAATTAACTTGATAAACTGTTTTAACACATATTCCCTGCTCATAACATTTACCAGGCTGACTTCTACCCCAGAAAGTTCAATATTTGCCGGAAGAATGTCCAATCCCTCTTCATGGTGAAGAATTCCATAACTTTCTGGTAATTCAAGACCGTTCATCTCACAATGAAGAACTGTTGCTACAGTTATTTCCAATTCATCTGGATTTTGATAACCAAGACTCTCTGTTAAGCTTCCTTGTGGATCGAAATCTATTGCCAGAACTTTATATCCTTTTTTAACGAGTCCAATTCCTAAATTCACACACGAAGTTGACTTTGCGACACCGCCTTTTTGATTGACTATTGCTATAACTTTTGCCATCTCTATTTCCTCCCAATTCGTAATGTATGTTTTGAAACTGCTTTTTCTGCCTTTTCCTGCTTCTCAGCCTGCAATGTTAAATCATGTGTCTTTATCAACAATGCCTCAAATCGTTCTTTTTCTTCTTTCTGTTCGTGTACTGTCAGATTTGTTTCCACATTTGTTTTTTGTGAAACACTCAATTTATTTCTAATATTATATGTGTCATATCTTCTTCTGATGCAATTCGCCTCTACACCAGACAGCGTAACCAGCTCTGACCAGGAAGATACTTTACACCTTCTTGCGATTGTTCCCCATGATGGCGTTTCTGGATTTCTACAAGCATCATATATTTTTGACGTTGCCGGTTGTATTCGTTCAAATTCATTTCTGAATAATTCCAGAAAATCATATTGATCATCAACACATTTTGTTCCATGACGTCCAATCCTTACATATTCGATTTCTCCATAATAATCGTTCAGAAACTCTTTTGCTGTTTTTCCAAAAAGCTTTTCAAAGACCATATGACTTGGCAATTCCTTATGACTGTCACACTCTTTTATTTTCGGCGGGACTCCACCATGCGATTCTGTCCATTCATCCAGTGCTTCATATACACTGGCTACATCCCACCTATCCAATGGGGTGGAGGAATATTTTTTTAATGCCTGTATCACTTCCACTACTTCCTCCGTCTGTGGCAGACATTGTAGTAATTCAATTGCTTTTGGTATGGCTTTTCTTCTTGTCATAATTCTTGCCATAAAAAAACCTCCTTTGAATGCTCATCATCTCATTCAAGAAGGTTTCTGTCAGAAACAATTCCGAATTGTTTTCAATATCTTATCTACACTGCTATTTCAACATAAGATATCGAAATGTTTATCTGACAGCACTGATTTTTAATCTAATGCCTTTATCAGAAATCCCTTATTTTAAGGCTATTCCGGTCGTTTCCTTTATCTTACTCTATTGGTACTGCATAAGTTGAAAATTTCACGTCATAAGACAGGTCAAACTTGTCCACGGCTTTCATAAGTCCAATACTTCCGATCTGAAACAGATCCTCAGACTCATATCCTCTGTTTGTAAATCGTCTCACAACACTCCAGATCAATCCAACATTATTAAGAATGATCTGCTCTCGTGCTGCTTCGTTTCCTTCTTTGGTAAGCCGTAACAGTTCCCTCGTCTTATCCATTCAGCTTGTCTTGATCTCCTATTTTCTTTGTCATGATCACTGTCGTTCCTTCTCCTTGTTTTGAAATAACCTCTACTTGATCCATAAATGCTTCCATAAAAGAAAATCCCATTCCAGTCCTTTCTTCTTCTGGTTTTGTTGTAAACATCGGTTCCATCGCTTTCTTGACATCTGGAATTCCGATACCCTGATCTTTAATCTCTATTCGCAGGATTCCATTCTGATCGGAAAGATCCATGCTGATCTTTCCATCTGGGTTGTGATACGCATGTACAATACAGTTTGTCACTGCTTCTGACACTGCGGTCTTGATATCGTCCATTTCTTCCATATCCGGATCAAATTTCATGATATAAGCAGCCGTCACAATTCTTGCGATTCCTCATTTTCTGAGTCACTGTTAAATTCTAAATGCAACATTTCTTATCCTCCCATTTCTCTATATTTCTTCTATCAGTTGATGCAATCCTGCCATATGAATGATCTTTCTTACTGATGCACTCATATTGCTGACTTTCACCGTTCCTCCCATTGCCTGTACCTGACGATATC
>ENA-OQHK01000076-OQHK01000076.1-human-gut-metagenome-genome-assembly--contig:-NODE-76-length-20224-cov-4.688859_pt1 | contig 20224 bp, 20 predicted proteins | sample MGYA00242562_ERZ504715 | MGnify/ENA primary metagenome ERZ504715 (study PRJEB26092, sample SAMD00036445) | human gut metagenome | host: Homo sapiens | study: EMG produced TPA metagenomics assembly of...
AGCGCTGCGGATTATTTGAGGGTCCAGGTGGGACCCTGGGGAGTGTCTTCGATGGCGATTCCGGCTGCGCCCAAGGCATCACGAATGGCGTCGGCGCGGGCGAAATCCTTGGCCTTGCGCGCTTCGGCACGTTCCGCAAGCTGTTCGGAAACCAGCTTGTCGAGCGCGTCATGCTCGGCGGAATCGGCTCCGGCACCAGCCGCACCACCTGCGGCACCGTCGGAAACCCACGGCTCCGCCAGCGGATCCAAACCCAACGTGTCGAGCATCGCACGCACGTTCACCAGCGCCTCGCGAACCTCGGCCTTCGCCACGTCCGAATCGGCGCGGTCGGCCAGCTTCGACAGCAACGTGTTGCCGGAACGGATCGCCGTGAAAATCGCGGCGGAAGCGCCCGAAACGTTGATGTCGTCGTTCATCGCGGCAACGAAATCGGCGGGAAGCGCGTCGGCGGAAATCGCCATAATCTCTTCTCGTGACGGCTGTTCGCCGACGGCAGCGCCCGCGCGCTCGATGAAGTTCGCCACGCGGTCGTACGCGGACTGCGCCTCGGCAAGCGTCTGGTCGGACCATTCCAGCATGGAACGGTACTGCACGGAACCGAGGGCGTAACGCACCACCCAAGCGGAATGCTCGGCCAGCACCGCCGGCACGGACAGGCCGTTGCCGAGCGACTTCGACATCTTCTCGCCCTTCGCGGTGACCCAGGCGGAATGCATCCAGCGCGCGGCCGAATCGTAACCGGCGGCGCGCGTCTGCGCCCATCTCGTTCTCGTGGTGCGGGAATCGCAGATCAAGACCGCCGCCGTGAATGTCGAACATGTCCTTCAGATAGCGGTGGCTCATCGCGGAGCATTCGATATGCCAGCCCGGACGGCCCGTGCCGAACGGGGTATTCCAGCGCGCGTCGAGCGGATCGGAATCCTTCGGCGCCTTCCACAGCGCGAAATCGCGCGGATCATGCTTGTCGGGGGACATGTCGGCAGGGTCGACCGGATTGTACTTGTCGTTGCCCGCGTTGTCGACGGACGGGCCCATCGCGTCGGTCACTTCGGAAGCCGCGTCGGAGACCGCGGTCTGCTTCTGGTGCGTCAGCTCGCCGTAATGCGGCCAGCTCGCCACGTCGAAGTAGACGTTGCCGGTCGGGTTGCCGTCCGCGTCACGCACCACATAAGCGTGGCCGTTGTCGATGATCTTCTTGATGAGGTCGATCATGTCGATCATGTGGCCGGTGGCGCGCGGCTCGTACGTCGGCGGCTCCACGCCAAGCTTGCTGTACGCCTCGGTGAACTCGCGTTCGTAGATATACGCGCGCTCCCACCACTGCTGGCCCGCGGCGGCGGCCTTGTCGAGGATCTTGTCGTCGATGTCGGTGACATTGCGCACGAACGTCACATTGTAGCCCAGTCGCTCGAACCAGCGGCGCACCACGTCGAACGCGACGGCGGCGCGGATGTGGCCGATATGCGGTGAGCTTTGCACGGTGGCGCCACACACGTAGATACCGACCTGACCTGGTTTGATCGGCGTGAAGGACGACACGGCGTGCGATGCGGTGTCGTACAGCTTCAGCCCCGCGGCGGCCTTCGCCGCCGCAAGAGCGCCGGAAGTGTTGGTATTCTGCGGTTCCTGCGTGTTTGTCATAGTCACGAGAATATTGCCAGAATCGGACATGACGCTTGGTTTTCCCGGCATATGCACGGCATCGTATTGCGAACGTATGCAGACACAGAGCCGAATCGCGAGCGTCATTTACGCAGATGATGTAAAAAATAGTGGCATGACGCAATCGCATGTGCTGATTCTTCAACACGTCCCGTGGGAGAAACCGGGGCGCATTTTGGATAGTCTCGACGACTTGGGCATGTCGTATGAAGTGATGAACATCGCCAAAGAGAAAAAGCCCGATCTTCCCGATTTCAGTGACGTCTCCGGCATCGTGATTATGGGCGGCCCCATGGGCGCGCTCGACACCGACAAGTATCCCGGTCTCAAAGCGGAATCCAAACTCGTACGCGCCGCCGTCAGCGTCGGCAAACCGTTGCTGGGCGTGTGCCTCGGACATCAGGCGATATGCGCAGCATACGGTGCGACAGTCACATATGCAAAGGAGCTCATGCACGGAAAGCAATCGGATGTATCGTTTGACACAGAAAGCCTTTTATTCAAGGGTTGCCCGAAAAAAAGCAAAGGTAGCACGTTACCATTCGCTTGCTGCAGATGCGGACACGATGCCTGATTGCCTAAAGATTACAGCCACTACAGATGATGGTGAGATCATGGCTGTTGAGCACAAGGAATATCCGATATACGGTGTGCAGTTTCACCCGGAGTCAATCATGACACCGGACGGAAAGCAGATGCTTAGTAATTTTATCAAAGCTTAATTGAAAATCGCAGCGTTTAATGAATTATATATTAGTTGTTGAATTGAAAACAAATAGCAGAACAAAATCATAAACAAAATTATAAACGAAATATCATCGGAATGCAGGAGGACATAATCATGATCAAAGAAGCCATGGTAAAAATCGTAAACAAAGAAGACCTCACATATGATGAGGCATATGCAGTGATGAATGAAATCATGGGCGGTGAGACAACACCAACTCAGAATGCAGCTTTTCTTGCAGCTCTTTCCACAAAGAGCGCAAAGGCTGAGACAACAGACGAAATCGCAGGCTGTGCAGCAGCCATGAGAGAGCATGCGGTACAGGTGAAAACAGGTATGGATGTGTTCGAAATCGTAGGAACAGGCGGAGACAATGCACAGAGCTTCAACATTTCAACAACCTCAGCACTTGTTGCGGCAGCAGGTGGCATGAAGGTGGCAAAGCACGGAAACAGGGCAGCCTCTTCATTATGCGGTACAGCAGACTGCCTTGAGGCGCTCGGCGTCAACATAGACCAGAGCCCTGATAAATGTGTGGAGCTTTTAAATAAAGTCGGCATGTGCTTCTTCTTTGCACAGAAATATCACACATCAATGAAATATGTCGGACCTATCAGAAAAGAGCTTGGTTTTAGAACAGTATTCAATATTTTAGGACCGCTCACAAATCCGGGTTCACCGGCCATGCAGCTTCTGGGAGTGTATGATGAGTACCTTGTAGAGCCGCTTGCACAGGTGCTTGTAAGCCTCGGAGTAAAGCGTGGAATGGTAGTATATGGTATGGATAAGCTCGATGAGATTTCCATGAGCGCACCGACCAAGATATGCGAGATAAAGGACGGATGGTTCAGAACCACAGTAATCTCACCGGAGGATTTCGGCTTTGAGCGCTGTACAAAGGAGGATTTAAAAGGCGGTACACCTGAGGAAAATGCAAAAATCGTACGTGATATCTTAGGCGGACAGAAGGGCCATAAGAGAAATGCAGTACTCATGAACGCAGGCGCATCACTTTATATTGGAGGAAAGGCCGACAGCATGAAAGAGGGTATCGAGCTAGCAGCAAAAATCATTGATTCAGGAAAAGCACTTGAAACACTCAATAAGCTCATCGAGGTAAGCAACAGCTAGGCACACAAAACAGGAAAGGAAAAGCGATGAATATTTTAGACCAGCTTGCAGAATATTCAAGGCTTCGCGTGGCAGAGGACAAGAAAAAAATGAGCCTTGAGGAAATGAAAAATATCGCGATTCAGACGAAAAACGAAAAGCTTTGTGATTTTGCATTTGAAAAAGCACTCAAAAAGGATGGCTTGAGCTTCATATGCGAGTGCAAGAAGGCTTCGCCGTCAAAGGGGCTTATAGAGCCGGATTTCAGATATCTTGAAATTGCAAGGGAATACGAGGCGGCAGGTGCGGATTGCATCTCGGTACTGACAGAGCCGAAGTGGTTTTTAGGCTCGGATGAGTATCTTAAGGAGATTGCAAAAACGGTTTCAATTCCGTGCATCCGAAAGGATTTTACGGTTGATGAATATCAGATATATCAGGCAAAGACACTCGGTGCCGCTGCGGTGCTTTTAATCTGCTCCATACTGTCAGAGGTGCAGCTTGGTGAATACATAAAAATCTGCGACAGCCTTGGCATAAGCGCCCTTGTGGAGATACACAATGAAAAAGAGGCAGGGATGGCGGTAAGAGCCGGTGCCAGAATAATAGGTGTCAACAACCGCAATCTGAAGGATTTTACAGTTGATACAGCTAACAGCAAAAAGCTGCGCGACCTGATTCCCGATGACATCATATTTGTATCGGAAAGCGGTGTAAAGAGCACAGACGATATCAGGGTGATACGTGAAATCGGAGCTGACGCAGTGCTTATCGGAGAGACGCTGATGAGAGCGGACGACAAAAAGGCTAAGCTTGATGAATTGCGATTAAGCTAATAGAGATATATAAGTATCTTCATGGTTTTAAGAATATCTGTAACTATTCAGTACAGAAAACAAAATATTTACAAATATACATCAGAAGGGAAAACATCATGACAAATCCAAACGGAAGATTTGGTATTCACGGAGGACAGTACATTCCTGAAACCCTCATGAATGCCGTTAAAGAATTAGAAGAAGCATACAATTATTACAAAAACGATCCTGAATTTAACAGAGAGCTCACAGAGCTTCTCAACGATTATGCAGGAAGACCATCGAGACTGTACTATGCAGAAAAGATGACAAAGGATCTCGGTGGAGCAAAAATATACCTTAAAAGAGAGGATTTAAACCATACAGGAGCCCACAAGATCAACAACGTATTAGGTCAGGCACTTCTTGCAAAGAAAATGGGCAAAACCCGACTGATAGCTGAGACCGGAGCCGGTCAGCACGGTGTGGCAACTGCAACGGCCGCAGCCCTTATGGGTATGGAATGTGTTGTATTCATGGGCGAGGAGGACACAAAGCGTCAGGCGCTCAATGTATACCGCATGCGTCTGCTCGGAGCAGAGGTTATCCCTGTTACATCAGGCACAGCCACATTAAAGGATGCCGTATCGGAGGCAATGAGAGAATGGACCAAGAGAATTTCAGACACACATTATTGCCTGGGCTCAGTTATGGGACCACATCCGTTCCCTACCATCGTAAGAGATTTCCAGGCGGTCATCTCAAAGGAAATCAAGGAGCAGATGCTTGAAAAGGAGCACAGACTGCCTGATGCGGTTATCGCATGTGTGGGCGGCGGCTCAAATGCCATCGGAAGCTTTTACAACTTCATAGAGGATGAGGGCGTAGAGCTCATCGGCTGCGAGGCAGCAGGAAGAGGAATAGATACCTTTGAGACTGCAGCCACAGTAAATACAGGCCGTCTTGGTATCTTCCACGGCATGAAGTCATATTTCTGTCAGGACAAATACGGACAGATCGCTCCGGTTTATTCTATTTCTGCAGGACTCGACTATCCGGGAGTCGGACCGGAGCACGCATATCTGCACGATATCGGAAGAGCAAAATATGTACCGGTAACAGATGATGAAGCGGTAAATGCTTTTGAATACCTCGCAAAGACAGAGGGAATTATCCCTGCAATCGAGTCCTCACATGCAGTGGCATATGCCATGAAGCTGGCGCCTGCAATGGACAAGGACAAGATAATCGTTGTTACTGTTTCAGGCAGAGGCGATAAGGACTGCGCGGCAATAGCAAGATACAGAGGGGAGAATATTTATGAGTAAGATAAGAAGTGCGTTTGAAAACGGCAAGGCATTTATACCATTTATCACCTGCGGTGATCCAAATTTAGAGACAACCGCAAAAATCGTAAGAGAAGCAGTTGCAAACGGCGCAGACCTTATAGAGCTTGGAATTCCATTCTCTGATCCTACAGCAGAGGGACCTGTAATCCAGGGCGCCAACATAAAGGCACTTGAAGCCGGAGTTACCACTGACAAGGTTTTTGACCTTGTGAGAGATTTGAGAAAAGATGTCACAATCCCTATGGTTTTCATGACATATGCAAATGTGGTTTACTCATACGGGGCAGAAAAGTTTATCAGTACATGTAAGGAAATAGGAATTGACGGACTTATTCTGCCGGATATCCCATATGAGGAAAAGGAAGAGTTTTTACCACTCTGCGAGAAATATGATGTGGACCTTATTTCATTTATTGCACCTACATCAAAGGATCGCATTGCGATGATAGCAAAGAAGGCAACCGGCTTCATCTATGTGATTTCAAGCCTCGGAGTCACCGGTACAAGAAGCGAGATTAAGACAGATCTGGCTTCAATAGTCAAGGTAATCAGAGAAAACACAGATGTGCCATGTGCTATCGGCTTTGGCATTTCAACACCTGAGCAGGCAAAGAAGATGGCAGACATCTCGGATGGTGCCATTGTGGGCTCTGCCATCATAAAGATAATCGATGAGTATGGTGAGGCTTCACCAAAGCATGTCGGTGAGTATGTTAAAGCAATGAAGGATGCGCTGTAGAGGCATTGTATTTTTATGTATGTAAAGGAGATTTTCTAAGGAAACTTAAAATAATATTATAAAATCAGAAAAATGACTTTTATACCCATATTTCAAAAATAAAATTTATGAAATATGGGTATAAAACTTGAAAAACGAATATATTAATTATATAATAAGTGCAAAATAAGACAGTTCAGAGGGAGGAATATCAGGATGCTGTGTCAATTTTCTTTTAAAAATTTTAAATCATATAAAGAAACAACAACATTCGATTTTCAGGCAACATCTATTCCGGAGTTTTCAGAATCGTTGTTAAAAAGCGAGAAAGCAGATGCACTTCTTCCCGTAGGGGTTATATATGGTCCGAATGGTGGCGGGAAAACCAATCTGTTACTAGCTCTTTCATGTTTGATTTCTACAGTGGTTAAGCCGATATATGAATTGGAGAAGGCAAGAGAAAAAGATTATTATTCAGCAGAAGATAAGTGCGGCACCATTCTATTTTAATGAAATATCTAGGAAAATGCCGACAGAATTTGAAGTGTATTTCCGACAGGGAAAAAATGAATACAGGTACAACTTATCAATATGCGGGGATGACATTGTTGAAGAATCTCTGTATTGGAAATCCATTGGTGGAAAGAGAACGGGTATGGTTTTTGATAGGGAAGGTGCTGAAATTACATTGGGTGCAAGCATCAATAAAGCGAGTATTAACCGCTCGGTAAACCCCAAGATGCCATATTTATCTTTTCTGGCAATCAACTATGATATACCGGTAATTGTGGAAGTTCAGAAGTGGTTTGAATCATGCATTGTCAAAAACTATGCAAATCCGATTGCAGACAGACAAATAATGTTTTCTGATGATGAATCATATCGAAAGAGAATTGTTCGTGCACTAAATGATGTTGATATTGATGTATCAGGTTATCGGTATGATGAAGAAAATCATGAACTGTATACGCAGCGTATGATAGAGGGAAAGATTTATGAATTAAGTTTTAATGATGAGTCAGATGGAACAAAGAAAATGATTGCGGCATTACCTGTGATTTTGTTAGCATTGCAAGAAGGTCGGCTGGTGATTATTGATGAATTGGATGCAAAATTGCATCCTAAGCTGCTTCGTTATGTAATTTCATTGTTTAAGAATAAGAATGTAAACAAAAAGGGAGCGCAGTTACTTTTTACTTCCCATGATATGACAACAATGAAAAATACAGTTTTCAGACGGGATGAAATTTGGTTTGCGGCAGAAAATGAAAGGCACGAAAGTGAAATATATTCCCTATATGGAATCAGAAGAGAAAACAATGAACGAGTAAATAGTACTGCAGCCTATGATAAACAATATCTGGAAGGGCGTTATGGTGCAGATCCATATCTGACAAATATGCTGGCAGGAGGAGATTGGTAATGAGTTTAAAACCTCCGAAGAAAAGTGATTTAGGAAAGAGTTGGATGAAACCGCGGCGAGATAAGAATATATTGATATGTCCAGAGTACCATTTGATAGTAACAGAAGGAACTGAAACAGAACCACAGTATTTCGAAGCAATCAGGACAATCATAAACAGTCAGTATCGAGATAAAATTCAGCTTGACATTCATGGTGCAGGAGACAATACGCTTAGTCTTTTGGATAAGGCAATGAATCTGGTTATGAACAATCCGAATGGATATAAGCATGTCTGGATAGTCTATGATACTGATGATTTTCCGGCAAAACGCATCAATAAAACGAATGAATTATGCATTAATATGTCTACAGAGGAAACACAATATCATGCTATCTGGTCAAATCAGTGTATTGAACTTTGGTTTTTGCTTCATTTCAGTTTTGTTCAGTCAGATATTCATAGAAGTGATTACTGGCCAAAACTATCTGAATGGTTAAAGAATATTGGACAGGGAGAATATTCAAAGGGAAGGGCAGATATGTTCCAAATTCTGAGACCTTTCATGGATTTTGCAATAACAAATGCTGAACGTTTGGATGCAATGAATGAAGGAAAAACTCCTGCAAGTTCAGCTCCAGGCACAAAAGTACATGAATTGATTAAACACTTGAGACCATATTTAAAAATCGGATAGGATAGGAAGAAGGAACAAGTAAAATGATGCAGCAAAAAGAAAGATTAGAAAAACAGCTTGATTTCATCAGAGAAATCGACAAGGAAAAGGAGATATTCCGCCAGACTTATTTAGCTGATGCAAGCCGCAAGGAAAATGATGCGGAACATGCCTGGCATATGGCTATCATGACCATGCTCTTGAGTGAGTATGCCAATGAGAAGATAGACGTGCTAAAGACAGTAGGAATGCTTTTGATACACGACATAGTAGAGATTGACGCAGGAGACACATATGCCTATGATGAGGCAGGCAAGGCCACACAGCATGAGCGAGAGCAGAAGGCGGCGGAGCGTATATACGGACTCTTGCCAAAGGAACAGGGCGAGCCGCTTTTAGAGCTGTGGGAGGAATTTGAGGCGCAGCAGACACCGGAAGCCAGATTTGCCCGCACCATGGACAATATCCAGCCAATGCTCCTAAACGATGCATCGGGCGGGCTTTCATGGCGTGAGCACAGTGTAAAGCTGTCGCAGATACTCGGCAGAAATAAGTGCACAGCACTTGGCTCAGAGAAAATCTGGGATTATGCGTTTAACAATATACTGAAAAAACATGTTGAGAGCGGAAATATCATAGATGATGAGGGCGTCTTCTCTGCGGAAGCCGGTGCGCGTGCAAAAGCCAGCGAGCGTAATGGACGGTAATAATGATTTACGGAAAAATCCTTTGAAAATCACGTATAATTCTATTGTAGACAGTCGGCTTGTATGATATACTTTACTGGATTAAATCGGTGAACTAAATATCATGTAACTATTCAAGGCTGCTTAAATAGTTACCTGACAATTATATTGAGTTTCATCGAAATCCACAGAATAAAACACACGGAGGAATCAAAATGAATATTGTATGCTTAGACCTTGAGGGAGTATTGGTACCTGAAATCTGGATTGCATTTGCAAAGGAGACAGGAATTCCTGAGCTTGAGAAGACAACAAGAGATGAGCCTGATTATGATAAGCTCATGAACTATAGAATAAATATTTTAAAGGAGCACGGACTCGGATTAAAAGAAATTCAGGAGACAATCGCAAAGATAGATCCAATGCCTGGCGCAAAGGAGTTTTTGGATGAGCTTCGTTCAATCACACAGGTAATCATCATCAGTGATACATTTTCACAGTTTGCTGGCCCGCTCATGAAGAAGCTCGGCTGGCCAACAATCTTTTGTAACGAGCTTGAGGTTGCTGAAGATGGCGAGATTACAGGCTTTAGAATGAGATGTGAGCAGTCAAAGCTTACAACTGTAAAGGCACTGCAGTCTATCGGATATGATACCATCGCAAGCGGTGACAGCCACAACGATTTAGGCATGATACAGGCCAGCAAGGCAGGTTTCCTTTTCAGAAGCACAGATGCTATAAAGAAGGACTACCCTGAGCTTCCTGCATATGAGACATATGATGAGCTGCTTGCAGCGATTAAAGCAGCATTATAATCATAAATATAGTTGAAAAAAGCTTCCCACATGATATTTTAGAGTGGACACATCCACCTGTACATGTGGGAAGTTTCTATATATTTATGGCATGCAAAATCATATGAAAGAAGGTAGAGTGCAGATGTATACGGTAACACACATATATGAGGCTGATTTTGGCTGTGAGGAAAGAGCAGACGGCGCAAAAGCAAAATGCATGGTTTATCTCGAGGACGAAAACGGCAGACAGCGTCATGTAGAGGTTGAGGATGAATGGCTTACGGCAAATGGGATAGAAGAGGGAAGCAGCTGGAAAGAAAATATCACAGATGAAGCCTGAATCATAAGCTATGAGATTAATTATGTGATTAGAGTATGTGAATAAATTTTGTGTTTAGATGCACATTGTGTATTGACAACAGTGCAAAAGGTGCTATAATAAAATTAACATATGAACAATCATTCATATGTTCAATGAAAAACGTACAGTAAAACAAATAATTAATGAAAATAAGGAGAACACCACTATGAAGAAGACTTACAAAATCGATGTAGACTGCGCTAACTGCGCCAACAAGATGGAGGATGCCGCAAAGAATACAGCAGGTGTAAAGGATGCTACAGTCAATTTCATGACACTCAAGATGAGCGTTGAGTTTGAAGAGGGACAGGATGCAAAGGCGGTTATGCAGGAGGTTCTTAAGAACTGTAAAAAGGTAGAGGATGACTGCGAGATTTTCTTATAAATTGCCGGGCGCAGGAATGACAAATGATATTATTTCAATGCCTGCGCTATAGTAAGGGTGATTATCAAGAGATTATAATGAATGGAGCTATGGCGTATGAATAAAAAGCAGAAAAAAGTACTTGCGCGTATCATAATCGCAGCGGTACTCATGATTATATTACATTTCATACCGGTTAAGGGAATTATCAGGTTCCTGCTTTACATGGTGCCTTATCTGGTTATAGGATACGATATCCTGAAAAAAGCATTTAAGGGAATCAAAAACAAGCAGGTATTTGATGAAAACTTCCTGATGGCGGTTGCCACTGTAGGTGCGATAGCGGTTGCACTTTATGAGAATGGTGACTATACAGAGGCTATAGCCGTTATGCTCTTCTACCAGATAGGAGAACTGTTTCAGAGCTATGCAGTCGGAAAGAGCCGTAAGAATATCAGCGAGCTCATGGATATCAGACCCGACTATGCCAATATTGAGGTGGACGGAAAGCTCACCCAGGTTGACCCTGATGAGGTTGCTATCGGCTCAGTAATCGTGGTACAGCCCGGAGAAAAGGTTCCTATCGACGGTGTGATAGTTGAGGGATCATCTACATTAAACACCAGCGCGCTTACAGGTGAGAGCGTGCCGAGGGATGCAAAATGCGGTGATGAGATAATCAGCGGATGCATCAATATGTCCGGTGTTTTAAAGATTAAAACGACCAAAGAGTTTGGCGAATCAACGGTTTCAAAGATACTTGACCTCGTTGAAAATTCAAGCTTAAAGAAATCAAAATCAGAAAACTTCATATCAAAATTTGCCAAGTATTACACTCCGGCAGTCTGCTACAGTGCACTTGCACTTGCGATACTGCCACCGCTTGTCAGAATACTTTTCATGTCAGCCGCACCACAGTGGGGCATATGGATATACAGGGCACTTACCTTCCTCGTAATAAGTTGTCCGTGCGCGCTGGTCATTAGTATTCCGCTCAGCTTTTTTGCAGGAATCGGAGGCGCCAGCCGCGAGGGTGTTCTTGTAAAGGGCTCAAACTATCTTGAGACCTTATCACAGACCAGATACGTTGTATTTGACAAGACCGGCACCATGACAGAGGGCGTTTTCGAGGTGGCAGGAGTCTATGACAATACGCTCGATAGAGAAAATGTGCTCGAGTACGCAGCACTTGCAGAGAGCAGTTCATCGCACCCAATCAGCAGGAGCTTACAGAAGGCATATGGAAAGGAAATCGACAGAACCCGCGTGACAGACGTTGAGGAAATCAGTGGCCACGGAATCACCGCAAAGGTAGATGGCGTATCTGTAGCGGCAGGAAACTACAAGCTTATGAAAAAGCTGGGCTTAAGCTACAGTGAAACTGACAAGGTCGGCACCATAGTCCATATCGCAATAGACGGCAGCTATGAGGGCTATATCCTTATTTCAGATAAGATAAAACCAACCTCAGCGGCAGCAATAAAGGCATTGAAAAAAGCCGGAATAAAAGGTACAATAATGCTTACAGGTGATTCAAGAACAGTAGCCGACTCAGTAGCGGCAGAGCTTGAAATCGATGAAGTATACAGTGAGCTTTTACCGGGCGATAAGGTGGCAAAGGTAGAAGAACTGCTCGCAAGAAAGGGCAGCAAAGAAAAGCTTGCCTTCGTCGGAGACGGAATCAACGATGCACCGGTGCTCTCAAGAGCAGATATCGGAATTGCAATGGGCGCCATGGGCTCAGATGCAGCAATCGAAGCCGCAGATATCGTCCTCATGGATGATGACCCGCTAAAGATAGCAAAAGCAATAAAAATATCGCGCAAATGCCTGCGAATAGTATATGAAAACACATACTTCGCAATAGGCATCAAGCTGATCTGCCTCGTGCTCGGAGCAGTCGGAATAGCCAATATGTGGCTCGCAATATTTGCAGACGTAGGAGTAATGGTGATAGCAGTGCTAAATGCAATCCGCGCATTATTCGTACACAAGCTCTAAAAAGGTAGAGCTCAAAGAACAGATATCAAAGAGCAGATATCAAAATGCCATAAAACTACTATATAAAAAATACCAGACAGAATGCACCCAAGAAGTGCACTCTGTCTTTCGCGTATAAAAAAGTTATTGTGTAACTGCGAAGGCACATGCAATTTATGTGGAGCACCAGCCCCATAGCCAATAAAGTAAAAATAACGCAATATAGCGCAAGAATAACGCAGGAAGGACACCACACCATGAGCGAAAAAATAAATGAACAGATAGAATGCTGCGACTGCAACGAAATCCACGAAGACCTTCTGAAAATAGTAAATGATACAATGCCGGAGGAAACCGAGCTCTACGACCTTGCAGAGCTTTTTAAAGTGTTTGGCGATTCCACCCGGATCAGAATCCTCTTTGTGTTGTTTGAAGCGGAGGTATGCGTCTGCGACCTTGCAAAGGTGCTAAACATGACACAGTCCGCCATATCACACCAGCTTAGGATATTAAAGGCAAACAAGCTCGTAAACAGCAGACGTGAGGGAAAATCAGTGTTTTATTCACTTGCCGACGGACATGTGCGCACAATCATTGCGCAGGGACGTGAGCATATCGAGGAATAATACAGGGAGGAATATACGTGACAGAATTAGAAGAATACTATAACAAATTCAACGAGGAAAAGCGCCTGAACAGCCGTCACGGCAGGGTAGAGTTTATCACCTCCATGAAGTATATACACGATTGTCTTGGCAGCTTGATGAATGAGAAGCAGCTTGATCTTCGCTCACAGATTAAAATACTGGATGTCGGTGCGGGAACGGGCAGATATTCAGTGCCTCTTGCCGAGGAAGGCTATGATGTGACAGCACTCGAGTTAGTTAAGCATAACCTCGGCAGACTGAAGCAAAAGAGCGATAAAGTAAAGGCATACCAGGGCAATGCCACAAAGCTTAAAAAGTTTGGAAACGATGAATTTGACCTCACACTCGTATTCGGACCTATGTATCATCTGAAGTCGGCGGAGGAAAAGCTTGCCGCATTGAATGAGGCAAAAAGAGTGACAAAACCGGGTGGTTACATACTTGTAGCATACATTATGAATGAGTACAGCGTGATAACCTATGCCATAAAGGAGAAGCATATAAAAGAGGGCATAGAGGGCGGAATGCTAGATGAGAGCTTCCATTGTACAGAAAAAGCTAATGATTTGTACAGTTTTGTCCGATTAGAAGATATAGAGGCATTAAATGCACAGGCAGCCCTTGCACGCGAAAAGATAATAGCAGCCGATGGCGCGGCAAATTATATCAGGCCATTTTTGAATGCTCTTGACGAGGAAGAGTTTGATATGTTTGTACAGTATCATCTTTCAACATGTGAGAGAGCAGACCTGATGGGAGCAAGTGCGCACACGGTTGATATTCTAAGGGTGTGAGGAATATGAGGAGGAATTATGAAAAACAAAGGATTAAAAATTCTATTATCTGTGCTTTTGGTTTTATGCATCATTATGGCAGGAGCACTCATAGGAAAAGAGTATATTGCAGATAATATAAAAGAAGCCGCTAACCGGAATGGCGTTGATGTAGTTAGAGACACATCGGATGCCGGAAAAGCAGAGGATAACGCAGTTGACAGTACGGCAGAAGGCACAGCGAATACACAGTCTGATGCAGCCAAAGCTGAGGCAACAGAAGCGGATACACAGCAGCCACAGATGTCAACCATAGTGATTACGGCTACAGGAGACTGTACACTCGGCAACAATCAGGAGCAAAGCTATGACGGCAGCTTTAATTCTTATTATGACTCAAAGGGACAGGACTACTTTTTTGGCGGTGTGAGAGATATTTTTGAGGCTGACGATATGACACTCATCAACCTGGAGTGTGTGCTATCGGATGCGACGGAGCGCGTAGAAAAGCGCTGGAACCTTAAAGGAAAGCCTGAGTACATTGGAATTATGACGGGCAGCTCTATCGAGGCCTGCAGTCTTGGAAACAATCACACATACGACTATGGCCAGCAGGGACTTGACGATACGAGAAATGTGCTCGACAATGCCGGGATAGTGTATGGCTTCAATGATCATACCGGTATTTATGAGACTGCTGATGGGACTAGGATTGGAATAGTGTCGGTCAGCCTTTTGTCACAAAACGGCGACCGCGAGGCATATATCCAAAACGGTATAGCGCAGCTTCGTGAACAGGGAGCGGCGATAGTTATTGCATGCTGTCACTGGGGCATAGAGGGTGACCATTACCCTAATGACTATCAGCAGGCGGCAGCACATCGTATCATCGACTGGGGAGCAGACCTGGTAGTCGGAAACCACCCTCATGTGCTGCAGGGGATGGAGGTCTATAACGGCAAAATGATATGCTACAGTCTTGGAAATTTCTGCTTCGGAGGCAATAAAAATCCGGCAGACAAGAACACGGCGATTTATCAGCAGGCATTTACTCTGATAAATGGTGAATTGCAGCCGGGCATAGATGCGCGGATTATTCCATGCACCTTAAGCAGCGTAAGCTCATACAATGATTTCAGGCCGACAGTGGCTTCGGGCGAAAAAGCTCAGGAGATATGCAATTTAATGAACACATATTCACAAAATTGTAGTAATATAGAGATTGATGAGCTTGGAAATCTGCATGTAAATTAATAGCAGATTTTGTAACTGTGAAGGTATTGAACAGTTACGATTTTTTAACGAATTAAGATAAAAAGCAGTCATGCAACAAATGGCATGTACCATCATACAAATATAGTAAGGGAGCAAAGAGCAATATGTATATGTGGAGAGAGCGCAGTAAAGAAGAAAAGCATGAGGATGTAGTAAATACAGGCCTGCTGCCACTTGATGTGGTAGAGGGATTTAAGATACGTCCGGGCTTTTTCAGAATGTACGGAGCGTGCGTGGCATCGAACGGAGTGAGCTTTACCATCAATTCCCATGGGGCAACGAGGTGTACTCTTTTATTGTTCAAGCCACAGGCACCAAAGCCGTATGCGAGGATTCCGTTTCCTGATTCATATAGGATAGGAGATACCTACTCCATGCTTGTTTATGATATAAAGCCGGATGAATTTGAGTATGCATTTTCTTTTGATGGGCCTTATGAGCCGGCAAAGGGACTTCTGTTTAACGAGGAAAATGTCCTTTTAGACCCATATTCCAGAGCGGTCACTGGACAGCGAAAATGGGGAGAAAAGCCTGAGGGAGGCAAGGATTTTGAGTACAGAGCCAGAGTTGTAAAAAGCAGCTTTGACTGGGGCAACATAAAGCAGCTTGAGCAGCCGTTTGAGGACCTTGTGATTTATGAGATACATGTGAGGGGCTATACAAAGGATAAGTCCTCTGGAGTCAGCGCACCGGGCACATTTGCCGGATTGAAGGATAAGATTCCGTATCTTAAGGACCTTGGAATAAATGCAGTGGAGCTCATGCCGATTTTTGAGTTTGATGAGATGGAGAGCGCGAGAGTGGTCGATGGTGTGCAGCTTTACAATTACTGGGGCTACAACACAGTATCATTTTTTGCACCGAATACCAGCTATGCCTTCAACGAGGAGCACAACCACGAGGGAGACGAGCTGAAATCGCTGATAAAGGCTTTAAAGGAAAATGGCATAGAGGTCATTCTTGATGTGGTGTTCAACCATACCGCTGAGGGAAATGAGATGGGACCGTGCTTCTCCTTCAAGGGAATAGACAATAACGTGTACTATATGCTTACACCGGATGCACACTACTACAATTTCAGTGGCTGTGGAAACGTTATGAACTGTAATCATCCTGTTGTGCGCAACTTTATCATAGACTGTCTGAGACACTGGGCCATTGAGTACAGAGTGGATGGCTTCAGATTTGACCTGGCTTCCATTCTCGGAAGAGACCAAAACGGTGCACCTATGGCCAATCCGCCGATTCTTGAGTCGCTGGCATTCGACCCGGTACTTGGCAAGATGAAGCTCATCGCAGAGGCCTGGGATGCAGGCGGACTGTATCAGGTGGGAAGCTTCCCGTCATGGAACAGATGGGCTGAATGGAACGGCAGATACAGGGATGACATGAGAAGCTTTTTAAAGGGCGATGACGGTATGGCGGGAAATGCCATCACACGTATCACCGGCTCACGCGACCTTTACAGCCCGGAGAGCAGAGGACACAAGGCATCAGTCAATTTCCTGACCTGTCATGATGGCTTTACACTGTATGACCTTTACTCATACAATGAAAAGCACAATGAGAAAAACGGCTGGAATAACACAGACGGAGACAACAACGGACATAGCTGGAACTGTGGCGCAGAGGGTGAGACAGATGATCCAAATGTAAACGGACTTAGAAGGCGCCTTATAAAGAATGCATTTGCAGCACTTTTGTGCAGCCGTGGCCCAGCGATGTTTTTTGCGGGAGATGAGTTCTGTAACACCCAGTTTGGAAACAACAACGCGTATTGTCAGGACAATATCATTTCCTGGCTCGACTGGAGCAGGCTTGAGGAATTCAAGGAAATCCATGATTTCGTACGTCATATGATTCAGTTCAGGAAAGAGCATCCTATACTCAGAAAGATGACAAAGCCTTCATCCTGCCAGCTCCCGGAAATCAGTGTGCACAACGGTACACCGTTCAATGCCTCAACGGATTACAAGACAAAGCTTATCGGCATCATGTATGCCGGAAGAAATGAGGAGGACACGGAGGATGATATTGTATTCTATTGCATGAATGCATATTGGGAGCCGCTTGTGATGCAACTTCCGGTGCTTCCGAACGGAAAACACTGGCATGTGGACACCAACACCAATGCAGAGTATTTTGACGGAGAGGACTTCACGGAAAAGACAGAGCTTTTGGGTGTCAATACCATAAGAGTTCCTGCGAGAACCACGATAATACTTGTGGCAGAGTAACAATAAAATATGCAGCCCGGAACACATTGTGATATGTGCACCGGGCTGTTTTTCGTTACAGTTTTGGATTAGACTGTAACATTTCCCCCTTTCATTTTTCAATATATTTTATGTGACATTTGCGTCAGCAGCCGGTGATGGTTGTGAAGTGATACCGGAAGGCCTTGTATGTATATATCACATAATCAGTTGTGAGTTGGACAAATTTCGTCTGTGAATCCAAGAAAATAATTGGGTGTGACACCAAAAAATTGTACTTAGATGGCAAATGACAAAAAATAGTCAGGCACTCTACGACCTGTCCTGTAGCCTGAAATAGTTGATTCTGCACAGCACATGATTTCAGAAAGAGCAATGTTGGTCAAGTTGTTGAGCCGCATCAGATAATCAAGCCTGTCAGGCACAGTTGTACTAATGGTTGATAGTTGCTTTTTCTTGTAAAAAGACATTAATTTTATTCATAAACAAATTGTAACACAATAATCATAAAAAGCAACAAATATCTGAAAAAATACGAAAAAATAGAAAACTTAAAATTACAATTTTAAATCCAGCCACCATCAAAAGTGATTATCTGTCCTGTGAGGTAATCAGGTGCAGTGATGACGGAGTAAGCCATATCTGCGACCTCATCGGCTGTGGCAAAGCGTCCGGCAGGGATTTCATCGGCCAGCTCAGCGCGTTCTGTCTCATCAAAGCAGCGGTTCATATCGGTATCTATGACACCGCAGGCTATAGCATTTACCGGAATATGCGATGGCGCAAGCTCCTTGCCGAGTGCCTTGGTAAATGCATTTATACCGCCCTTGCAGGCTGAGTATGCCACCTCGCAGGATGCTCCGACATTGCCCCAGACAGAGGAAATCTGTAGTATACGGCCACATTTATCGGCAACCATATAAGGGATGACGAGCTTTGTGAAGTTGAAAACACCGGTCAGATTTATCGCCACGATATTGTTCCATTCCTCCGGTGTCATGTCGCTCAGCAGCCCGATATGCGATATACCGGCATTGTTAATGAGCACATCTATATGGCCAAAATGGGAAATTGTTTTCGTAACCATATCCTTGGCAAAGAAAAAGTCTCCTACATTTCCGGTGTAGCACAGCACCTCAATTCCGTATGCACAGTGAAGCTCATCAGCCAGAGCCTTTAGTCTGTCAGATGAATTGCGGCAGCAAAGTGAGAGGTTATAGCCACAGGAAGCCAGCTTTTTGGCAATGGCGGCACCGATACCACGTGAAGCTCCGGTTATTATAGCTGTTTTATTTATGTGATTTATGTGATTGGTGTGATTTATGTGATTTGTCTGATTTGTCATGATATTCTCCTTATAATTTATATACCGTGGTGCTAAGCCGGTCGCTGCGCTACCGGGCCTGCTTCATAGTATAAAGAAAATAATTACGTGATTAAATTACAGTTCAGCCATGGGTATGATACCTTGCTGTGAGGCTGGACACAACAGTATAAATTTTTATCATATTATACAGCATAAATCATACCATAAATATATATTATGGGGTAGACAAAATTTATACATTGTGATATTATTTAATAGTTGCAAAACGAATTGCAGACGGCGTGTGGCTCAGTTTGGTAGAGCGCTACGTTCGGGACGTAGAGGTCGCAAGTTCGAATCTTGTCACGCCGATTTATTTATGTATGTATCTGAATAGTTACCGACTGTATTATTTTGGAGCACGCGCATAGCGTGTTTTTTTTGTTACTGTTCAGTGTGAATAGTAACTTTTTTATTTAGTTCTTTGTAAATCAAAACAATATATTGCTTTATTGGTAAAATAACGGTAAAATAGTACTAGTGTATTGGCCTGATTTAGGAAAGGTACAGAAAATAGGGGATATGAATATTGTTTCACAAATGTGTGCCATTGCGGTGATGTTCGTAATAATGTATTTTTATATTTCGCAGAAAAAGATTATATTACATACATCGAAGGCTTTTGTTGAGGTATGGATTGCAGGCCTGCTGTCACTTTTCTTTGATATTTTCGCACTTGTTGCAATTGAAAAAAGAAGCGGATATCCTCATACTGCTACCAATATTATCTGCAAATTATATCTCTGGACGGTCACATGGGTTGCCATGGTGGCCTTCTGGTATATATGCGTGGATATTTTCAGGAAAAAAGAGCTTGAGCGCAAGTGGAGAAGCGGCTGTGGATATTTGGAAGCTTAACTGATATTCTGATAATGGTCGTACCGATTAAAATTTATGATTCGGATAATTTAGTTTATACATATGGTCCGGCTGTTATTATAACATATGCAGTAACTGTAATTCTGCTGGCGCTTATTCTAATGCTGACAAAAAAATACAGTCACGCTATAAATCCGAGAAGAAGAAAGAGCATGCAGGTCTGGGTGGCTCTTATGTTCATATCGGCGGTTATTCAGTTTATAGATAAAAAAATATTGATTGTCAGCTTTGCGAGTGTGATAGGTGTGCTTATCCTTTTTATTATGCTTGAAAATCCGATGGCAAATATTGACAGGGATACAGGATTTTTCAATCTCAATGCCCTTTTTGAATACATGAAGGAGGCATATGGACAGGGGAATGATGTATCGATAGTGTGTATTCGCTATGGAAGCAATGAAAATGATTTTTTCACCCGCGAGATGGAAAAAAGTA
>ENA-OQHK01000077-OQHK01000077.1-human-gut-metagenome-genome-assembly--contig:-NODE-77-length-20199-cov-3.721802_pt1 | contig 20199 bp, 17 predicted proteins | sample MGYA00242562_ERZ504715 | MGnify/ENA primary metagenome ERZ504715 (study PRJEB26092, sample SAMD00036445) | human gut metagenome | host: Homo sapiens | study: EMG produced TPA metagenomics assembly of...
TATGAAGAAAACGAGTCTCAATTGTTTATTTTTTAGATGGCTTCGTAGTATAGAAAATTACCAAATTATATCAAATTTTTTAGATTATATATAAATAAATCTACAAATTATACAAAATATAACATTTTTGGGATGATTTACCTATTGTATTTTCATCAAAAAAAACTTTAGAATATTTTAGAATAAATCTATTGCTAAAACTATGTTTTCACGTAGCAGTAGAAATAACTTATTGATCATACTCAATTTAAAGGGAAGGGAGAGGAAAGTATGAGAAAAAAAATTTAAGAAACGGTTGCTCGGAATCATCCTTACCATCTTGATGGTGGTTAGCGTGATACCTGTGCAGCAAGTACAGCCCGTAAAAGCGGCAGATACGCAAATTATTTATCTTGAAATATCAGGAGGAGTAACAGGATGGACAACGCCAGGTGTTCACGCGTTAGATGCCAAGGATACGATAGTAAATAATTTGTTTGCGATGGATAAAGTTGCAGGCAGTGACAATATTTATAAGGCAAATATTGCTGCAAATGCTACAAAAGTAATTTTTACACCAAATAATACATGGAAAAATGGAGAAACAGATACAGTTTCTATTGCAGATGCCAATGCAGATTTAACAACAACATATCCATGCTATAAGGTTACATCTTACCAATCTGGGTCAAAAAAAATGTTGGAAAGGTACTTGGGCAACATACAGTGCGAGTGGCGAAGTAGATTTAACTGAAAGATTTTATGTTTCCACTAATTTGGTTGATTACATCAATGATGCTAGATTTGACCCAGGAAATAAAACGAGAGGATACAGTAACAACAATCAAGGAACAGTTGTTGATGGCTCAGAAAAAGGAGCAAATGTTTACAGTTATTTAGATGCTGCAATATCGGGAAGCCCATGGTATAATAGTTCTGGTCAAGATTCAAAAGAATGTCAATATACATATCCATTGTACTTTGGTAACATGTTCGATACCAAAAATAGATATGGACGCATGTTAAATGGAAGTTGGTATGGACTTAATAACTTTAGTGTGGGTGCCAATGTGGCTTTAGAAGAAACAGGCACAACTACAGGAAGTTCCTTTTATGGAGCAGCAGCACAAGGTTTAGTAGGTAAAAAACTGGTTAATGGGAAAATGGTAGATCCGAACAATGAAAATGTTGTTCTGCCTTATTTCTCTGGGGAAGAGATTCATCCATATAATACAGATAGAGAAATTGATAAAAAACAAGAATTTATCTGAATATTACAATAATTTACAGTTCCCATTCAAGCAGACAATGGATAAGAATGGCGTAATCACATACTCTTATGATTCGGGAAGTGATTATGCTGTATATTATGATTTTGATAATAATAGTTTCTATGAAAGTAATCAATATATTCAAAATGGAACAACAAATGATTCAACAGCACCAACTAAAGGATTCTATCCATTGAACAAACCAGGAGATTCTCGTGAAGCTGTAAATATGGGATTTGGTACTGAATTTACGATTCCATTTACATTATCAAAAGATGGAAAAATCAATGGTCAGGACATAACATTTAACTTCACTGGTGATGATGATGTGTGGGTATTCATTGATGACTACCTTGTTTTAGACATGGGTGGTGCACATAGAATGGCAAGCGGAACAATTGACTTCGCAAAGAAAAATGTAACAGTTGAACGCGCATTTACACCAGATAAGTCCACAACGGCTGCTTGGAAAGATGGAGCTACTCGTGCAAATCAGACATCAACGGAAAGTTTAAAGACATTTGCAGATATTGAAACAGACAATGGAAAGACTTTTGCAGATATCATGGCAGATGATTCAAAAGTACATACACTGAAGATGTTCTACATGGAACGTGGTATGATCGATTCCAATATGTCTGTAAGCTTTAACTTCTCACCTATTCCATCAGGTTTAACACTTAGTAAAGACGTTAACACTGCATCAGTAAATGATGGATTAAAGTCAGTTGTAGAGACAAAAGATAATTTTGATTTTACAGTTACAGATACAGATACAAGAACAGAATACACTTATGAAAAAGACTATGATGGTACAAGAACAGAAAAAAAGACTACAACAAACGGAGTTGTAGAAGGACTTGCTGATAATGTATACGCAAAGAACTTTGCATATAAAGATGCAGATGATGATGGTAATACAGGCTTAAAAATTGGTACAGACTTTACAATTACAGAGACAGAAAATTCCAATTATGATACTAGATGGTTTGTTACGGATATTTCAACTGGAGAAACCAAAGATAGAGGAGATGGACTGGTTTCAAACTTCAAATTAGGAGATGCTACATCAGATGTGACAAAAGTAAATTACAACGTTAACTTTGTAAATACACCAAAGGTAGGTACTGTGAATATAACCAAGGCATGGAATGGTACTGTTCCGGAAACACTGAAAGAAGAAGCTTTCCCATTCAAGGTGGAAGTTGATTTGGATGGTGCAGCTAAAAAAGATGAATATTCGACATATGCTTTGAAATATACTGTAGATGGAAATGAATTTTATACCGACGCAGATGGTAACTTTAAATTAAAGTGTGATCAGACAGCTGCTTTTGAAGGTATTCCGACAGGAGCAACAGTTAAAGTAACAGAAACAACTACTACTGATAGTAAGTCATGGGAAGTAAGTGGATCTGACGAAGCAGTGAGTAAGCCAGTTACAGAAACATCTAATGAAACTTTAACGATTACCAATGCCACCAAGACTAAAACTTCGGATAAAGTGATTTATGTTGAAGCAGGAAAAGATACATTTTTATAAACCAGCTGAAGTTATAAAAGACTATATTGTTACTGTTCCTAATCCATCCAAGGACTGAATTATACCGACAAAAGGTTTCAATGGTGCAGAGCCAGGCAAATCATATACAGCTAACTATACAGGATCTAACAAGGATGGAGCAATAGTAAATGGTAAGATTACTGTATATACATATCAGGCAACCGATAAGGTTTATGTATTCGATTATGGCTTAGAATCTAATATTGCAGAAACGAATGATAATCATGACGGATTATTTGAGGGCGGTACATTTTATAATGATAATGCCAAAGATGCATATGAAACCACTGCAAAACTGAATCAGATTACTCATGAAAAAGATAATAATCCGCAGACAACGATAACGCCTGATCAGGATGTAATAATTAATAAGAAAGGCTCAGCAAAAGGTGCAGTAACATTCAAGCCTATTGCGTTCATGGATAAGGCTGAGAATTACACTTATACAGCAGATATCACAAAAAATGGTGAAACACTTAAGTCAAACAACCCAGAAACTGGTACAACAGTCCATGGTAAAATCAAGACGATGCCGGCAAATGTTGTTTACTATGAAGATGACTTCAATGCAGATTCAAAAACTGATGATGGAACAACAAAGATTGTTTATTCTGGAGATACAGATCCAGAAGGAACGTCATTGACATTGAAACAGAGCAATGGACAGACAGAACAGTATGGACATGACGATGCATATGCAAAAGGAACGGGTGACAGCGCTGGAAGTTCTACAAAGATGACAGCGAATGGTTATAACACAAGAGCAAGCTTTACATTCAAGGGAACTGGATTCGATATTGTTGCAAGAACAACAACAGATACAGCAACTATCATGTATTCGATTGAACATCAGACAGCTGGAAAGTGGCAGGTAGATAAGATGGGAGCTGTTGATACATATTACGCAAATGGCGACTTATATCAGATTCCTGTTATCCATGAAGAAGGTCTTGATTACAATACTTATACAGTAACATTATTCATTAAAGAAGATGTTAATAAAAATTAGTGTTGTATATCTGGATGGTGTACGTGTTTACAACCCAATGGGAACAGCAGGAAATTCAGCATACATCGACAATGAAGAGGGAGCAACTATTACAAAAATAAGTGATCTGGTTCTTGGAGATGGTGAGATTACAGAGAATGGTGTTGTAATAAGAGATCCAGAAAATCCGGAAAATGATTCCACAGAGATAAAAGGTGTTACGATCAGTAATGCCAAGATGGCATTGGTTGGAAATGTATGGAATGATGCGGGGACCTCTTTTGATAATCTGGAAGCACTGGGATATACAAAAGTTGAAGATAATTCGGGTACGACTACGGCAAATAATACACAGTCAATCTTACAGTATCTTCATACAGGACCAAATAATGAGGTTTACCTCGATGGCAATGCATCCATTGCATTTGTTGCAGAAGGAACTCCAAATTCCAACAGTACACTTCAGATTGAAGCAAAGCTGGTGAATACAGAGGGAATAGATGTGACAACTGGAGGAACTGCCGCATTAAATGTATGGAATGGAACTGCGCTTGAAAAGATAGAAGATGTTAAGACTTCAACAGCAAGATATTACACAATCAACCTGAATCAGTGTATCAAGCTTGGAGATACAGATAAGTATCTGGTTGTAATTTCAGGAAATGATTCAGACGGAAACTATGGAGTGTCATTCTCTAATCTGAAAAACAAAGGTTATACGTTATCGAATCCTTTGGCAGAGGAAAATAAGGAGCTTGTTGGAAGACTGATAAATACAGACAATGTAGAGCCTGCGAGTGTATTTAAGAGCTTTGGAATACAGAATGCTACATACACAATAAAGAGAAATGCCTGGCTTACAAATAAGTATACAGTAACAATAAATAGTGCAGATGTATTTGCTGGTGAAACACCAAAGTTTAAAGTATATTATACAAATAATGGAAAGAAAACTGCGTTAACGACAACGATTGTTAAAACGACAAACAATGAAGATGGAACAGTTACATATGGACTGAAATTCAGAGCACCAAATGCAGTTGGTTCATTCCCATTAGAGATTCATTATGTAAGTGCAGATGAAGAGTCAGATGAATTTATGACTACTACAGTTAGAGTAAGAAGATAATAGAGATTCTTAAGACAAAAAAGATGTGAGAGGTGGCAGATGAGTCAATCATCTACCACCTACTCATTTTGGAGGATAAATGTACAGATATTTTTTTGAAATAGCATCAATACCATTTGAAATTAAAGGACAGACAGAAATTTCTATACACTCAAGCATGCAACCGTTTATTGTTGAAAATGAAGAGATGGTAGATGTGAAATATAATGTTGTGTGTGAATCTAATATGAAAGTTATTAAGGAAAAATCAATTTATGCAGATGAAGTATATAAAATTGATTTGTGTCAAATAGAAGAAGGAAAAGAATATGATTTATGTATTCCAGAAAAAATGCTATTAAATAAAAAACTATTTGAAGGATCTAATATATGGAACTTTTTAGCGTTTGAATTTCCACTTTTAGAAAAGCAGGCATTTATTCTCCATTCTTCATTTGTTTCTTGGAAGGGAAATGGAATTCTGTTTACAGCTCCGTCAGGAACAGGAAAATCTACGCAAGCAGATTTATGGGAGAAATATGAAGCAGCAGATATTTATAATGGAGATCGGACAATCGTTAGAAAAATGAATGGAGAGTATTATGGTTTTGGGTCTCCTTATGCGGGTACATCGGGTATTTATCGCAATGAATCTGCTCCTATAAAAGCAATTGTTGTGATAGAACAAGGACCAGAAAATATCATTCAAAGACTTTACGGGAGAGAAGCATTTCTTCCGTTGTTCCGTGAAACATTGATGAATACATGGAATAAAGAGTATATGGAAAAGATGACAGATCTTTTGATGGATGCAGCGTGTCAGATTCCTGTCTATCATCTCTCCTGTCGCCCGGATCAGGACGCAGTAAATACGGTGAAAAACGAGATTTTAAAAGAGTTATAAACAATAAAATATCCCCTAAAAAGAGAATTATCATACATAGATAGTTCTCTTTTTTCTGCAAAATATGTGAAAACACACAAAATAGTGAGGGTGGAGTGCACTCTCACTATTCTAGGTTTAAGGAGATTTTGAGGGATAGGTTGTAATTTATTGGAAGATAGTTTATAGTAAAAGATAAAAAGATGAGAAAAATGGAGGGCACGATGAAACAGAAAAAGAAATTAGGGATTATCATTGCTATTGTAGCCGCTGTATTAGTGGTAGGTGTTATAATCTTTTTTGCACTAAAGCCAAATGGAATAAATTCACAGGAAGAAACGTCAGAGGAAAAAGGTTATCATGAACTTGCAGACGGAGAAAATCCAGCAGACATAGATGTAAAGGTTAAGTCCTCTAATGATTTTGTTAAACCAGGAAAGGATACGCTTGATGCTAGTAAGATTCAAGGTTATTCAGCTAAAGTAGGAGACTCTGACAAAAACGATAATTCTAAGGAAACTGAAAAAGCAGAGCAAATCGTTCTTTCCGATTCGAACCTCACGGTTGAGTCCATCGGTGCTTATTCCGGTTCTTTTATAGAAGATGGAAGTGACGAGGCGACAAAGAACGTAACAGCGATGCTGATTACGAACAATTCTGACCAGATGCTTCAGGTTGCACTGATTGATTTTCAGGTAAATAGCAATGAGACGGCTAGTTTTAAGGTGACGAATCTTCCGGCAGGAACTTCTACGCTGGTACTTGAGAGCAATAAGCGAGAGTTTTCAGATAAAGATACTTATACATATGGCAATGCGGCTACGGGATATATGGATCAGCCGACACTAGAAGAGGATAAAGTAGAGTTAAAGACAGAGAATGGAAAGATTACGCTGAAGAATAAGACGGATAAAGAGCTTAAGAGAGTTTATGTTTATTATAAGTACGTACAGATTGGCGGCGCTTATTTTGGCGGAATTACTTACCGTACACCATTTGAAAATGTGGGCGCAGGCAAGGAAGCAGAGGCAGTTGCGGCACATTTTAATCCGGACAGCAGTCAGATTATGGGAGTACAGATACTTGATAATTAAAAGAGATTGGGGAATAAGTTCATGAAGAAACAACAAGCACCAGTGCAGGCGCAGCTTAGAAAATATCTGTATCAGAAGGCGGCACACAATAAAGTGCCGCTTTCCGGTACATTTGAACTGACACCGAGATGCAATATGAATTGCAGGATGTGTTACATTCGAATGAGTGAAGCAGAGATGCGGGCGAGGGGAAGAGAGTATACAGCAGAAGAATGGATTGAGATGGGAAAAGCCTGTGCAAAAGAGGGAATGCTCTTCTTGCTGCTGACTGGCGGGGAACCATTTCTTAGAAAAGATTTTAGACAGATTTATACAGAGTTAAAGAAGCTTGGGTTACTCATCTCAATTAATACGAATGCGACATTGATTGATGAGGAGACCGTGGAGTGGTTAAAGAAGGATCCGCCGATGAAGGTGAATGTGACACTTTATGGTGGTGGAAATGAGACTTATAAAAAGCTGTGTGGACATCCGACCGGATATGATGCAGCTACGAAGGCGATTGATCTGATGCACGATGCGGGCATTTTTGTGAATATCAATGCGAGCTTTACGAAGTACAATCTGGATGATATGGAGGATATCTTTGCATTTGGTAAGAGCAGGGAGATTCAGGTGAATGCGGCTACTTATATGTTCCCGCCGGTACGTAGTGCGAAGAACGGCGTGACGGATGATGAGGTGCGTTTTACAGCAGAAGAGGCTGGAAAGGCGAGGGCGAAGGCGGATATGTACCGCCTGTCTAAGGAGGAGTTTGCGATTCGGTTAAAGGCACTCCATGAAGGAAGAGATGACTTTATGGGCGGTGAGGAAGAGTGTGAGCGTACTCCGGATGAGAAGATGGGATGTATGGCGGGACGGTCGTCGTTCTGGATGACATGGGACGGACGAATGACGCCTTGCGGCATGATGAATGAGCCGGTAGCCAGACCATTTGAGATTGGCTTTTCGGATGCATGGAAGTCAATCTATCAGGCGACGGATGAGATTTTGCTGCCATCGGAATGCAAGAACTGCAAGAAGCGTTTTGCGTGTATGATGTGCGGGGCGCTTACGATTGCGGAAGGTGGCGGATGCAGTTATAAGAAGCCGGAGTATTTGTGCCGGCAGACAGAGGTGTTCCTAGAAGAGATGGAGAAAGAATACCAAAAACAGGAAACAGGGGTATGATGACGAATACACAAAAAGAGCTGTTACAGGCACTTCGGTGCTTTATGCAGGGGGATGAGGAATACCATCTTCCGGAAAGGTTTTCACAGCTAAAGGAGCTGTGTGACCTTGCTGCGATGCATAAGATTTTAGCAATTATATATGAGATGATCCGGAGGGATTCGGTGCTTCTTTTAGAGGAGAATGCGCCACTTGCTGCGAGGTGGAAGAAGAGTGCGATTGCGGAAGTGATGCTGCAGGTGCAAAGGACGGCTGGTTTTCTGGAGCTGTATCAGAAGCTTCAGAAGGAAGAGGTATATCCGCTTGTTGTGAAGGGGCTGATTTGCCGGTCTTTTTATGAAAAGCCGGACTTTCGGATATCAGCGGATGAAGATCTGCTGCTTAGGAAGGAAGAGTTTGAGACCTTTGACCGCATTTTGTTAGAGGAAGGATATCAGAGGCAGGAGCTGGATCCTAAGAATCTGCCGTATGAGATTCCATATCTGAATCCGAGAAATCAGGTATATATAGAGCTTCACTTTTCGTTGTTTGCAGAAGGCGAGGGTGCATATGGTCATCTGAATCAGGAATTTGCAGGGGCGTTTGACCGATGCATTTGTGAGCAGATTGAGGGAGTGGATATTAAGACACTCTCGCCGACGGACCATATGTTTTATCTGATCTGTCATAGTTTTAAGCATTTTTTTACATAGTGGATTTGGAATCAGACAGGTCTGCGACATGGTGATGATGGCAAAGCATTACACGACGCGGATTGACTGGAGAGAGATTCAGGATAAGCTTGCACAGACTTCGAATGGATACATTTTTCAGTGCTCTGGCAAAGATTGGCAGAGAGTATCTGGGATGCTCCTGGGAGAAAACCGGATATGTGGATGATACGCAGGAGAGTGTAGACTGTATGCCGCTTCTTGTGGATCTGCTGGAAGGCGGTGTGTATGGCGGGAGCACGATGGCGAGAAGGCACAGCGCGAATATGACGCTGGAAGCTGCTAGGAGAGGCAAAAAAGCGACGTCATCGTCGGTTTGGTCATCGTTGTTTCCGGGTGTTTCTTATATGAAGGGGCGTTATGTGTGGCTCTGTAAGTATCCGTGGCTGCTTCCGGCGGCATGGGTGATGCGGCTGTTTGGATATGCGGCAGACAGGAAGCATACAGAGGATCAGAGTAGTTTAGAGATTGGAAATAAACGTGTGGAACTTCTTCGGAAGTATCATGTGATAGATTAGGGGACAGATATATGAAGGTGATAGATACAAGAGAATATGTGTCGGTTCTGAAGCAATTGACGGATGATGGACGGGAAGTCAGCATGCGGATTGCGGGAAATAGTATGGCGCCATTTCTGATTCATGAGCGTGATACGATCTTCTTTCGGAAGCCGGAGGCAAAACTGAAGAAGGGCGATATGGTGTTCTTTAAAAGAAGAAACGGACAGTATATCATGCACAGGATTCACCATGTGAAGCCGGATGGGTATTATATCGTGGGTGATGCGCAGTGTATGATTGAGGGACCGGTCGCAGGGGAACAGATATTTGCGGTTGTGACGAAAGTTATAAGAAAGGGAAAGACGATACAGCCGGGGGACTTCTGGTGGGAGTTCTTTCGTCATGTGTGGCTGCATATGATTCCGCTTCGAAGACCGGTGATGGCTCTTTATACGAAGCTTCTTTTTAGAGGAGGCAGATCATGAGAGAGAAGAAGACACATTTTGAATCGGTCAGAATATTAAAGAAACGATGGAAAGATGGTACATTTTCGGAGATTTTAGAGGACTGGAGATGGATTCTTGGGTATAGCGCAAGGTATAAGGGAGCGATTCTGTTTTATGTTGTGCTGGGAATCTTAAGTACGTCGTTTGGACTTGCGAGCAGTGTGGCGAGTAAGTATCTGATCGATATCATTACGGGTTATCAGACGAGTAAGCTTGCAGTGCTGTTTCTTGTGATGGTTGGCGGACAGGTGTTCAGTCTGTTGTTTGAGAGCCTGATCAACCGGGTTTCCACGAAGCTTAGTATTGATATTAACAATGATATTCAGGCGGATATTTTTGATAAGATTATTGATGCGGACTGGATGGAGATCAGTAAGTATAGCAATGGAGACATTCTGAATCGTTTTAATGGCGATATTCGTACGATCAGCAGCAATGCCATCAGCTGGCTTCCGACGATTATCATTGCACTTTATAAGCTGGTGGCGACATTTATGGTCATCCTGCATTATGACTGGGTGATGGCTCTGATTGCGCTTGGCAGTGCGCCGTTTCTTCTGCTGCTGTCACGGACGGTGCTGAAGAAGCAGAGGGACTTTAGCCAGAAGGTGCTCGAGACGAGCAGTAAGCTGATGGGATTTGAGGTCGAGACGTTTTATAACTTTGATACGATCAAATCTTTTGGTATTGCGCCGCATTATAGTAAGAAGATGAGATGGTGGCAGAAGCGGTTTCGGGATGACAGCCTGAAGTATAATTATTTTACGATTAAGACGAATGTAGTTCTGCAGGGAATTGGAATGGTCGTGCAGTTTATTGCATTTGGATATTGTCTGTTCCGGTTGTGGACGCATGATATTACATATGGTACGATGACATTGTTTCTGCAGCAGAGAAGCAATCTGTCGGCGGCATTTAATAATCTGGTGACGATCGTTCCGACATTTTTAAATAGTTCAGTATCGGCGCACCGTATTCGTGAGCTTGTGGAGCTTCCGAAGGAAGTACATATTACAGAGAGTTCGGTGCTTGATGCGTATGCGGCAGATGGATTTTCCATTTCTTTGCGGGATGTGGATTTTTCTTATGTGAAGGAAGAGCGTGTGATCACAGATTCTTCGTTTGAGGCAAAGCCGGGTGAGATTGTTGCACTGGTGGGTCCTTCCGGAGAGGGTAAGACAACATTAATCCGTATGTTTCTGGGGCTGATTCATCCGCAGAGCGGGCAGGCAGTGATGTCTGCGGCAGGCGGCATGGAAGTGGTACTAAATGCAGAGACGAGACACCTGTTTGCATATGTTCCGCAGGGCAATACGATTCTGTCGGGAACCATCGCAGAGAATCTGCGGATGGTAAAGGAAGATGCGACAGAGGAAGAGATGATAGAAGCATTGGAGATTGCGTGTGCGTGGGACTTTGTGAAGAAGCGTCCGGACACGATAAATAGCAATGTGGGCGAGCGTGGCCGTGGACTGTCGGAAGGGCAGGCACAGAGGCTGTCGATTGCAAGGGCACTCTTAAGAGATGCGCCGGTGCTGCTGTTGGATGAGGCTACTTCCGCACTGGATGTGGAGACGGAGCGCAGGGTGCTTCGCAATATTATGACACAGAAACCAAACAAAACATGTATTGTTACAACGCACAGACCAAGTGTGTTAAATATGTGCAGACGGGTATACCGGGTGATGAATACCAGGGTGACAGAGCTTTCGGAAGAGGGAGCTGCAAAAATGGCAATGGATTTTTAAGGTAGAGAGTGGTAAAATGATTGATATACATACGCATATCCTGCCGGGGATGGATGATGGAGCAGTAGATATTTTAGATACGATAGAGATGGCAAGGCTGGCTGCTATGAGCGGAGTAACAGAAATTGTGGCAACACCGCATTTTAATATTCCGGGACTGTATGATAATGCATTTGGAGAGCATTATGTGAATACGTTTAATCAGGCCGCAAGGGCGATTAAGGAAGAGAAGATTCCAATCAGGCTTTTTCCGGGGATGGAGGCATTTTCTACAGAGGATCTGCCACGGCAGATGGCAGATGGAAAGGTAATGACGATCAATCAGAGCCATTATATTCTGATGGAGTTTGCATTTGATGAGGATCCGGACTTTGCAACGAGGCTTCTTGGTAAGGTAAGGGAAGTTGGTGCAAAGCCTGTGATTGCGCATGCGGAGCGTTATTATTTTGTGCAGGATGATCCGCAGATTGTATATCAGTGGAGGAAGAAGGGATATGCCATTCAGGTCAATAAGGGAAGTTTTCTTGGACGGTTTGGTGAGTCGGCAAGGGAGACGTCATACCGCCTGCTTCGTCACCATCTGGTATCGGTTGTGGCAAGTGATGCACACAGCGCGGTGGAGCGGACGCCTTTTTTGATGGATGCGTATGAAGCACTTAGTGAATGTTGTTCAAAGCGGCATCTGGATGTGCTGTTTCGAGACAATCCCGGCAGAATCTGTCAGGATAAGCCGGTACTTGAATTGGAGCCGCTTCCATTTTTACCATACTATTATGATTAAAGGAGTAAACATGATTAGATTGAGAAGAGCCATATGTCTGATATTTGTGTTGGCATGTGCGGTATTCGTTGTATTTTTTATAAAGGTGAAGATGGTGGAAGACCATGTGCCTCCGGTGATTACCTGTAGTGAGGATGAGCTTGTACTCAGTGTCAATGATGATCAGGAAGAGGCACTGATGAAGGGAATTAAGGCTACGGATAACAGGGATGGTGATTTGACGAAGGAAGTTCGTATTTCTTCCATCTCTCATTTTATTTCAGGTAATGAACGCACCGTCACTTATGTCGTTTTTGATAAATCGAACCAGATGGGAACGTTAAAAAGAACGGTGAAATATAGTGATTATACGCCACCACGGATTAAGATGCTTCATGCACCAAGATGTAGCGCGGCAGAAGCGGCGAATACAGACTTTGTATCTTATCTGAGTGCAACAGACTGTCTCGATGGAGACCTGACCAGTCAGGTGAAGCTTTCAATGAATGACAGCCTGTATAATCCGCAGCCGGGAGATTATCCGGTTACGGCACAGGTAAGCAACAGTGCGGGAGATGTCTGTTCGGTATCGTTTGAGATTTACGATTACGGATAATGAGGACGAAAGTATAAAGCAATATCCGGCATTATCGGAGTATATTGTTTATACAACTGTTGGAAATATGATAGATCCGATGGGTTATGTGGTCGGACTGGAACAGAATGGGCAGATTACACAGTGTAATGAAGATGCCGGTGTCATGGGGGCGATTAGTGTGAATTCGGAGGTGAATTACGAAGTGCCTGGAGTATATCCGGTAGAATTTTCGTATACCGGAGATGGAACTTTGACGGCTGTGACAAAGATGTTTGTAGTTGTGGAGGGAAATGAAGATGGAAAATAATCGGGAGAATGCATCCGCACAGACGGAGACAAAATTTGAACCGGTTTCATTGGTTTGTGATATTTTTAGAAACTGGTGGGTCATCCTGCTGGGAGCGCTGGCCGGTGCAATGCTTTTTTATGTGGCAAGCAGCATGAAATATGTTCCGAATTATCGTACACAGGCAACATTTGTTATCACATCCAGAGCGAATGCCAATGCATACAATAATCTTTCTTCTGCCAATTCGATGGCAGAAACATTCCAGAAGATTCTGGAAAGTACGATTATGAAGAAGACAATCTGTGAAAAATTGGATATGGATAAGCTTGATGCGGATATCAGTGCCAATGTTGTAAAGGGAACGAATATGCTGACCCTTTCTGTTACTGCACATTCGCCAAAGGATTCGATTGATATTATCAAAACGGTGATGGACAACTACACCAGCATTTCTTATTATACAGTTGGAACGACAGTGCTTGATGTTTTGGAAGATCCGAAGATTCCGTATGCACCGGTCAATCCACCACAGAACGGTGAGATGGCAAAGAAGGGATTCTTCCTGGGAATGGCTGTCTGCATACTGTTATTTGCTATCTGGTCTTATATGCATAATACGGTGAAGCAGGAAAGAGAAGTAGAGAAAAAGCTCGATGCCAGAAGTCTTGGAGCGATTAGTTATGAATGGAAGTATAAGACGATAAAGGAATGGATCAAGCACCGGAAGAAGGCAGTTCTGGTGGATAATCCTCTGGCAAGCTTTAGGTTCGTGGAAAGTTTTAAGATGCTTGCGGCCAGGGTGGAATACCATATGTCAAAGATCAACGGTAAGGTCCTGGTAGTTACGAGTGTCTGTGAGAATGAAGGAAAGTCATCCGTGGCAGGGAATCTTGCAATCACACTTGCGAAAAAAGGCAAGAGAGTCATTTTGTTTGATGGCGATATCAGATGCCCTGCACAGTATCTGTTATTGGGAATGAGTCCGAAAAAAGAAAATGAGCTTGGAGAGTTCTTAAATGGCAGAACAGGTGCCAATAACATTTTGTTAAATACGGAGCGTAAGCGGCTTGGATTTATAGGTGGAAAGGTGTCCTATTCTGCTTCTACAGAGATGCTTGGAAACAGACAGCTTCCGGTTCTTATAGAAGCCTGCAGTAAGATTGTGGATTACGTCATTATCGATACACCACCATCTGGAATGATCGGAGATGCACAGATTTTTGCACAGCATGCAGATGCCGTCATGGTCGTTGCCAGACAGAACGTTACACTTGCAGAAGATATCAACGAGATGATGGATGATTTCCGTGACAATCATACCAAGGTACTTGGAGTTGTTTTAAATGGTGTCATGACGTTTCAGAGTATCGCGGACAGCCCGGTGGGAGATCATTACAGCAGATATGGGCGATATGGACGTTATGGGAAATATACGAATAATAAAGAGGTATAGCAGACATGGATGAGATGAGAGAAAAATCTGGGAAGGAGCAACAGGGTGAAATCGAGAAGATTGATCTGATTGAATTCCTTCGCAGTTTCCAATATGGAATCAAGAAAATGTGGTGGCTGGTTTTGGTTCTCGCATTGATTTTTGGACTGAATAGTTATATCAAAGCAAGAAAGAATTATACCCCTGTCTATACGGCATCAGCGACGGTGGCAGTAACGACAATTGATGGAAGTCCGGCTTACCAGAACAATGCGTCTGCACAGCAGATGGCGGATGTTTTCCCATACATACTGACAAGTGGTGTGCTAAAAGATGTGGTAGCAAAGGATATGAAGCTGGACTCTGTTCCAGGATCCATTTCTGTTAAGGCGGAAGAGGGAACGAATATGCTTACGATATCTGTTTCCGGTACGAATGCAGAACTTTCCTATAAGACATTAAAGTCAGTCATTAAAAATTATCCGGAAGTGGCACAGTTCGTACTTGGAAATACGACTCTGAAGATCCTGGATGAAACAGGTGTTCCGGATGATACGACAAAGCAGGGAGTCATTTCTTCTTCCTGGAAGAGAGGGGCACTTAAGGGTGCCATTATTGGTCTTGTGATTCTGTTTCTTTATGTACTTACCAGACGTACCGTGAAGACAGGTAAGGAGATTAAGACCCATTTGAATCTGGTTGATCTTGGAACATTGCCGGAAGTACATGTAAAGAAGAGAAATAAAGAAAGTTTTTATAATTCAGTCAATGTATTAAATAAAAGAATTCCGCAGGGATATCTGGAAGCGTTCAGAAAGGTCGGAATTAAGGTAATGAAACAGATGGAGGAAGAGGAGTTTAAGACGCTTTTGGTCACCAGCTCTGTGCCGGAAGAAGGAAAGACGGCATTTTCTGTGAATCTGGCAATCATAGAGGCAAAACTAGGGAAAAATGTCATACTTGTAGATTGTGATATGAGAAGACCATCTGTTGCAAAAGCCATGAATCAGGAAGGAGAATTTCCCGGACTTCAGGCGGTGCTTCAAGGTAAGGTGAAGATCAGTGAAGCAATGACAACGATAGAACTTGAGAAGTGCCCGGGATCTTTGCAGATTCTGTATGGCAAAACGACAGAAGGAAGTTCTTCCGACCTGCTTGAGAGTAAGCAGATGGAGAGACTCATTTCCATTTTAAAGAAGAAAGCAGACCTTGTAATATTTGATACGGCTCCTTCTGAGATGCTTGCAGATGCGCCGGTACTTGCAAGATATCTGGATGCTGCAGTCTATGTGATCCGCTATGATTATGCAAAGATGCGCCAGATTCGTATGGGTGTGGAGAACATTTCGATGAGTGGAATCCATATGCTGGGTTATGTATTAAACCGCGACCGCTCTACGGGTGGTGGATATGGATATGGTTATGGATACTATGGACGCTATCGTTATGGAAGATATGGAAGATATGGTCGTTATGGCGGATATAGACATTACAGCCGCTATGAAAAACAGTTTGATGAACCGGAAGAAGAGACAGGTGCGGTAAATCAAAAAGAGGTATTTACAGAGACGAAAGAGAACTGATTGCCAAATCATGTGAATAGTGGTACGATATAAAACTAGAGTGAGAAACTATAGAATTTGAGGAAAAGAAACAACCTGAGTATGAGGGGGTTACTTATGAAAAATGTTACAAAACTGTCCGCAAGGCAGAAAAATTATTTAAAAACTAAGAGCATGGTAGATATGATCCTGGGCTCAGTGGGAATGGTTGTGCTGTCGCCGGTATTTCTGGCGATAGCGGCAGCTATTAAGTTGGAAGATGGCTTACGGGCACCGGTATTCTTTTCACAAAAGAGAGTCGGTGTTCATAAGTCATATTTCAAGTTATATAAGTTTCGTTCCATGCGGCTTGACACTCCGCATGACATACCGACGCATCTTTTGGATAACCCGGAGCAGTATATCACAAAGGTGGGTCGTTTCCTGCGTAAATCTTCTTTAGATGAACTGCCTCAGCTCTACAACATTGCAAGAGGCGATATGGCAGTCGTCGGACCAAGACCGGCACTGTGGAATCAGACGGACTTAATTGCAGAGAGAGACAAATATGGTGCAAATGATGTGAAGCCGGGCCTTACCGGCTGGGCGCAGATCAATGGACGTGACGAACTCGAGATAGACGTAAAAGCAAAGCTTGACGGAGAGTACGTAAGCAAAGCAGGACTTGCGATGGACATCCGGTGCGTCTTTGGCACCATTTTTTCCGTACTCCGTGGAAGCGGCGTTGTAGAAGGTGGAACAGGAACAATGGAGCGAGAAAAGAAAAATAAAAAAGTAGTGATTATCACGAATCATTCTTATATGCTGTGGCAGTTCCGAAGAGAACTCATACAGATGCTGATGGAAGATGCAGAGGTCTATATCAGCACTCCATTTGTCGGCCACGAGAAAGACTTTGCCGATATGGGATGCCATATGATCGAGACTCCGGTTGACCGACGCGGCATCAATCCGATGACAGATCTGCGTTTATATAAGCAGTACCGTGCCATGTTAAAGAAAGAAAAGCCGGACATGGTCATCACTTATTCGATTAAGCCAAATGTTTATGCCGGTTATGCGTGCAGACGCCTGCACATTCCATATTGCGTAAATGTACAGGGACTTGGCACCGCATTTGAAAAGCCGGGACTTTCCCAGGTCGTAACCATGATGTACCGCACTGCTTTAAAGGGCGCAAAGACCGTATTCTTTGAAAATGAGCGAAATGCAGCACTCTTCCGGGAAAAGAAGATCACTCCGGAAAAGCAGCAGACGATCCTTTCCGGAGCCGGCATCACTCTCGACTTCTATCAGTACGAAGCCTATCCGGAAAATGAAGCATTTCACTTCCTGTATCTGGGCCGAATCATGAAGGAAAAGGGCATAGACGAGCTCTTCTACGCCATTCGCAAGTTACACGAGGAATATGGCGGGAAAGTCGTTCTTGACATTGTCGGATTCTTCGAAGACGAATATAAGGGTGAAGTAGAGAAGTTAGTAGAAGACGGCATCGCAGTCTTTCATGGATTCAAAGAAGACCCGAGACCGTATTATAAAGCAGCAGACTGCATCGTCCTTCCAAGTTATCATGAAGGCATGTCAAATGTCCTGCTAGAAGCAGCATCCACCGGCAGACCGGTTGTTACAAGCAAAATTCCAGGCTGTATGGAAAGCGTGGAAGACGGCACAACCGGATACCTCTGTCAGGTGAAAAATGCACATTCTCTGTACCAGAAGATGAATGAAATCTATCATAAGAGCCGCGCCGACCGAGAAGAAATGGGCAAATGCGCAAGAGATAAGATGGCAAGAGAGTTTGCGAAGGATGAAGTGTTGAAGATGACGGTGGCGAAAGTGAAGGAGTAGAGATGCAGCCAATCAGAGTATTACATATCGTAACCTATATGGGACGAGGTGGTTTGGAAACGATGCTTATGAACTACTATCGTCATATTGACCGCACAAAGGTACAGTTTGATTTCCTCGTTCACAGAGATTTCGAGGCGGATTATGATGCAGAAATCTTATCGCTTGGTGGAAAAATTCATCATGTATCCAGACTGGTACCGTGGAGTAAATCGTATCAGAACGAGCTGCGTGCTTTTTTTAAGGAACACCCGGAATATCGAATCGTGCATGTACACCAGGACTGTTTGAGTTCAGTTGCCTTAAAAGTGGCGAAGGAGTGTGGAGTGCCGGTACGGATTGCTCACAGCCACAACAGCAATCAGGACAAGAATCTAAAGTATCTGATTAAGCTGCATTACATGAAGAAGATTCCTGCATTTGCAACTGCACTTTTTGCATGTGGAAAAGATGCGGGGGATTGGATGTTTGGAGGAAAACAGTATCATGTTATGGCAAATGCGGTGGAAGTAAAGAGATACCAGTACAAACCTTCTGTTGCAGAAAAAATAAGAAATGAATGGAATATTTCTGATGAACTTTTGGTTGGACATGTGGGAAGATTCAATCCACAAAAGAATCACACGTTTCTAATAGATATTTTCTATGAGATACAGAAAATAAATCCATCTGCCAGATTGCTTTTAGTCGGAGACGGAGATGGGAAAAAGGAAATACAAGAAAAAGCCAGAGAGCTTGGTATTGCAGATCATATCATCTTTGCGGGTGTCAGAACAGATGTAGAGGAACTGATGCAGGCAATGGATGTATTTGTATTTCCATCTTTGTATGAAGGATTGCCGGTTACTATGGTCGAAGCACAGGCAGCAGGCCTGCCATGTATCATATCAGACCAGGTTCCGGAAGAATGCATTATTACAACTAATCTTGTAACGACACAAAAATTGACCGATAGTCCTAAGATATGGGCAGAACATATCTTAAGGAGGGCAAAGAACACGCGAACGGATCATTACGATGAGATTAAGTCTCATGGTTATGATATTGAAGAGGCAGCAAAATGGCTGCAAAACTATTATATTGCACACAGTGGAGAATAAGAATGGCAACACTTACAGTTTTTACTCCGGCATACAACCGGGCGCATACGCTGCCAAGAACCTATGAAAGCTTACAGAAGCAGTCATGCAAAGATTTCGTCTGGCTGATTGTAGATGATGGATCGAAAGATCAGACAGCAAAATTGGTAAAAGAGTGGCAGCAACAGGAAAAAACGTTTGAAATCAGATATATCTATAAAGAAAATGGCGGGATGCATACGGCGCATAATGTAGCTTATGAAAATATCGATACTGAGCTGAATGTCTGCATCGATTCAGATGACTGTATGGCTGACGGGGCTGTGAAGAAAATCATAGATACCTGGGAAAAGGTAAGAGACAAAAACTATGCCGGATTAATCGGACTAGATGCAGACTTTAAGGGAAATATCATAGGAAAAGGATTTCCAGAGCACCTGAAAGAGACGACACTTGGTGACTATTATGCAGCAGGGGGACAAGGGGATAAGAAACTTGTTTACCGCACAGATGTAATAAACAGTGTGCCACCGTATCCGGTATTTGAGGGAGAAAAATACGTAGGACTGGTATATAAATACACGTTAGTCGATCAAAAATACAAATTATTTGTAATGAATGAAGTATTGTGTGATGTGGAGTATCAGGCTGATGGGTCAAGCGGAACGATGTGGAAACAATACTTAAAGAATCCAAATGGATTTGCATTTCTTAGGAAGGTATCGATGCAATATCCAAAATCAACGAAAAGATTAATCATAGACTGTATTCATTATTGTTCAAGCAGTCAGATTGCAGGAAACAGAAAATACATAAAAGAATCGCCCAAAAAGCTATTAACTGTTTTGTGTACACCTTTTGGGTGGTTATGGACGGCGTATGTGAGATATAAGGCAAAGAGGATATAGAGGACAAAAGATGTCAAATTATATTTTGATACTGGTGTGGATTGTAATATTAGGAATTGCAGCCATGTTCATAAATGTGAAAAGACCAGAAGTGGTCTGTGGAGAAAAAGTAGAGCGCTATTATGTGGTGTGGGCGATTTTGTATATTTGTTCCACTGATTATCTGGTGTGGATATAGAGGAAATGTAGGAGATACATCCAT
>ENA-OQHK01000079-OQHK01000079.1-human-gut-metagenome-genome-assembly--contig:-NODE-79-length-19671-cov-3.441875_pt1 | contig 19671 bp, 15 predicted proteins | sample MGYA00242562_ERZ504715 | MGnify/ENA primary metagenome ERZ504715 (study PRJEB26092, sample SAMD00036445) | human gut metagenome | host: Homo sapiens | study: EMG produced TPA metagenomics assembly of...
TCGCAAATCAGTTCAAGTTCAAAAACAAGCTTACCGTCTGCATTTTTCACCAAGCATTTTTGTCACAAATTTCTATAACATTCGGCAGATTTTCCTTAACGGCATCAACGCAAACGGTTGGCATAATTCTCACTCACTTTCAAAACACCTGTTTCAACATAATGTACAGTTTTATACAGGTACTTAATCACAAAAATTATACAACATTTTGAAGAAGAAATCTATATAATTTGAAAAAATATTGCTAAATTGTGAAAATATTTTAATTAATTGCGTTTGCACCGCATTTTTGAAAAAACAAAACCGCACAAAACAAAAATCAGTTTTGCACGGTTTTGTGGTTTTTATTTACTTTTTTCAATTTCCCTTTAATTTCGTCAAGTGATAATCCAGATTATAAAATCTGAAAAAGCCAAAATCAATAATAGCCTAAAATTAGTTTCTAAATTTGGCATTACTCACAAAGAAAAGAGGCAAGTTTTGTTGCACTTTACCTTTTTGAAAAGCGGCTGTAAATTTGTGTAATATATTATTTACTTTTGCCGAGTTAAATATTATAATAAAAGGTATGCTTGCAAAATATATCTGCAATATTTTGTAAAAAATGAATTTAAAGTATGGAGTTAAAAATGGGTGGGAAAAATTTAATAAAATCTAACCGAAAGGTTATTCTTGAGGGAATGCGTGACGGTATTCCGATTGGACTCGGCTACCTTGCCGTTTCGTTTTCACTTGGCATTGCCGCAAAAACTGCGGGACTTAATGCGTTTCAAAGCTTTCTTGCAAGCCTTTTGTGCAACGCATCAGCAGGCGAATATTCGGGCTTTACCGTAATTGCGGCTGATTCGTCATATTTTGTAATTGCGCTTGCAACCCTTGTTGCCAACGCAAGATATCTTCTTATGAGCTGTGCGTTAAGTCAGCGTATTTCAAAGGATACTTCGATTATCCACAGGCTGTTGCTCGGATTTTTTGTTACAGACGAATTTTTCGGAATTTCAATTTCACGGTCGGGCAAGCTGAATCCTTTCTATACCTACGGCGCAATTCTCATAGGCTGCCCGTGTTGGGCATTCGGCAGTATGCTCGGCACAATTGCAGGCAATCTGTTGCCTCTTCGTATTGTCAGCGCACTAAGCGTTGCACTTTTCGGAATGTTCCTTGCAATCATCGTTCCGCCGTCAAGAAAGAACAAAACACTTCTCGGAATTGTACTTGTCAGCTTTGCGGCAAGTTTTGCATTTGCATATCTTCCCGTCATCAATCAGATTGACGAGGGTACACGCACAATTATTCTTACAATCGTAATTTCGGCAGCGGCGGCATTGTTGTTCCCTGTCAAAGAAGAGGAGGAGAACGAAAATGTCGCATAATCCCTATATATACATACTCATTATGGCGGCTGTAACATTCGCAATCCGTGTTCTTCCGCTTACACTTGTTAAAAAGCAGTTTACAAACACATTTGTGCGTTCGTTTCTCTACTATGTGCCGTATGTAACGCTTTCGGTAATGACATTTCCGGCAATAATCAACGCAACTCACAGTCCGATTGCAGGCATAGCAGCCTTTGCAGCAGGTCTTGTAGCGGCATGGTTCAACGCAGGTCTTTTCAAGGTTTCATGCGTATGCTGTGCGGTTGTGTTCATTCTTGAATTTTTTGTGTGACATTTTTGACGCATAGCCTGTTGTTTAATTAGTTTGGAAAGTTTTGATTAACTGAAAGGATTTTTAAAATGAAGTTTTTGCATATTTCGGATTTGCATATTGGAAAATATGTGAACGGCTACAGAATGCTTGATGATCAACGCTATATGCTTGAGCGGATTGTTGAGATTATCAAAGAAAAAAATCCCGACGCTTTGCTGATTGCAGGAGATATTTATGACAAGTCTTTGCCGTCTGCCGAGGCGGTCGAATTGTTCGACCGCTTTATGACTGAAATTGCAGTGCTTCACGGCAAAACAGGGTTGAAAACCTTTGTAATCAGCGGTAATCACGATTCGCCCGAAAGAATCGGTTATTTCAACAAGCTGATTGAACTCAACGGAATTTTTACCGATGGTGTGTTTGAAGGTGTTGCAAGAAAAAATACTGTTGAATGTGACGGAGAAAAGGTTAATATTTTCTCGTTGCCGTTTATCCGTCCGTCATTTGTGCGTAAGGTATATCCCGAAGAATCGGCTAAAATTACCGACTATACAACTGCTGTCAGGGTTGTGCTTGAACATTCCGAAATCAATGCCGATGAAATCAATATTTTGATTGCTCACCAGTTTGTAACAGGCAGTGAAACCTCGGGTTCAGAGTCAAGCCTCGGTACGCTTGATAATGTTGAGCCGTATGTTTTTGAACCGTTCGATTATGTTGCACTCGGTCATATTCACGGCAAGCAGATTATGGGCAAAAACAAAAATATTGCCTATTGCGGTTCGCCGATAAAATATTCAAAAACTGAATGTCACAACAAAAAATGTGTGATTTTCGGCGAGCTTTCAAATGGAAAATTAAATCTTGAAGAAATTCCCGTACAGCCGTTGCATGATATGAGAATCATAAAAGGAACTCTGCGTGAACTTGCAGAAAATCCGATATCCGACACATATGACGATAAAACCGATGACTATGTTTTTGCCGAGCTAACGGACGAAAATCCCGTTACCAATGCATTTTCAACGCTTGAAAATATTTATCCCAACATTATGGGACTTGAATATGTCAACAGAAAAAAGAGCATTGAAATGACTCCCGAAATGTACGGTAAAACGGAGGGTAAGAGCAATATTGAACTATTTTCGGATTTCTATAAAATGCAGAACGGAAAAGAGATTGAACCCGAATCCGTAAAAATTATTGAGAGAATTTTCAAAGAAATCGGAGGTGTAAACGATGAAACCGATTAAACTGAAAATGAGCGCTTTCGGACCGTATGCCGATGTTGAAACGGTCGATTTTTCGGCATTTGACGGCAAAGGGCTTTTTCTCATAACAGGCACAACGGGCGCAGGAAAGACAACAATTTTCGACGCAATCTGCTTTGCACTTTTCGGTGAAACAAGCGGTTCTTCACGAAACGGCGAAATGCTCCGCAGTAACTTTGCAAAACCGCTCACACGCACCTATGTTGAGCTTGACTTTGAACACAGGGGAAAGAAGTACCGCATCATCAGAACCACCTCGAATGAGGTCGCAAAAAAGCGTGGAACAGGCAGTAAAATTGAGGGTGCGTCAGCAGAGCTTACCGGTGATGACATTACAACTCCGCTCACAAAAACGGGCGAGGTCAATAATAAAATCAGCGAAATTATCGGCTTGAAATGTGATGAGTACCGCCAGATTGCAATGCTTGCACAGGGCGAATTTAAAAAGTTCATTGAGTCGGGAAGTGAAAAGCGAAGCGAGATTTTTCGCAAAATTTTTCACACGGACATCTACAAAGAATTTCAGGATAAATTGAAAACAGAGTCAGCCGAAAAGCTTGAAGAAAAGAAAAAAGTCTGCGAACTTATCAAGTCAAAAACCGTTGCCGTTGAAATTCCCGATGATGACAGCTTTGCCGAGATCAGCGAAAAAATCAGCCTTTATACCGACAGAACAGACCTTACGGTAATTGATATTGAGCAATTTCTTTTGCACCTATCGGTACTTTCCGAGATGCAGAAAAAGGACAATGCAGAAATTGAAAAAAAGCGAAAAGAGCTTGAAAAGACAATTCTTGATGAAGAAAAGAAAAAGGACTCTTGCAGTTGAAATTAATAATAAATTCGATACTCTTGATGCCGAAAAGCTCCGCCTCGAACAGCTTTTGCAGAGTAAACCGCATTACGATGAAATGCTCAAAAAAAGCTGAGAATGACGAAAAAATACTGCACTCCGTAAAGCCAAAATATGACAGCTTTGCCGAGTACACGGAAAAAGATATGATTCGGCACTCAAAAACTGTAAAAATGACGGAAATAAACAGAAAATCCGCCGAAGAAAATTTGAAATTAAAACAGATTGTTTTTGACGAGAAAAAGTCGCTTGAGGGCAAAATCGCAACGCTAAACGAGGAATCGGGAAAACTCCGTGCAAAGGAAGATACTTACAGAAAATATTTTAACCTTACGGCAAATTTGAATGTATATGAATCAGTTTTGCAAAATTCCGAAAAAGAAATTTCAGACAACAGAAAATTTTATTCAGATGCGAAAAATCTAAAGACAAAAGCGGAAAAATTTATCTCAGAAAACAGCTACACAGAGCAGAAAATTTTTGACGCCAAGAGCAAAATAACCGCCTTGAAAGACAAATCAGGCAAGGCTGAAAGGCTTTTTGTGGAATATCAAAATCTCGCAAAAATCAATGCAAGGTTGACTAATGTAAAAGCAGAATGTGCCGACCTTGCAAAGTCGGCAACGGCACTCAACAACGAGTACAACGAACAGCACAACATTTATATAATGAATATGGCAGGCGTGCTTGCCGACACACTCGAAGATGAAAAGCCGTGTCCTGTCTGCGGTTCATTGCATCATCCAAATCCGGCAAAACACAGCGAAAATGCCCCCGACAAGGATACGCTCGATGCTTTGAAGGCAAGGTGTGAAGTTGCTGAAAATGCTGTTCATAAAAAGTCAAATGAGGTCACAAAGCTTGAAACGGAATCAGAATCCGCAAAAACAAATGTCACGGAATTTGCGAATGCACTTGAGGTTGATGCCGAAACACTTTCAGCCGAAATGATTTCACAGCTTTTGTCGGAACAAAAGAAGCAATTAAAAGCCCTTGAAAACGAAGCTTCTGACCTTGAAAAAGTCAAAGAACAGCGTGAGGTCTGCAAGACTGAAATCTCAAGGTTTGATGAAAAGCTTAAAAAGCTTGACCTTGTTCATACAGAATTAATCCGCAAAAATGCTGACGCAAAAAGTAAATATAATTCTGCAAAAGAAGAAACCGAGAGCCTTAAAGCTGAGATAAAATACTCATCGGTTGAAGAACTTTTGAATGCTGCAAAGGCTTGCGCCGACAAGGCGGAGCAGATTAAGTCTGAAATCGACCTTGCGCAAAGCGAGCTTTCAAAGGCAAAGTCAGATTTTGACAGCAAGGTTTCTGTTGAAAATGAAACTGCAAAACAGCTGAAAAGTTTTGAATCTGAACTTGAAAACAAAAAATCGGATCTTGATATTGTTCTTTCAGAGAATAATATCTTGGAATGTCCCGATTTTAATTTGTTGACCGAAGATTCCATAAAAGAATTAAAACAAGAGGCAGAAACCTTTACCGATTCTTTGAAAAAATCTCGGGCAACGGTTGAAGCCTGTGAAAAATCAGTTGAAGGAAAGCAAAGGGAAGATGTCCTTAAAATCAATGAACTGATTGATAGCAATACTTCTGAAAAGGAAAAATGGGACAATCTTTATACCGTAGGCGACAGAAGTCTGCACAATAATCAAAACATTTACAACAGCGTTGAAAAGCTTAAAAATGACTTTGAGGAAAAGCTCAGAATAGCCGATGTTTACGAAAATCTCAAGAAAACCGCCAACGGTGAAATTGTTTCCGATAACAGCAAAATCACCTTTGAACGCTACATTATGGGTTCGTATTTTGAACAGGTTTTGTACTATGCTAATCTGCGTTTTTCAAAAATGACTGGCGGTCGCTATGAAATTGTCCGTGGCGAAAGCCGTGACAAGCGAATCAGCGCAGGGCTTGAAATCAGCGTTCGTGATAATTTTAACAACAAGGAAAGGGATATTTCATCTCTTTCGGGCGGAGAATCTTTTCAGGCGTCACTTGCGCTTGCACTCGGACTTTCCGACATTATTCAGCAGAGAAACGGCGGAATCAGACTCGATTCAATCTTTATTGACGAGGGATTCGGTTCACTTGACAACGACAGCCTTGCATCTGCAATTGAAACGCTGAATGACCTTACAGGCAACGGCAACCGCCTTGTGGGTATCATTTCCCACATAAGCGAGCTGAAAAACAGCATAGGTAACAAAATCGAGGTTGTCGGCACAAAGTCGGGCAGTTCAATAAAAATTATTACAGATTAACATATCATATTATACAGCGGAGCAGAGATTTTCTGTTCCGCTATTGTATTTTAAAATCTATTGTGCTACAATGTAGTTAGCAAAGACTAACTACAAGGAGGTCAATATGCTTTTAAACGGACTGATTATAATTTTAATACCGTTTCTCGGAACATCGCTCGGCTCAGCCGTTGTACTTTTTTCAAAAGGTGAGCTCAATCAAAAGCTGCAAAAATTTCTGCTCGGATTTGCATCGGGAGTAATGATTGCGGCATCAATATGGTCGTTGTTGATTCCGTCAATTGAAATGGCAGAAAGTCAGAACATAGTTGCGTGGATTCCTGCGACAGTCGGATTTTTGCTCGGAATTGGATTTTTGCTTTTGCTCGACAGCGTTATACCGCATATGCACCTTGACAGCGACAATCCCGAGGGCGTTCGTTCAAGCCTTTCAAAGAACACTATGCTCGTTCTTGCCGTTACCTTGCACAATATTCCGGAGGGAATGGCGGTAGGTGTAACATTTGTCGGAGCAATTTCCGATAATACCGGAATAACCGTTGCAGGCGCATTGGCTCTTGCAGTAGGTATTGCAATACAGAATTTTCCCGAGGGGGCAATAATTTCACTTCCGCTCCATGCAGGCGGAGCGTCACGCAAAAAGTCATGCTTTCTCGGAATTATGTCGGGAGTTGTAGAGCCTATCGGTGCTGTACTTACGGTGATTTTTGCAGGAATAGCAGTCCCGTTGTTGCCGTATCTTCTCTCATTTGCCGCAGGAGCAATGATATATGTTGTAACCGAAGAGCTTATTCCGGAATCACAAAACGGCAAACATTCCAACATCGGAACAATCGGTGTTGCAATAGGATTTACGCTGATGATGGTTCTTGATGTTGCTCTCGGATAAATTTTTTTATAAAATCGGAAAATTTCACTCTGCAAATTCTTGACAAATTTGTCATATATTATATAATTAGTGGTAAAGTTGTTGTGTAAAACAACTTAAATATATGTACATTTGTGCATATGAGCATTAAAGGAGGACTTTATATGTTGAAAGTATTCAAAAACGAAAAATTATGGTGTGCAGTTGCAGGTGCAGCAGCAGTAATCGTAGGCAAAAAGATACTTAAAGCAGATAAAACCCGCAGTCTTGCAGTTACAGGTCTTGCAAAGGGTATGAAGCTTCAGAAAGATGCAAAGGCAGCTTTCCAGAATATGAAGGATGAAGCTTCGGATATCTGCTATGATGCTAAAACAGAGGCAGGTATTCACGAAGATGCTGCCGCTGAAGAAGTGACAGAATAATGAAATTTAAAATTGTCTATGACAAGCCGCAGAGAATTCGTTTTCGCTGCGGCGCATATGCATTTGATAAGGAGTATGAGGGGGCAATCTATAATCTTGTGACCGCATCTCCTTATGTGAATTCGGCACAGGTAAGTTCTGCAAACGGCGGTATTCTTGTCAATTACACAAAGGGTAGCAGAAGTAAAATTATCGACCTTGTAAGAGCAATTAATGTAAAAACTCTTAAAAAGAATGAACCGAGTGCAGAATTTGGAATTCAGAAGATTGACAGCGATTTTCATGACAATCTTTTCACTCTTGTTGCAAAGCACTATCTTTCAAAGATGTTCCTTCCTGCTCCGATAAGAACGGCAATCACTCTTTACAGAAGTGCAAAATATATTAAAAAGGCTCTCAAAACTCTTTGGAACGGTAAACTTACCGTAGATGTGCTTGACGGTGCATCTGTTGTGGCATGCTTGTGTCAACGCAAGTTCAAAACAGCCGCAACGGTTATGTTTATGCTCAGAATATCGGGCTTGCTTGAAGAATATACTCACGCAAGAACAAAGGCGGTTCTCACAGACAGCCTTGCAATCAAGACCGACAGGGTATGGCTTGTTACCGATGACGGTGATGTTCTCATTCCGATTGAGGATCTGCGTGTCGGCGACAAAATCCGTGTTCAGACAGGCAAGGTTATTCCTGTTGACGGTGTTGTTGCAGGCGGTGAGGCAACCGTAAACGAGTCGTCAATGACAGGCGAGCCGTTGCCTGTATTAAAGCGTGAGGGAATTTCCGTTTATGCAGGTACGGTAATCGAAGAGGGCAGTATTGTTGTAACAGTCCGTCAGCTTGCATCAAATACTAAAATCAGCAAGATTATTGAGCTTATCGGCAATTCCGAGGAACTCAAGGCAGGTGTTCAGAGCCGTGCCGAAGCTCTTGCCGACAGAATTGTTCCGTTCAGCTTTATCGGATTTTTCGCAACTCTTATCTTCACAAAAAACATCACAAGGGCAGTTTCACTTCTTATGGTTGACTACTCCTGTGCAATCAAGCTGTCAACCCCTATTGCCGTAATTTCGGCTGTCAAAGAGGCGGCTGACAACGATATTACAATCAAGGGCGGAAAGTATCTTGAGGCTTTTGCAAACGCTGACACAATCGTGTTTGATAAGACAGGTACGCTCACAAACGCAGAGCCTGTTCTTGAAAAGGTTGTTGCATTCGGCGATTATACCGAGGACGAGGTTCTCAGAATCTCAGCCTGTCTTGAGGAGCATTTTCCGCACAGCGTAGCAAATGCCGTTGTAATCGGTGCTGAAAAACGAGGAATTTCTCACTCCGAGGAGCATACAGAGGTTGAGTATGTTGTTGCCCACGGTATTGCAACAACACTTCACGGTAAGCGTGCAATAATCGGCAGTAAGCATTTTGTTGTTGAGGACGAAAATGTTACCGTTACAAAGGAACAGCAGAATATTATTGACGAAAAGTCCGGCTCATGTTCCGTGCTTTACCTTGCAATTGGCGGTGAACTTTCGGGTGCATTGTGCATCAGCGATCCGCCTCGAAAAGAAGCAAAACAGGCAATTGATATGCTCAAAAAACAGGGCATAAAGAATGTTGTTATGCTCACGGGCGACAGCTACAGAGCCGCAAAGGCGACTGCCGCAATGCTCGGAATTACCGACTATAAGTGTCAGGTTCTCCCCGAGGACAAGCACAGATATGTTGAAGAAATGAAGCAGAACGGTCAGAAGGTAATTATGGTCGGTGACGGTATCAACGATACTCCGGCACTTGCCGCCGCAAATGTTTCGGTTGCAATGAACGATGCGTCCGACATTGCCCGTGAAACTGCGGATATTACCATAAAAGGCTCTGATTTGCGTTCGCTTGTGCGTGTTCGCAAGTTGAGCAAAGACCTTATGAAACGAATCAACAAAAACTATCGTTTTATAATTGCTTTCAATTCGGCACTTTTGCTTTCAGGCTTTATGGGAGTTATTCAGCCGTCGGTTTCGGCATTTTTGCATAATGCGTCAACTATGATGATTTGTGCAAAGAGTATGACTCCGCTGACAAAGAAAAATGATAAAGGCAAAGCTTTGTCGCTCCCTGAAAAAGCAGAGCAGTAATTTTAATGAATATTTATAAGTAAATATTTCAAAAAACAACCGCTGTCAGGTTTAATCCCGACAGCGGTTTTGTGCTTGATTAAGAGGATTTTTTACTTTTACATACGCATAGATGTAGGCAACGGCAATGCTTATCAGAAGAATTGCAACCATAATAATTGTTGAATTGATTCCCTTTATGAATGAGCTTTCAATGATTGTCAAAATTCCGGTAACTACAAAAGCAATTCCGCCGGCTCGGTTTGATTCATACCACGCCAAGTCACTGCTTTGAGTCCATGATGTTTTTACTCCGATAAACGAATTTCGTTTTGTTTTCGGAAGAAAGTTGCCTGCAATAATCAACATTAAACCCATAACCGTATTTATAATGAACGGCACATTATCTGTAAAAGTTGTGCTGTCGGGCTTTAAAATTGCCAGAATAAGAAACATCAATTGAAGAATATTGAAAGCCGCAATGATTGATGTCACAAGTATCGCAGTGATTTTTACATTGTTATTTATCTTTTCAACGCTGTTTGTGCTGTATTTAGTATATATCTTGGTATACACCATGTAAAATGCATACATAAACAGAATGATTGCAGGGAAAATGAAGTTTTCGTATTTTGAACCGTAACGGTCAACAGCACCGCTTGCGTTGTAGTGCATGGGAACGGTGTCATTCATAAAGAATAAAAATACGGAAGTAAGCAAAGTGGGCAATATGGAAAGTGCAAGCATAATTTTATTCAGCTTTTTCATAAAATCAACTCCTAAAATTGTTTAAGCCACATTATGAGTTCGTCAAACAGGGTTGTGTTAAGCTCATAATAAACATAATTTTTTTCTTTGATTCAATCACCAGGTCGTTTTTCTTCAACAGATTGAGGTGATATGAAAGCGATGCAGGTGAAATTCCAAGTTCTTCGGCAATGTCGCCTGCAATCATTTTCTTGCCTTTCAGCATTGTCAGAATATTTCTTCTTATCGGATCTGAAAGCGCTTTAAGTGTACCGTTCAGTGACAAGCAGATACCTCCTCACAAAGTCCTATCACAGCTATTTAAAAAATATTTTAAATAGCTTGTAGCTTTATTATAGCCTGATTTACCGAAAAGTCAAGAACTATTTAAAAAACATTTTTAAATAGCTTTAAAATATCTCTGACGAATATTGCAGAAAAAATAAAAATTTACTCTTGATTTTCTTTGTTGAGTGGTATATAATAATACTCAGTTAGCAGAGGCTAACTCTTTTGAATAAATCATGTGGACTTCCCTTGCGGGTACCGAAAGCCTTTACTCGGGAGGATGTGCTTACCTCCCGAGAGGGTTGTCTGCAAGAAAAAAGTTAGGAGAATTATAATGACTTATTTGGAAATTGAAAAAGTAGTCGGCAGAGAAATTCTTGACTCCCGTGGCAATCCGACAGTTGAGGCAGAGGTAACACTCGTTGACGGTACTGTTGCAAGGGGTACTGCCCCAAGCGGTGCGTCAACAGGCGAATTTGAGGCACTTGAACTCCGTGACGGCGACAAGTCAAGATATCTCGGCAAGGGTGTTTCAAAAGCAGTTGAAAATATTAACACAGTAATTAATGATACAGTTGCAGGTATGGATGCGTCAGACATTTATGCAGTTGACAAGGCTATGATTGAGGCTGACGGCACAAAGGACAAGTCAAAGCTTGGCGCTAACGCAATTCTTGCCGTTTCAATTGCAACAGCACGAGCAGCCGCAACAGCACTCGATATTCCGCTTTACAGATTCCTCGGCGGTATCTCGGGCAACAGACTCCCTGTTCCTATGATGAACATCCTCAACGGCGGTGCTCATGCCGCAAACACAGTTGATGTTCAGGAATTTATGATTATGCCTGTAGGCGCACCGTCATTCAAGGAATGTCTGCGCTGGTGTGCAGAAGTTTTTCACGCACTTGCTTCTCTCCTCAAATCAAAGGGACTTGCAACATCAGTAGGTGACGAAGGCGGTTTTGCTCCGAACCTTGCAAGTAATGAGGAGGCTATTCAGTATATTCTTGAGGCTGTTAAGAATGCCGGCTATGAGCCGGGCAAGGACTTTATGATCGCTATGGACGCCGCATCATCGGAATGGAAGGGCGAGAAGAAGGGCGAATATGTTCTTCCAAAGGCCGGCACAAAGTTCACATCGGCAGAACTTATTGAGCATTGGAAAAAGCTTGTTGAAAAGTACCCAATTATCTCAATCGAAGACGCTCTTGACGAGGAGGACTGGGAAGGCTGGCAGCAGCTTACAAATGAACTCGGTGACAAGGTTCAGCTTGTCGGCGATGACCTCTTTGTTACAAACACAGAAAGACTTGCAAAGGGTATCAAGCTTGGCTGCGGTAACTCAATTCTTATCAAGCTTAACCAGATTGGTTCGGTTTCGGAAACTCTTGAGGCTATCAAAATGGCTCACAAAGCCGGTTACACAGCAATTTCTTCACATCGTAGCGGTGAAACGGCAGATACAACAATTGCCGACCTCGCAGTTGCTCTTAACACTTGCCAGATTAAGACAGGTGCTCCGAGCCGTTCAGAGCGTGTTGCGAAGTACAATCAGCTTCTCAGAATTGAAGAACTCCTCGGTGACAGCGCAGTTTATCCCGGTATGGACGCTTTCAATGTTAAAAAAGATTGATTAATAAGACAGTTTGTTTTCATAAATATTTTCTCTAATGTTACAAGGCAGAGTCGTTTTTACGGCTCTGTTTTGTTTTTGCTGAAAACTCAGAATAACAAAATATTGACAATTTGCAAATTTTTATCAAAATGGTTGTATTCTTAAAACAGTCAATAATAATCGGATAATGTGAAATACTTATTATTTGGTTATAAAATTATGCTGTAATAAAATAGGACAAAATCAATACTGTGCATTGTGTAAAGTTTTTTCAAAACAAAAGCGTCTTTATTTCGTCATTCCTATACATTTACATTCACAAATCGCTGTGCTATAATCAAGTGCAGAAATGCCGCATCGTCAGGCAAAGCATAGCGTTGATATGGACTTATATTTAAACGAAAAAGATATTAAAAACATAAAAATTTTTGATAAGAAGTGTGAATGTTATGAATGGTTCAAAATCTGTTAGAAATCTGACTCAGGGAAAAATTTCAAGTCAGATTTTATTTTTTGCAATTCCCGTAATAATCGGCAACCTTTTACAGGAGCTTTACAATGTTGTCGATACGCTGATTGTCGGTCAGACTCTCGGTGAAATCAAGCTTGCGGCTGTCGGTTCAACGAGTTCGCTCAACTTTTTTGCACTCGGATTTTTCATAGGACTTTCCGCCGGCTGTTCGGTAATCACTTCACAGCATTTCGGTGCAAACGATATGGAACGGGTGAAAAAGAGCGTTGCCGCCCACATAATAATTGGCGTTGTGTCGGCTGTTGTGCTTACTGTTTCATTTGTACTTCTTGTTAATCCGCTGCTTACAATGCTCGGAACAACCTCGGATACATTCGATTATGCAAGCAGATATCTTACAATAATTTACCTCGGAATCCCCGCAACCATGCTCTACAACCTTACGGCATCACTTCTGCGTTCGGTTGGTGACAGCAAAACTCCGCTTTATCTGTTGCTCTTTTCATCCGTAATGAATGTGGGACTTGACCTGTTATTTATCGTAGTGTTCAGGTGGGATGTTTCGGGTGCGGCAATTGCAACGGTAATCTCTCAGCTTGTGTCGGCGGTTCTCTGTTGCGTGTACATTTTTTTCAAGGTGAAAATGCTTTTGCCGAACAGAAACAGCTTTAAAAATTTGACTTCAACTGTACGGGACGAGCTAAAAGTCGGTTTCCCGATGGGACTTCAAAACTCAGTAATTTCAATCGGAATGATGGTTTTGCAGTATTTCGTAAATCAGTTCGGTTCATATGCCGTTGCCGCCTACACAATCGGCAACCGTGTTCAGCTCCTCATCCAGAATCCGATGAACTCAATGAGTACGGTTATCGCAACATTTGCAGGTCAGAACGAGGGCGCAGGAAGATATGACAGAATCAAAAAAGGCGTCAATTTCTGCCTGTTAATTTGCATTGCATATTCAATTGTAATAGGTGCGGTTTCAATGATTTTTGCTCAGCCGATAACAGGAATCTTCACAAGCGGAAGCTCACAGCAGACTATTGATTATTCCGTTCAGTTTATCTTCTGGAACTGCCCGTTTGAGTGGTCGCTTGCAATGCTGTTTATATACCGTGGAACAATTCAGGGACTTAAAAACGGCATTGTGCCTATGATTGGTTCGCTTATCGAAGTTGTTATGCGAATTATGACGCCCGTCATTTTCAGTTCTGTAATAGGTTACGCATCAATCTGTGTTGCCGGTCCTGCCGCATGGACAGGAAGTATGCTCCTTATGATTGCGGTTTACTATGTTAAAATAAGAAAACTTTCAAAGACGAAAACTGTTGTGGCAAATTAATCCTTTATGTGGTACAATATTCCCTGTGATTATAGTAACGAAAGGGATTTTTATGATTTGCTTTAAAAAAGTCGCAAAACAACTTGATGATTATAAATCTGTAAAAGAATTATACCTTTCCGCATTTCCTGCCGTTGAGAGAGTACCGTTTTGGCTTTTGATGAAAAAATCAAAGAATGACGGTGCAGATTTCTACGCAATTTATGATGAAGAAAAGTGGATTGGACTTATCTATGCAATCACGGACGGCGAAGTTGTCTATGTGTACTACTATGCAATTTCCGAAAAGGAGAGGGGACACGGAATCGGAGTCGCCGTGCTTGATGAATTTAAAAAATTTGTATAAGGGCAAAAAGAATTTTTCTTGCAATTGAACAGCTTGAAGAAGAAAATGCCCCCAACCAAAAACAGCGAATGAGCCGTTATAAATTCTATCAGCGTTGCGGATTTTTAAGGCTGAATGCAAAGATTGTTGAGGCGAAAATAACATTTGATGTTATGGCATACGGCGGTGAAGTCAACCCCGAAAGCTATAACAAAATGATGAAAAAATATCTCGGCAAAATTATATCGCCCTTCATCAAAACAGAAATGAAGGGCAGCGGAAAATATTTTGAATAATAAAAACACCGACAGGTTAGCTTTTAGCTTTATCTGTCGGTGTTGTTTTTTATAAGATATATTATTTTGTACAGCGGTTGCCTGATGTTATGGATTTGCGGGCGTTTATTTTATTGCCGACAAATTCGAAGAGTTTAAGTCTTAAAAGCTCAATTACGCAACAGCCTGCGAATATGAGGAGGATTGTTATAAATACAATCGGAATGTAAATCAGGGTGTCATAGAGGTGCTTATTGCTGAAGTTTGCAACATGCCACAGACAATCACGAACATACGGATTTTCGTGGATTGCATATATACCGAGCGTTGTGCCGGCTACTGTATTGACAAATTTTGAACTGAAATTGAAATCTCTGAAAAAGAGAACCAACATCGCCGATTCGGCGAGGACAATCGGGTTGTTGAACATACCAAATGCCGGCTTGTACTGTGGAAAAACAGATGCCAATACAAAATCTAATACGCAAAGGCCGACGAAAATGCCGAGATAGCGGAAATTCGGTTTTCTTTTCTCAAGCGGTTTCTGCTTTACAAACAACCTCAGATAACCGCCGATTATGTACATCAAAAGGAATCCGCCAAGACTCTTGCCCATATAAGGATCAAGTATTTTGTTGACGCTGATAACATTGTTTATTCCGTGAATTTCCGCAAGCGTTGACCATAGACTTACTGCCACAAAAACAATTCCCATAAAGTAGAGGTAATGTTTTTTAGAAAGTGACGCAAGCATTTTGTTGAGAAATGGGCTGAGCAGAAGAATAATCAAATAATTGCTCAGAAAATACCAAGTTCGTGACATTAGCGGAGTGAACGCCTTTATAACTGAATTTATATTTATGAGCGACGGATCGCTTATGAAGAAAATTATCGAAAGTATAATCGAGTAAAAAATCATTGCACCGTAGATTTTTCCGCCACGCCGTATGGTCTTTTTTATATCAAACTGCGAGGCTATCATGAAGTAGCCGCTTATCATAATAAACACATCAACAGGTGTTCTGCATAATGACCATACAAATGTCACCAATGTACCGTCAATATCGCCTGCAGCCTTTGATGCGTCATGAAGAAATCCGTACTGATACGCATGCAAAAAAATTATCTGTATCATTGCAATAATTCGCAGTAACTCAATACCGGACTGTCGTTTGATTTTGCTCATTTTTAAACCCTCCGTAAACGGAAATCCCAAAAAGTACGGGATTTGTGTCTGTCAATTTCTGACAGGAACTTCGTTTTCTTAACAATTTTCGTAAAATTTGCAACATTGCTACAAATACCAATTATACCATAATTTGCCTGTTATAACAATTTATGCGGTGTAGTATTTCAAGAGAAAAACAAGTAATTTTTAAACAATATATACAAAATTTGTACATATGTACAAAAAGCAATAAAAGTATATTGAGTTTGAGGAGTATTGGCAAAACAAAAACGGTCAGCAAAAAACTGACCGCTTAAATACTATTTTAATTTGTCTTTGTTAACCTGTTGCTGATACTTGATGATTTCGTTGTAAATTCTTTCACAGTTGTTGTGATCGTCAAACTGATAGAAATCTTCAACTCTTTCAACATACTTTGGCTTCATTTTACAGCCGTTTTCCATATACTCGCAGAGCAGGTCAACAAGCTGGTCGCTTTCGGTACAAATTTCTCCGAATCCCATTGTATCATAGAAGAATCCGCCGTCATCATAGTGTGCAGGAAGCTGTGACGGATGAAAATATACAAGCGGTTTTTTCATATAAGCAAAGTCAAACTGAACGCCCGAATAGTCTGTTACCATAAGGCTTGACTCCTGAAAAGCTGTTTCGTAGTTGAAATCGCCAACCGACGAAACAACCTCAACATACGGATCGGGGATAAAGTCGTTAACCTGTGAGCTTAAAATCGGATGAAGAACATACTTAATCTTGTAGCCTGTACGCTTTGCCGTATCAATCAACTTTTTATTATTGATAAGGTCATTGTAGATTTTATAATAGGTTGTGTGCTTGAATTCGGGATTGTAAGCTCTCTGTTCACCCTCGCTTGTTGTAACAGGCATTGCATTGTACATACGCCAGGTGGGTGAAAGCAGAATCTGCTTTTTATCGTTATTGATAAGTCCGTCATATCTGCCGATGCCTGTCATCTTGAGAATGTCAAAATTCTGATAGTTGTAAACATGGTTGCTCAGGTTTTTGTACTCATACTTTGACGCAAGGAAGTACATCTGTGTGTTGTCAACAATTCTCTGCTGAGCCATTGCACACTTCTGAACCGAAAGTCCGTGCTGTAAGCACATTGACGGGAAGTTGCACAAACCTCTGATGAATCTTGAACGATCCATACTGTAGCCGTTGAACGGGAATACATTTGAGTTTGTAATGAGCGCAATATCGGTATTGAGAAACAGCATTTTGTGCTTGAATGAACGGTTCTTGACAGGCTTGAGTCCGTCAGCCTTTAGTCGCTTGTAATCGGAAGTGTTTTTGTCAATGATATAGTATCTTGAAATGCCGTCCTTTTTGTCTGCACAATATCTGTAAAGATATTCACAGCTGTCACCGCCCTTGTACAGCTTATCGTACATGAGCCAGATTTTCTTGTTCTTGAAGAAAGGTCTTGTAAGCCAATACTGAATTCTTGTAATGAAGCTGCGTTTACTCTCCATGAAAACATAGGGGAGGAACTTGAGTTCTCTCTTGAATGTATCCATAGCAGATGCATGGCAGATTACAATTGTGCTTGAGTTGTCAATATAGGCAACATACTTGTTGAATCTCCAGTAGGAGTTCTTTGGCTTGATTGTAAACTTAGACCAATGGTGCAGGAATGAAAGCTTGAGCGGAATAATTGAATCCTTGTATCTTGCAAAGAATGCAACCGTCTGCTGAGGCTTTTCGGGATCAAGCTCAAGCTCAAGGTGGAAGGTGAATTTCTTGTACGCACTGATGCCGAAATATTTTGTCAGAGAATAGCGGTCTGTGTTTGTAAGAACCTGTCTTTTGTCGCCAAATTGAACATAAAGCTCAAAATCTTCAAGGTCAAAAACCTGTCTGAACGAGCCGTCAATAACAAGCTTGCCGTCGCGGTAGTCCATAACATGCATACCGACTCTCTGGTCTGTAAGCTTAGAAATATAGACATTGTTGCAGTTGAGGTAAACCTCTTTTTTGCCCTCGGAATATTCAAAAGGCATATCCTTGAAAACACAATTGTGCTTTATCATATAGAACATCTCGGCGGCTTCCTCGCTGTAGCCGAGAGAAACATACTTGTCTTTGTTAAGAACAAAACCGTCATTTGCAAACTTAAAACATTCTCTTGCTGTTTCAAAGAAAACCGCAAGCTCTTCATCGTTCATATTACGCTTGTTGCGGTTGTTCATATTTGCAAGGAACTTTGTTGTAATATTGAAAACAATATAGAACTGAATAAACAGCGGAATATTTCCGTCCCTGTCCTTGCTGTCATTGATGAGAGGCTTTAAGAAGTTGTTAAGCGAATCTGTGTACCAGTCCTTGTAGTTTGTGGGAACATAGTACATAAAGTCATCGCTTACAGGCATAAAGTAGTCAAATTCAATCTCATCAAGATATACATACTCCGGATAATCAAGCTGAATTCTGAGTGCAAAATCGTCTGCACTTTCGTACTTGAGCTTGTTGTTCATTTTGTATGATTTGAAAATTTCAGTTCTGTAAAAAGTACCCGTAAGCTCAAGATTGATGAGGTTGGGATTATCAAAAAGGTTGACAACGCTTGATTCAAGCTGACCTTTGTTAAGTCTGAATTCCTTTTTCTCTCTGAAAACAGGGTTTACGCAAAATCTGTGACCGGCAACAAAAGGAATTTTTTCCTTTTTGTTGAACACATTAATGCAGCTTTCAAAATAGTTATCGCTGAAAGTGTCGCCGCAATTGCACACCGTGATATATTTGCCTGTTGCTTTTGACGCAGCAAGGTTGCAGGCATCGGCAAAGCTTTTAACCGACTTTGCATAAATCACCTTGCACATTGACATATTGCCGTTTGCAATTTTGCCTGAAGTTTTGTCTGTTGCGTCAACAATAAGCACTTCAATGTTCTCTTGATTAATATTCTTTTGCTCGGATATTGATGACAGAGTATCTATTAATTTGTTATTGCTCTCAAGAAAGGGGACAATAACAGAAACAATTATACCGCTCATAGTACCTCCAGAAAAAAATTATCTCATTAGATTATACCACAGTTAGTGAAAAATGCAAACTTTTCTTTGATATTGTATGTCGCAAATTTGCGGAAAACAAGGTAATATGTTGAAATTTAATAAGCAGTAATAAAAAACAGGCGACAGTCCGAAAACTGCCGCCAGTCAATTGTAATAAAATTAAAAAGCTGTCGTCATAAACGGCACGGCAACCGCCGATGAATTTAGGACGGGTTCTTGCGGCAAGCAGAATTGCCTGTCCGATATGGTCAATGCCGAGTCTTACGGGTACGGCAACTCTTTTAAGGTGCATGCCGATAAGTGTTCCGCCGATGTCAAGACCTGCGTCAGCCTTGATTTCTTCAAGCGCAACGGGATCTTTGAATGTTTTGTATGCTGTTGTGGCAAAAGAACCGCCTGCCTTTGGCTGTGGAACAACATTCACGATTTCAGCGTTCGGAACAGCCTCTCGCTCAACGATGATTGCACGATTGAGGTGTTCACAGCATTGTGCGGCAAGGTAAATTTTTCTTTCGCAAAGCACTTCGTATATACCCTTGAAAACAGCCTGAGCGGTTTCAAGACTTGAATTGTGTCCGATAGTTCCGCCTGCAACCTCGCTTGAAGAACAGCCGATTACAACAATACTGCCCTCTTTAAGCTTGGCAACATCGCAAAGCTCATTACAAGCCTGTTTTGCCTGAGCATAAATTTCTTCATACATATATGTCAACTCCTTGGTTATGTAAATTTTATTCTGATTATATTATACCATTCTTTTTGCAAAGTACAAGTTTTTAATGCAAATGACAGCAAAAGACATAGAAATGTTAAAATGGTTCTTGAAATTTTAGATATACAGGTGTATAATGAGGCAAATAGATTTATTCTGCAAGTGTTTAAGAAATTTCAGAGCTTTACAATAATCTTATATAACAACATAAAACTGATAATTACTTTCGTTC
>ENA-OQHK01000084-OQHK01000084.1-human-gut-metagenome-genome-assembly--contig:-NODE-84-length-18984-cov-5.508936_pt1 | contig 18984 bp, 24 predicted proteins | sample MGYA00242562_ERZ504715 | MGnify/ENA primary metagenome ERZ504715 (study PRJEB26092, sample SAMD00036445) | human gut metagenome | host: Homo sapiens | study: EMG produced TPA metagenomics assembly of...
GAAAGAAAAAAAGATGAGTCAGCAGGAACTGGCCAGTATGGTTGGTGTTTCATATAGGACCATTCGATCCTGGGAAGTAGAAGGACGTTTTCCAAAACAAAATGTTCTGTATCAGAAACTGGCAGATGCATTACAGTGTGACGTTTCTTATCTCATGAGTGAGAATGAAGCTTTTATCACAGAAGCATCCGAACAGTTTGGTAACCGTGGTGCCAGACAGGCTCAGCAGATTCTGGAACAGGCTGCAGCTATGTTTGCCGGTGGATCACTGACAGACGAAGATAAAATAGCTTTTATGGATGAAATCCAGAGCCTTTATCTGGATTCCAAAAGACGTGCAAAGAAATTTACACCGAAAAAATATCTGAAAAACCAAGAGGAAAAATAATAGAAGGCGGGATTATTGTACACCTAATCTGTTACCTTATAGTTACAAGGATATTTCTGCCCTTTTTATTTTTTACTTTTGAGGTGATTTATTTGAGAAACACTTACATATATACAGAAACAAAGAAATTAATCAAGAAATATGGCACCAGGGATCCCTTTGAGATCATGGATCAGATGAACATTGTTGTTGGGGAAACTTCAAGATATAAAACACTGAAAGGCTATTGCTTCATGAGCTGTAAGACAATCTATGTCATGATCAGTAGTTTCCTTTCAGAAGAAGAAAAGATGATCGTTGCCGCCCATGAATTAGGACATATCATCCTGCATCGTTCCCAGCTGAAAATGGCTCCAATGCAAGATGATACACTCTATAATATGACGGATAATACAGAATACCAGGCCAATCTGTTTGCTGCCGATCTTCTGATTGATGATGAGGAGATCGAAGATATGGTTCAGAACGAAGACCTGGATTATTTCGGACTCTGCAGTTCTCTGAATGCAACTCCGGAACTCATGAGCTTTAAACTATACAGCCTGACAAAACGAGGCCAGGCTTATCATATGCCGATGGAGATTCAGAGTAATTTCCTAGCAAAATAATAAAGGATAAGCGCATTCTACAATAAGAAAACTATAGATTTATCTCACTGAAAGGAGGAACATTTATGTCAAGACATCATATAGAAAAAGTAACTTGTCCTTCCTGCCATCATGAGGGGGATTTTGAGCTCTGGGACAGTATTAATACTGCACTGGATCCTGAAATGAAAGAGAAGGTACTTAATCAATCTATTTTCCTTTATACCTGCCCGAGCTGTGGAGAGACCTTTCGTTTAAACTACTCCACACTCTATCACCAGATGGAAGATCTTGTCATGATTTATCTGGTTCCTGAATCAGAAGTAAAGAAGACATATGAAATATTTTATGAAAAAAATGCTTTGGCTGATTATCGTACCGAAAAGTACTTATACCGGATTGTGACATCAGCAAATCAGCTCGTTGAAAAGATCCAGATCTTTGATGCAGGTAAAGATGACAGGGTAATGGAACTTGTTAAATTACTTGCGACAGATTCTATTCTCAAAAATGATCCCGATATAGAATTTGATGAACTGCGCTTTGCTGTCGACGACGACGGAACAAATATTCTTGTAATCATTAATAAGGGTGAGATTACTGGTGCAGTTGACATTGACAATATGTATGAATTTGCTTCTTCACACTGCAATGATTTCAAGGATCTCCGCGATGATGATGAAATAGTTATCAATAGGGAGTGGATCCTTAACAAACTTGCCGAAGCAGAAAACGAGTAGTATATTTGGTGGCTACACCCCCAAGCCCCTGTAGAATCAATAACGCCGGTACTGGATATCAAAAATCCCGCACCGGCGTTATTTATTAAAATATTTTGTTTTTTAATCTTCAACACTCTCTACTGAAACTTCTTTTTTCTTCCTACTTTTACCAGAAATCATCTTGTGTCCTGTATAAATAGCCATAATCATGCAAAGCAAAGAACTTGCTGCAAAGTACTTATGGCCTTCTTTTGATCCCTTATAACCTGTATAAAAAGTTCCAAGCATTGTAATCAGTGCACCGATAGACCAATATTTATGTGATTTCATTCAGATACCTCCTGCCGTTTTTCTTAATCATATACCTTTTAAAAGATATATACAAACTGTTAAGGAAACAATCGGAGTTGGTGTAAACGAAAAAGCAGCCTTGAGTTCTGATAAAAACTGCCCTTTCGTTTACATCAATTTCGATTTTACCTTGGTGAACAAAGTCGCGTCCCTTTAGCCGATAGCTATGGGGATTCAATCGTTGCTCTTTTCCTTAAGTTTATCATACTGGGTGTTTTGGTAAAAGTTTTTTTATTCAAGAAATCAATTTCAGGCATGACAAACAAACCTCCTATGCGGAAGTCATTTATTCTATGCAATTGTAGATTTTAACATCTCATATGTGCACAAAAAGAAGAACTGTATTTATCTTTGCGGGGTGATACCATATTCCCTCCGCAAGAAGAACATTTGCATACATCAATGTGATACAAAACCTTTATCATTTCTACTGCATTTAGATTTTTTAATGTAGAAATGTATTTCTTGCATCCAAGCAGGTTTCTGCAGAGAGTTATCTTTTTTTCTCTTGTTTCTACATGATAGCAGACCATAGTGCCGGATTCTGACAAATCGTTTGGGTGGAACATGCATCATGAATCGACGGATGAATTCTTCTCCTGAAATTGTTTTCTCTTTCCAGTGGCCTTCGTTTTTATAGTCTTTTTACTGCATATGTAACTGTCGTATCCGTCATGGATTTGATTCGATGATTACTGATTGCTATCCTGTGGGTATATTTTCCAAGATAATTGATAACCGACTGTGCACCATTGAAAGTTTCTTTACAGTAAGTGACCCAGTTCTTTTCATAACACTTATCAAGAAGTTCTTTAAAACGATAGCTGTTCTGATATTTCTCTGCTGTACCATGAAATTTAAGCTTAGAATCATTCCACAGGCTTTTTAACTCATCCAGATATTTTCCACGGAACACTTTTGAGATGACACCATATGGGAGAAAAAAATTTCCACCTGTGTCTTTCCATTTATTTTCATCATCAAGCCCACCTCCAAGAACAATGGTATGAATATGAGGATGATAATTCATTGCAGAGCCCCAGGTATGAAGAATGCAGATATACCCTATATCAGCTCCCAGATACTTTGCATCTTTTGACAATTCCTTCAATGTGGCTGAAGCAGCATGATACAGTGCATCATATAACAGCTTCTGGTTGCTGTAAATAATGGAATTCAATTCCTCAGGAACTGTGAATACTACATGATAATAGGGTGCATCCAATACGTTCTCTTTTTTGTGCATCAATCCATTTCTCTTTCGGAAACTCCTGGCACATGGGACAGCATCTGCTTCTGCAGGAGTTGTTGTGAACACTGATACATCCGCAGTCCTCACAAACACTGATGTTTACACCAAAAACTCCTGTTTTACAGTTTCTGATGTGATAAGCCGTTTTTCTGTGATGAGCAGGAGGGTTACTCCTCTTTTCATAAGAAGGATAGAACCGTTCAAATACATCCTGTATCGTACATGATTTATCCATAATCATTCACCACCCATCTCATCAAATGGGGCTTTTAATACCAAGCAGAGTTTTATTGCTTACATGCAGATAAATTTCTGTTGATTTTGGATCACGATGTCCCAAAAGAGCCTGAATGTATTTTATATCGCAGCCTGACTCAAACAGATGACTTGCAAAAACTATGACGCAAACAATGTGTGGAGACATGTTTCTGAATGCCTGCTCTTTCGGCGCTTTCACGAAAAAAACTGAATGACACTATCTTTTGTAAGATAATCCCCTGTCCATGAACTTGGGAACAGAATCCCCCTTGGTCTGCCACATTGAAACCAGTATTCTGTCAATATTTCGAGCGTCCGGTCTGCAAGCAAAGTATAACGATCAGAGCGACTTTTTCCCATCACGGATGTGTATGGTTTTGTTCGTGCGTGAAATATCATCATAATGAAGGTGTGTGACTTCTGAAACACGAAGTCCGCCTGAATACATAGTAGCAATCATAGCTTTGTGCTTCAAATTTGGCGTAGCATCAAGAATAGCTGATATTTCTGCTTTTGTAAGCACCGCTGGTAACTTTCTGTCCCTTTTCATACGAGGTATGTCATCATCATCCCAATTCATCTTCAATACTTTTTTGTAAAAGAAGCGGATTCCTGAATGGTAGTGATTGTATGTTTCTGGTGAAATCCCGGAAAGTTTCTTTTCAGTTAGGAATGTATCAACATCGTCAGTTGTTAATGCATCTATATCCTTGGCTGTGTGGTTCAAAAAATGAGCAACACTGGTACAGTATGCATGAATCGTGGAATCCTTGAGATTCCGTTTATTCGCAGCAGATCCAATCTGATTAAAAATTTCTTCGTACATAATAAAATCCTCCATGTAAAGTAAATCGTAAATGTATAAACACTGCTTACATGGAGGAGCATTAGCATAATAAAACTGCTTGCCAGAAAGGCAGCTCAATGGTATTCTTATCATAGGCAGTGGGGATGTCGATCCTGTTTGATTGTTGGTTGTGGTGACTTAACAATACTACTTGTAGGACTTGGTTTCCACTGCTTTTTATTAAAGTGTAAAGAAAAACTGCGCCATAGCCTTGGCAGGCCATCGCGCAGCGATTTTGTTCAATTAGAATTTTTAGAAATCACAATAAAATTATTCTGATAGCCCTTCAAGAATTGAAATATCATGCACATCTTTATCTCTTAATTCATAACCTGAATGAAAAACTTTTTGCCCTTTTAATGATATACACGGAATTTTTTTCCCTTCAAAAAAGGCAGAACTAAAGTAGTCTTTTTCAAACTCGTACCAGCCACCCTCTAAATCAGCTTGTTTTGAAGTTCCATCTTCATTCAAAACAAATGGATGAATATCCAAATAACCCAATTCATCACTATATAGTTCTATCCTGACTGGTCTCCAGTCCGTATCAATTTTATACCCTAAATTCAATAGCACATCTAATAATCTATCCATATATTTAGCATCAAAATTTATATCTATATCTCTATGACTTCTTGTTTGTTTGCCTGCTAAAATATCTACACCCCATCCACCATCCAACCAATATGTAATTCCCGTCTTTTCTAACAATTCTATTACTTTGTATAAATCTTCTTTTGTTGTTATTTCTTTTCTATTCATGTAAAATTCCCTCCACAACTTCTAATTTGTTACTCGCATGATATCATATTTTTTCTTTAATTACATCCCCCTAATTTTAATACACTGCCATTCGGCTTGCTTCTGTAACTAGCATCCGGTTAATTTTCTCCTGCATTGTTTCCGTTGCATCTTCATTGAAATGATAACGAACAACATAGACCGTCTGTCCTATTTTCTTTGTAAATATGTTTTTCTCTGTTTTTGTATTCATCATTTTTTCCATAATCATTTTTTTCCTTTCCTTTTGGATCCCGGCGAAGAGCCATTCCATTTGTCTCTGTCAGGACATTATTATTTAAACTCGGCTCAAAATAAGCACTTGCAGTTTCATAGGCTACCTATATATAGGCTTCTCTTTTATGCTTACAAAAATCCTTGTGATCACAGCACTTTTTTACCATAGAAGGCATTTTTTATATGCTTATATCTTGTTATACTGAGAAGCCCGACAAGGAGTAGGCACTTAAAGGTTATTCTCAGGCCCTTTATAGGCATTAAATAGGCACTTAAAAATACCTGTTTCTCCAGTGTTTATCATACTTTAGGCACTTAGGCACTTCATTTTTAAAATTAATAAGAAAAAAACATATACTTATAAAACCCATATATTTAAGCAGAATATATTTTAGGCTTTTCTAGTGCCTAATGCCTTTTCCAGCCAGATCAATAATTGACATCTTTCGTCCTCACCTTGACATGGATCCCACGAAATCCTCGGCAAAAACGACCATTTCCTACCGAGATATTCTTGTCATAAGTCATTCCATAATCAGATGACCGTTCCTTAAATCTCCTTGCAAAGGATCTTTCGCTTACGGGTACATCCAAGTTATCATTGCACCATCTGCAATAAGCAATATATAAATCTTTTGACGTAGCATGAGTGCCTTTTTCCAGTCTGATATATCCGGTTGATTCCAGGAACGATAGGATATTGTCATCATCCTCCTGCATTTCATCCATCAATAATTGGGATTTATTACTGATAGTAAACTGATAATCATTACGAATCAGTCTCTCTAATCCCTCAATACACCATAAAACTATGCCTTCCACTTCCTCCATCATCTTATCTGCCAAATAGGGATCATTGATTCTATCTGGCGGTACATCTTTTGTTTCCAGAATAATCTGACGTCTGTAAAAACCTTTACTCCTGTCAAAAAGCGACTTCAATGTACCATTTCCAAATGCCAGTATTCTGCAAACAAGCAGTCCCTGATAGCTTTGTTGGTTTTTTTTCTCTAAGTCCATTTCATCCTCAGCTGTAACAATTGCTTTAATCACATTAGTTGATGGTAATGCTTCTGTTTTCATATCATCATCCAAATACAACAGCTTGCCTTCCTGATCGGCTCTGGCAAACTTGTCGGTTTCCAGTTTCTGAAGACTTCCTGAATTCATGTTATGACCAAATATTCTTTTTAAAATTCTGCCAATACGGCTTTTACCTTCACCACCTTTTCCGATAATCAGCAGCATCTTCTGACCTCTATTGCTGGGAATGAGACAATATCCCATAAACTCCTGCAGGCAGACAATATCATCCTCTTCGAGCAATCCATCCAGGAATGCTAGCCTATTTTTTTGGTTTAGATGCATCCTTGTTATAATTAACCGTCAATCGGTTTTGCGTCCATTCTTTCCGATTGATAAACTTCTGATTTACAAAATAGGTTCCATTCCTAAAATGAACCCGATCTTCTTTTATGGGAAGCGGATCTGAACGGGTGTACATCTTAAATCCATTTAAAATAGCCGTTACTTTAGATGAAATCCCGCTGGTCCAATAATGTTCAATAATATCCAGAATCTCTTTCTCCATTTCATCATTTGGAATTGAACGGTCTATATCATACAAGATTCCATTGATACACTTAATTTCATGTTGCTGTAGAATTGTCTGATACAGAAGGATTTCATTGATATGCTTGCCATCGAACCAGATTGGCAGTTCCATTTTGGATAAATTCTTTTCCACCTGTGTCTCTTCGGTTACTTCTTCAACTTTTTGTAATGCTTCCAGACGTGCAACCAGGTCGTCTGGAAGATTCTTCCTTAATTCGTTGCTCAATGCTCTTCACCTCCTCCTGACAGTCCAAAATCAATCTTGCACGATCTTCTAGTGAACCACTAAGAAGCACATCCATCTTGTATTCAATAAGTGTGTATTTTTCCATTGCTTCAACAAATAACGGATGCCAATCATCATCTTCAATTCTGGGAGCATAATCAACCTTCCATTTCTTTAAAAGATGGTAGTAGTCACTGTATACTCGAAAAAAACGAATCTGTTGTTCGTGAAAGAATTGATCCAGTGTCTGTTTCTTTTGTTTTGATTTTGGGTAATCTTTCGTCTTGTTATAGCTTTGGTATTTTTCATAAGGTACAGAAAAATCTTCTGCCAGTTTTTCAGCTGAGTCTTTTACAGAAAGATTGAAATATTTGGCAACAAAATCAATCACATCTCCATCTGCCTGACAGGCAAAACAATGATATCTTTTATCAAGCTTCATACTCGGATTCTTGTCTGGGTGAAACGGGCAGACGGCCATTCCATTTCGTCCTACTTTGATTCCATAATATTCTGCAGCACTTCTTGCAGTAACAGCTTCCTTTACAGCTTCAAATAATTTCATACCTGCTCCTTTCCGAGAAAATAAAAAGCACTCCCATTGATTCAATAACAAATACAACGGAATGCTCTATATCTCTAAATCACTAGAACGTGACTCTCCTTTATTCAATTTTCTTCTCTCTGCCTCTTCTCTCTGGATTTTTGCTACATTCTGTGCAAGTCTTTCCCTGATAGATGGCTTCACTTCCTTTTTGATTTCTTCTACAACAGTTTTTTTCTTCTCTGGCTGTTTTAACTGGTTGGTGATCCGTATGACCACTTTCTCCATTGCTGTTTCTATTTTTCTTATCAGACCATCCAGTCTTTTTATTGCATAATCCTTTTCTCTTTTGGAAGCCTTGTGTTTCGGATCCTGAATCCACTTTTTAGAATCTTCTGCCAGGCGAATATCATCTCTTCTAGTAGCCAACATTGCTTCTTTTGCAACTTTCTCTACTGCCTTGTCGTATGCTCCACTGGATACTTCGTCAAGTAAAGTTTCCACATCTTCAATACGGACTGTAAGCTGTTGCAATTCCTCTCTCTGTTCTTCAATCAGATCACCCTGCTTGAAAATACGGTCGGAATTATTAGCGAATTCTATATCCTGCTGTTTTATTTTTTCTTCCTGAGACCGAATAATTTCTTCGTTTGCACGAACATGACTTGACTGTTTTGCAAGCTCCAAACGATTTTCGTTTACCTTATCAATCTGCAAAAGGATTGTTTCCTTCTGATCCGCAATTTCTTCTTTCTGCTTCATGCGGATATAATCTTGTTTTTCCAGATATTTCCGTCCACCATATGATGGTTCTTCATCAAGTTCCAATCCATGCCGTTTACAGATATCTAAAAACATTGTCCGACAGGCAGAATCAAAAACAACCTTGCGGTTATTTGTCTTTGATCTCTTCTTTTCCGAATTTGGAAGTTCAAATCCAAGTTCCTTCAACGCTGCTTCCTGCTTCGGCTCAATCTCTCCATATTGGTTTGTAGCATCGAAAACATGACGCTCATGGATATGAGGCGTTGCTTCGTCCATATGCAGTGACCAGTCGATGATATGCACATTAGAACCAAACCGTTCATCGAACTCTTTCTTAAATTCATCAAAAACTAAAACCAGCAGTTCCACAGAAGCGTGTTCATCTATCGTCCCAAGCTGATAGATACTTTCTTCCGGACAGGTCTTTTTGTTTTTCCAAACATCTTCTACTTCTTTGCATCTGTCGGGGTGTCTGGCTTTCACATGTCTTTCATTTTGCTTCATAACGTAATTTCCATAATGTTCTTCATAGAATGCCAACTCAATTTGTTCAAAAGAAAAATTATCCTCTTTTCTCTGATCTTCCATTGTGGTATATCCCTGATAACAGTCCCAGTAAATATTTTGTCGAACTCTTTCATTGTCGATATGCTCACTGTGTTCTGGATTAAATCTTCGATCATTGTGAAGTGGATTATAAACTCCATTTTTCCCAGACCTACCGTTATGCCTTGTTCCTTTCATTTCACATTTTTCCTTTCTTTTAAGTTGTTTTCCCGAAGGGATTGCAGCGAAGCTGCTAAAAGGCTCTGTCGCTGTTACAGATAGTACCCAGTACCATATGGCGAAACGCCATATCACTGGGCAATGGCTGCCGCCCTTAACCTGCTAAGGGCTTTGCCCCTTAACCCCAGCAAGGTGTTGCCACCCTTTGCATTCCTGGCACAAAGGACTTCCAGCCCTCTGCACTCCCGGCAGACAAAACGAAACTCCTGCCGCTGTCCCTTCGGCATGTTCTCCGTTCTGTCTATTTTTCAAAAATCCTCTATTTCGGATTTTGTAAAATAAAAAAGCCGACGCAATTTCAACCTCATACAAAAGTCCAAATACATCGGCTCAATCCTTTGACCTGATCGGTCTTTATTCATTTTTCTGACTGGCTCATACAGTCCATTTTTAATAATGAGCAAAACAAAAGGCACTAATCCAGACCGTTACTGTCATCATGAATGATTCTTTCTAATTTGTTCATGCTGATGCAACTCCTTTCTTTGGTTCTGTAGGTGGAAGCAATGATACTGGAACGAACACACCTTTTGCAATATCTTCCTGACGGATTCCCTCTTTTTTTGCGTCCATCGCCGCTTTCTTTTTGGCTTTCGTACGTTCATAATATTCTTGCTGCTTGCCATTTGCTTTTCTTTTCAAGTAATTCTGATGAAGCCTGTCTTTTCTGGCTTCCCGCTTCTTCATTTCTTCAATTTCTTCTAGTGTCATTTCTACCTCACCGAAATGTGGAGGTAAATATTTTCCAATGAAATTGAAATAGATTTCCACTTCCTGTGTTGTTTCAATGCTTCCTTTTCGATCACGCTCATGAACCACAATCTTTTCAACAAATTCGTTCAGCATATAAGTAGTCAATTCATCAAAGTTTTGGTATTTATCAACCAGAGCAATAAACTTCTCCGCCGATCTGCGACCTTCTTCATAGCCTGATAATTCAGCTTCCATATCTGCAATTTCTGCCGACAAATCTTTCTGTTCTTTAGAATACTGTCCGTCAAGAATCGCATAGCGTTTATCTGGCAGTTTTCCAAGAATATTGTCCTCATAAATTCTACAAATCAGTTTTTCCAGTTCCTGCACACGCTTTTTTGCTTCTGCTAATCTGCTTTTCAATCTCGTAATCTCACTGGACTGCTGTGAAGTCTGTGCCTTTTTTACTGTTTCCAAAAATTCTTCACGATTCAATTGTGAATACTCTGCAATAGCCCTTAACAGTTCCTTAATGAGTTCTAAAACCACATCAGCATTAATTCTGTGCTGTGTCCGGCAGAGTGTCCCAACCGGAACTTTAGAATATGCAGAACAAGTATATTGTGGTACTCGCTTGCCATTATTTACCCGGTGTACATACATTTTGGAACCACAATCTGCACAGTACATCAGACCTGTCAGTGGGTGGGCTTCTCCCCATCCATCTGGATATCGTTTCACATTGCTTCGAATTCGCTGAACATTATCAAAAGTTTCCTGATCTATGATTGCTTCCTGTGTATTTTCAAATACCGTCCAGTTATCCTCAGATACATAATGGCTTTTCTTATCCTTGAAATGCTTTCTGGTTTTGAAGTTCACTGTATGACCAAGATACTCCCTTTTCTTCAGAATACCTGCGACGGTAGAAGAGCCCCATCCATAAGGATCTTTTATTTCTTCTACTCTGCCTTTCCATAATCCAGCATCTTTCTTTGCCATATGAACAGCTGGTATCTCAACCTTATCCTCTTTCAGCGCCCTGGCAATCTGATATGGTCCGTATCCATCCATTGTCATGTGAAAGATTCTCCGTACAACTGCAGCTGCTTCTTCATCAACAATCCATATATTCGGATCATCCTTGTCTTTCAGATATCCATACGGTGTTGTGCTTGCCACATGCTTGCCGGATTTTCCTTTAGCCTTGAAAGTAGATTTTATCTTTTTACTGGTATCCCTTGCATACCATTCATTCATGATATTTCGGAATGGAGTAAAATCATCGTCCTCCCGGAAGCTGTCTACGTTCTCGTTGACTGCAATCAGGCGGACATTCTTCTGTCGCAGCAATTCCATATACTGTCCGACTTTCAGATAATCTCTTCCCATTCGGCTCATATCTTTAATCAGGATCGTTCCGACTTTCCCCGATTCCACTTCTTTCATCATGGCAAGGAAACCTGGACGATCAAATCTGGTACCCGATATACCATCATCAGTAAAATGAACAAGATTGGTAAATCCATGTTCTTTTGCATATTGTTCTAATAATTTCTTCTGGTTTGAAATACTGTTGGATTCTCCGTTTAATTCATCATCACGACTAAGACGTTCATACAACGCTGTCAAGAATCCCTGTTTCTCTGTCATAGTCAGATGTCCTCCTTCCTTCGTTTATTGATTTCCTGTTCTCATCCCATATCCGTTCCTGTACCGGGTTCTGATGTTTCCGGGACGTATTAACCATAAAAGACATGCTGAATGCCTATTCAACTCTGGTATCACTATGGGCAGGCTGTTTCGTTTTCAAGGTTCGTGTAAGAAGTAAAAAAGTTCCTTACACTAATCGAAATGCTCAGAGGTCTTTTTACAGGCTCTTATTGCAATTTTTTTGGATTTTGTGCCAACTTTTTAAAGTTCCTTACACAATCTCTTTACTGACGAAACAAAATACGGACATATTTTGAATTTTTACAAAATACAATTTTGTTCTTTAAGGTAAAAAAATAAGCCTCAAGAGACTTTTTAATCATTTTGGAGCTCCAACTCTTTAAAATTAATTGATTAAGAAGTCTCTTCAAACTTACTACACCGGCAGCCAGCTTGTATTTTTTATACTGCCTTACTGCAAAATGGTTCGGGTCTTTCTGCTCCAATTCATCAAACATCAGATCTACTGGATTCTTGAAATTCTCATCATCTTCCCTGGCTTCTGACACATTGATCATTTCCAACAGAGTATTAAAATTCTTTTCTTCTTCCCTGCCTTCATACCAGATATAACCAATCAGGGCACAATAATAGAGTTTTTCCGCCTTTACCCAAAAATCCTCACCCGATTGCTGCCCTTCACCTTTGGTGTTAGCAATAATGGTTGTTACCAGTTTTAGAATATCTTTTTCACTGCGGATATATACAAATGGATTATAGTGCATGGATTTTTTGAAGTTAATTGTATTCAAAACTTTGATTTTATACGGTTCGTATATAACTTTTCCCTCTTTGTCCCGCACGATTTTTCCATTCTCATCCGTCATCGGACTGCCTTTTGCCAGCATACTGCCAACCTCCAGAAGCACAGTTCCCTTTGGATCAGTAATCACATAGGAGCTGTGCATCTGCATAATGTTAGGCTTTACAAAAAAATCTGGTTTTTCCAGAACCAGAACCGCCAATTACCAGAATGTTTTTATTCCTGGCGTATTTCGGATTCTTTGGTCTGCTTGACATAGTAAGGCTCTCTGTTTCTGTAAGAATAATATTATTTTCAAATTCAGGATCAGCATATGGTCGTATATCTTTTTCTATTCCCCATCTGGCAGAACCATACTCCACACCCAGTCGATATTTCCTGGCATTTTTCGTGCGGTAAATAATAACAAATTTTACAACCATGCCTCCTGCGATTCCCCAAAACAGATCCATATGATTCAAACTTGGCCAGAGATTCCGAAACGCCAGTTCAAAATAAGTAATAGTATCCATAAATTTATCCCAGGAAGTTGCTCCGGTGTTTACCCGATACAGCCAGGCAATCTTATTGAAAAAATAAGCAAACATCAGATAGGGGAAATTAGCTAAAAACAGCTTTTTCTGATCTGCCCTCTTCAATTCACTTGCCTTGTCCGTAATCAGATTTTTCACATCCGCAAGCATTTTTCCTGGGATACTCTCTGAAGAAAAAACAGCTTTTCCAGATATTTTTCTCTTTTTCGGAGAACCTCTGATATGCTGAACTTTTCCTCTTTTCTTCTTATGCTGCTGTTTTTTCTCCGTCATAAACTCTGCCCTCTGTCTTTCTGCTGTTCTCTTGCTCGTTCTCTGTTCTTTCCTTTAGACACAGCATCCTTAAAGTGCATAAGTTTTTTCATAATAGATGGCTTATCCTTTTTGTTCATCTGTACACCCAAATATTTCTTAAATGCCAGATTCATCATTTCTGTATCCTGCCCTTTAAAGAACACATAGTAGGTCGGTGGCTTGGTCGAACTGTCTTTTTTCAAGGCAAAATCTAAACGGTATTTTTTCGCCACACGCTCAAAGGACTTGATATTTCCATCTGTGATTTCAATATTGGATAAACCAGAACCCTGGCTTTTCAGTTCTTTGTATGACTGTTTTCCAACCTTATAAGGATTCTTTCCTTTTTGTTTCTGTCCTGACAGATACTTCCGCAGCATATTTTTTAACACGTCGGCAGTCACTCTTGCAGTTTTAACCGACAATGCGATTGTTTTCTGTGTAACTTCTTCCTGCAATTTGCACGCCTCCTTTCGATTCTGATCAGCAAATTACGGTGGTACTAACAGATGGGGGAGATATATTTTCATTGGAATTTGACTCCTTTCCACTTCCCGACAAATTGTCGAGAAGTCATGGGTTTTAATTTTTCACTGTCTGCTTCAATAAATAAATTGTGCTGAACTGCACATATAACTTTTCTTCTTCCCAATCCATCTGATCCATCAGCAGGCATTGGAATAATACATCTACATCCTGCAATTTATAAATCCTGTTGCACGTTTCTGACAAACCTTTTAATTCCGGAATCTCTTGCATCGCATTTCGTCTGTGCATAAGACATTGCAAGTATAATGCTTCAAGATGTTTCTGGCTGAAAATAAGTGCTGTCGTATCCTGTTCATTGACTGTACATTTACGTTTTTCTAACTCTTCTTGGGAAATGTCCAGAAAACACCGGATATTTTCGACATATACATCACCATCAAATGTTGGATGCTTTTTTCTTAATCCATCGTTTTGCCGCTACCTCCATATTCTTTCTGTCTCGATCAGATCTGGCACTACGGAAATTCAGCCTTTTGCCCATTTCTGCATAGATATTACTTTTCACCTGCCGCTCTGCCAAAGCTGCGTATTCTTCATTGCGAAAAAAATAATCTAAAAGTTGGTTCATCTTAGCCTGACTATCTACCAAATGATAACATTCCTCGGAAAACCCCAAACCCGCAAATGCAACTGGCGCACTTCCTTTTTTGATTTCTTTTTCAATCACTCTCAAAATGTCTCTCTTTGATTCCATTTCTTGCTTTCCTTTCTCTTCTTCAATTTTCTGATTCTGTTCACAGATCATCAATAAGTTTTCATCTGCTCTTTTCGCTGTCAGTGTTAATGAATAACAAACCAAAACCAGAAACAGTGATATCAATGCACTTCCTACACCAATCATAAAAACTTTTCCCCCTCCAATACATGAAGCAATCCGTCCCACTTAAAAAAACGGACTGATTTTTTTCTAGCATAGCAATCAAGTCCGCTTCATTTTCTATTTCAATATCCAAAAATTCTATTACACTAATTTCAAGTCCATCCGCAATTTTCTTTAATTGTTCTACTTTCGGCTTTCGTATGCCTATTTCATACTTCCGAATTGTATTCACATTAATTCCTGTTCGTTCTGCAAGCAGCTCCTGCGATAGCCCTCTCTGTTTCCGAAAATAACGAATCTTTTCATTTATCTCCATGTCTTTCATCTGTTGAACTTCTCGACAATTTGTCGGGAAGTTGTTCCCTTTCCCAGTTTTCTTTCCTTCATATCCATACATAGATATTTCCTCATCCAATAGCCTTGCAACCATAAAGCAACAAGACAGCAAAAACAAAAGCACTATTCCTGCCATAATAATAATTATCAAATCAATCACATCTCATCCTCCTATGTAAGCGGTACAGAAAAAGCAGCCTTGACAGACTGCTTTTTCAATCACCATATTCTATTTTTGTTCTCATGTAAAAAGGCTTCCGAAATTGTGCGAATCCCAAACGCTAATCCATCTATGTAAGCGTCTCTCTGTTCTGTTTGTTTAAGATTTAAAGTATATTCCTTGTAATCCTCAAACATTGCCTGCAGATCCGGACTCATTAGACTTATCATTTCCTTTTCTAATGTTTCACACAGTTCCTTTGTCTCTTCATAACTTTTACTTTGTGTCTCACATTGATTCATTGGATAAATGCTATAATACAATTTTTCCAGTTGCTTTTCGCTCATTTTTTGATCACCATTTCTTTCAGTCTTTTTATGATCCATATAATTCCAGAAATGCCGTTTTTTAGCAAAATGCCTGCTACAGCTAATAATCTCCAGGCAAGAACCCCTATTCCAATCAAACTTCCTACCATCAGTTTAAGTACCACCAAACCAAGCATTTTCCCCTGTCCCCACATTTCTTGGAACGACCAACAAAAACATTTTTCTGGATTCCGAAAGGTATTCCCACAAAAAGCAATAATTTTCTCCAGTCTAATATTTCACCATTCATGCACATAGGGTGAACAATTAAGCAGATAATCATAGCTATTGCACCAGGAATTATCAATTTTTGTTATAATTTCTTTTCCTCTCATATGCCACCTCCGTACATATCATGATTTACTTTTGCCTGGTAATAATTGCCTATTGTCGTTATTGAATTCATAAGACAGGTAAGCAAATACGCTTTTATGTTCTTTACTTCCCTGGTATTCTCATGCAGACAATCAAGTACATACTCTATGTGGCTTTCTTCCAGCAACAATAATCTGCTTTTTACGAACTGATATGGGTATTTCACTCCACTGATCGTAATATTCTCCCGTTCTATGCTGATTGTTTCCACAATTAGTGCCACAATTTCATCCAACTGTTGCTGTTCCCCTAATCTGCATCGTTGTACAAGACAGTCATATTCAATATTTCTTTTTACAAGTGCAGTATTCATCTGGAATAACTCCATCTCTTCCATCAAATCCATTGACTGCTGTTCGGAAGAATCTGAAAGATTGATAAGATCAGTATTACTTCTGTCAGTATTACTAATATCAGTATAATTATAATTAGTATTATTAGGGTCGGTTTTTCCGACTTCTGTACTTCGGTTTTTCCGAACTCCAGACTTCGATTTTTCCGACTTCCAGACTTCGGTTTTTCCGAACTCTTGACTTCGACTTTCCAGAACTCCAGACTTCGGTTTTTCCGAACTCTTGACTTCGGCTTTTCCGACTTCTTGACTTCGGTTATCATTCTCTGCCGAATCTAATACTTTTTCTTTTCTATATACAAAGCTCTTTACATAAATAATTGTTGGTTTTCCCAATCCTCTCTTTACTCTTTCAATCAAACCAATTCCTTTATCAGTATCTAATTCTGCAAGAATTTTCACACCTTTGTCTTTTCCGCAGTTCATATATTCCATCACTTGTTCCAATGTAAATATGATATAAACTTTCCCCTCATTGTCCACCCAATTATTTCTGATAGACAAAGCCATTCTGTCCAGCATCAGCCCATAAAGAACCTTTGCATCGCTGGACAGATTACGGAAATATTCATCTGTGAATAATACTTTGGGAATACGGTAAAAAGCAAACTGTTCCGATTCATAATCGTGAAAATAACCAAACTCTATTTTTGTGCTTTCGGATTTTGCCATTTTGCTTTCTCTCCTTCCCTCGTTATTGGCTTTTCTTCCAGTTATCAAGCAGTTCATAGATAACCTGTTCAATCTGTTCTCTGTTATATTCCTTTGGAAAATACTTTCGTATTTTCTTTTCAGTTAAAGTAACTTTTCCTGTCTCTGTTTTCTTTTCATTCAGAATAAGCTGTACCGCTAATTCTGTCAGTTTACCTTCATCGCTGTATTGCTTCAGTTTTGTTGCCATTGAACCTGTAACAGAGCTTGCTCCAGACACTATGCAGTCTTTCACCCAAATCTGCTCCGTTTCTGATAAATAGGTTAATGAAACACCTACTGTAAAATTAATCTTTCCTTCATCCAACAATTTCAGCAATTCCGGAATAAGACAGGTCAAGCGTATGTAACGCTGAACGGTTCTTCCACTGTCACCTGCAGCCTGTCCAAACCAGATCTGCACTGTCAACAGAAACTGCGTTTTCGTCTTTTATGCCTTGATGTTTTACTGCATCCATCTTCATCTTATAAGCATATGCCTTTTTCGCTTGGAAGCAAATTTTCTCTCTGTATATTAGAATCCACCATAACGATTACGGCTTCATCATCGGTATAGTTTCGTATGAGTACTGGCATTTTACTTTTTCCAGCCAGTTCGCAACCACGTTTTCTCCTGTGACCAGCAATCAGTTCATATCCTCCCTCTGCGCGAGGACGTACCAATGCAGGATTTAAGATGCCATAATTCTTGATACTTTCTACTGTTTCAGCCATTTTTTCATCATCATTTACATGAAATGGATGATTTCTAAAAGGATGTAACTCATTTAATGGCACTTCAACAATCTGATTAAGAGTATTCTGTTCGGCTTCATTGATTCCAAGCAATTCATCATAAGATGTAAGCTGAATTTCTTTCTTAGGTTTACGCATGATTCAGCACCTCCTGGGCGAGAATCTGATAACTGTACGCACCTTTACTTTTTGCATCATAGGAAAAGATACTAACACCTTCTGATGCAGTTTCGGCAAGAGTTTCTGTTCTTGGAATCGTTTGATCGAAAATTTTAATCTCTGCTCCATAAGCATCTCGCACTGCCTGCTTGTTTCTCTTTGAGTTGTTATAATGACAACTGTCCATAGTAAACAAAATTCCCTCAATCTGTAAAGCTGGATTGAATCTCTGATGAATTCCTTTCACAACTTTCAGCAATTCCATAAGTCCATCTGCCGCATAATATTGTGGCTGTACCGGAATCAATACACTGTCAGCTGCAGTGAGGGCATTGATTGTCAACATTCCCAATGAGGGCATACAGTCAATCAGGATATAGTCATAATCATTTTCCAAAAGTTCCAGATATTCTTTTAAGACTTTTTTCTCTGTCCTCTACCGTAAATAATGACATGTCCATTCCCGAAAGAAGTTTATTAGATGGAATTACATCTATTCCTTCCTCATGGTGTAAAATTGCTTCCCTGGGATCAAATTCTAATCCCATAATGATATTTTCCATCATTGTTTTCAATGTTACCCTTAAGTTCTTTGGAAAACCAAGTCCCATTGTCAAATGTCCCTGTGGATCAGCATCTATCAGCATTACACGTTTTCCAACCTTAGACAGTCCTACTCCAAGATTAATAGTGGTTGTAGTCTTTGCTACTCCACCTTTTTGATTTGCGATTGCGATTATTTTGCACATGATATAATTCTCCTGTTTTTCTACTATTTTTTATTTACATTACTTTTTTCAATTTCAGCATAAGCTCTATAATATTTGCTCGTCCCTTTATTGGAATAAAGTTCCGATAATTCCATAACTTCAATTTTAGGATGACGCTGCAGGATTTTCTGAAACCATGCAATATCATTTTTTGTTCCCATCAGTCTCACTTTCAGCATTAATCTATTCCTCCAAGCATGGCATGTAACTTTTGATTGTACACTACATATTCCGGATAACGGATCTGTACTGCCTGCCAAAAATATGGTGCATATGCACAGCAGAAGATATCCTCT
>ENA-OQHK01000086-OQHK01000086.1-human-gut-metagenome-genome-assembly--contig:-NODE-86-length-18626-cov-3.361425_pt1 | contig 18626 bp, 25 predicted proteins | sample MGYA00242562_ERZ504715 | MGnify/ENA primary metagenome ERZ504715 (study PRJEB26092, sample SAMD00036445) | human gut metagenome | host: Homo sapiens | study: EMG produced TPA metagenomics assembly of...
GATTTAGTAATTGATACAAAGTATACGGATATGATTCCATATTTGGATACAATGAAATCAGAAGATAGGAAAGCTTATAATCAGAATGTAATGGAGATGGGACATTTACTCAGATTGTGTGATGCTGGAATTACAACGACGACACATTTACAACAAGAAATGCTTCATTACGTTCCAGAGGTTTTGATAAATCGTAATACTGCATCGGAAGAGATGGAAAAGCTTTCTGATAAGGCTTTACAAAATTTTGTACATCACAAAAAAGTTTGTAACGGCAGGCGATTTTGTAACAGCAAGTCTTTCGGTCATCGCTGTTGCAATCGTACTCAATAACACGACCGTCACCGTTTGAATCGGTAACATAAAAGTGATAATCTCTTCCGCTTGAGGCGAACATATCGTATTTTTCAAAAAGTGTAACCGCCTCTTCGGTTGACGCAGCTCTGTCAAGTATAAGACGGATTGCAAGCGTTGTGGCGATAACGGGCTTTCCGCTTTGCTGACGGACGGGCTTGCTGTCAAGTGTGAGAACTGCGATTGACACGCCCTTTTCATTGATTCCGTCAAGGCTGATAAACGGTGAGAGCAAGGTTGCAAGCCTTGTTTCATCACTCAACTCGGGGTTGTTTGCACCTACATTATCAAGTGCCGCAAACGCAACCGACCTGTAGCCGTCCTTTGGCGAACAATACACAAGCATTGACGAGGTGTCGTTCTTAAAATCATAGTTTCGCCCCATCATTACGCTGTCGGGATTTTTCATTGTAAAGGCACTGCACCCGAAATTCGGCATTTTAAGATTGACGGGATAATCGGGCAGAACCTCCTGCACAATTGCACCGAGAGCCGACTCATCATCAAAAATCCCTCTGTCAATGATTTTATCAATGCTGTAATCGTAGCATATATCCATTTTATAAAGGTTAAAATCGCTGTAATCGGTCAGCTTTTTAACAGAATCAAGTGTATGCTTTCTTGCGTCAATCATAATATATCCTCCTTAAAACGGGGTGTTTTCAACGCAATAATAGCATAATATTTTTATTTTTTCAACAATTTTGAGTCAATTCGCAATAATTTTTTCATAAGAAAAATCGGAAAGACAGAATTTTTGATTTCTGTCCTTCCGACCTGTATTTTACATATTTAATTTTAAATTATTTAAGAAGATTATTGTCTGTAAAATAATCGATTCTCATAGAATGACGGACATCCTCAAGTGTTTTTGCGGCAGTTTCCTTTGCAACCTTACTGCCCTCTTTGAGAATATCGAGAACATCGGGAAGATGATTTTCCCATTCTTTTCTGCGTTCACGAATAGGACGAAGCTCCTCTTGCATAACATTGTTAAGGAATTTCTTAACCTTGACATCACCGAGTCCGCCACGCTGATAATGAGCCTTGAGTTCGTCAAGACAGCTGTAATCATTCCAAAATTCCGCAAAATACTCGTCACGGCAGAATGCGTCAAGATAGATAAACACGGGGTTGCCCTCAACCTTGCCCGGATCCTCAACACGAAGATGATTCGGGTCGGTAAACATTGACATAACCTTTTTCTTGATATCCTCGGGTTCTTCTGCAAGATAAATGCAGTTGCCGAGGGATTTGCTCATCTTTGCCTTGCCGTCAATACCGGGCAGTCGCAGACAAGCCTTGTTGCTCGGAAGAATAATCTGCGGTTCCGTAAGAGTTTCGCCGTAAACGGAATTGAACTTGTGAACAATCTCCTTGCACTGTTCAAGCATCGGAAGCTGATCCTCGCCGACAGGAACGGCAGTTGCACGGAATGCCGTGATATCAGCCGCCTGACTGATTGGATAACAGAAAAATCCCACAGGAATGCTTGCCTCAAAATTACGCATCTGAATTTCTGCCTTAACGGTGGGGTTACGCTGAACACGGGACACGGTTACGAGGTTCATATAATAGAAAGTAAGCTCTGTAAGCTCGGGAATCATTGACTGAACAAAAATTGTTGACTTGTTCGGATCTATTCCGCAGGCAAGGTAGTCGAGCGCAACCTGCAAAATATTCTGTCTTACCTTTTCGGGATGCTCGGCATTGTCGGTAAGAGCCTGAGCGTCTGCAATCATAATGTATATATCATCATATTCGCCCGAATTCTGGAGCTTTACTCTCTCCTTGAGCGAACCTGCATAGTGACCGACATGAAGTCTGCCCGTAGGACGGTCACCTGTTAAAATTACTTTTTTCATAGGTTTCTCCTTTGTTTACCTTGATTCAAAGGCAAAATTCTTTTCTATGATTATATCACCATAAACAACAGCCGTCAACATTTGTAAAAAAGCTAAAAGAAAAATATTCCATAATAATTCCCATATATTTTATGCCACAAAATTCGACAGAATGTTGCATAAGACACACGCAAAATTCATTTGACCGTTGAATTTTTTTTTAAATAAAAATATAATATTTTAAAAAACGAGGGTAAAGAGTATGGAGTACAATTATCATAAAAATGCAGGACAGCTTGCATTCATAAAATTTGTAAAAGGTCTTGTGCATCTTCTTATTCGCCCGAAGGTTGAATGGAAGGACAAGAGCCTTAAAAAGAGCCTCAAGGGCAAGCCTGTTGTGTTTGTATGCAACCACACTCACCACTTTGACGGAGTTGTGATAAGCTCTGTACTCAGCAGATACAAGCCGTATATGCTTGTTAAAAAAAGCTGGTACGACAAGAGCGGAACAGGCTCGTTTATCCGAATTTGCCGCAGTATTCCCGTTGACTTTGACACCATGGACACAAACTGGTATGCACAAAGTGAGGGTGCGGTTAAAAACGGATATTCAATGCTTATCTTCCCCGAGGGCGGAATTGCAAGAGAGGGCAAAATGCTCCCGTTCAAGCCCGGTGCGGCATTGCTTGCGGCAAAAAAAGGTCTTGACATAATCCCGATTGCATCTTTGGGTGAGTATAAAATTCTTTTCGGAAAAAGGCAGAAAATTTTAATCGGCAATCCGATAAAATCCGAATGTCCCGAAAATGTTCGCTACTCAAAATATGCAAAAGAAATTAGTGTCGAAGCCGAAAAGCAGGTCAAAAAGCTTTATCTTGAGCTTGAAGAAAAATACGGCAAAGGCAAGGTTTATTACAAAGAAGATTTTTCTTCGGAAAATTTATAATAAAATCAAAAAAATCAAAATTTTAAGTGAGGTAATTAAAATGAACAATGCTATTGCAGATCAGATTAAGGAAATGCTCGTAGAAAACCTTAGAATTCCCGAAAACATTCTTACATACGATTCAGAGCTTTTCGGTGACGAAATCGGTCTTGACTCAATCGACTCAATCGAAATCGTTGCAGGCATCGACACACTTTTCGGTATTGATATGACAGGTGCAGACCGTGAGCACTTCCAATCAATCAGAGCACTTACAGAATATGTAGAAAGCAAGCAGGGTTAATATGGCTGACAAAAAGAGATGTGTTGTCACAGGACTCGGACTTATCTGCGGTGTCGGTGACAATGTAAAGGATTGCTGGGACGCCGTAACACTCGGTCACTCCGGCATTGATGAGGTTAAGTCGGTTGACACCTCAAACTGTTATGCACACAAGGGTGCAGAGGTTGACAAGGCATCGTCAGAGCTTTCTCCCGAAAACTATGACCGTTCTTCCCTTCTCTGTATTCATGCCGCAAACGAGGCTTTTGAAGATGCAAACATTGACGCATCCGAAAAGAACATCGGTGTTATTCTTGGCAGTTGTGTAGGCGGTGCGGCAAGCATTGACAAATATTACACAGACGAAATCAAGGGTGACGGCGGTAAAAAAGAAGATATTTTCAAAATGGGCGCTTCGGCAATTGCCAACAATGTTTCCGCTCATTTCGGACTTGAGGGCATTACCGCAAACATCGTCAACGCTTGTGCGGCAGGCACAATGAGCATCGGCTACGCCTGTGACCTTATCCGTGAGGGCAAGGGTGATGTGTTCATCGCAGGCGGTTCGGACAGCTTTTCTTCACTTGCATTCAGCGGTTTCCACGCTCTCCATGCGCTTGACGAAAACGCCTGTTCCCCGTTCAATCACAGCACAGGTATCACGCTCGGCGAGGGTTCGGGTATTCTTGTAATTGAAAGCTACGAACACGCTGTTGAACGAGGCGCAAAGATTTACTGTGAAATTCTCGGTTCGGGTGTAAGCAGTGACGCTTACCACATTACCGCACCCCGTCCCGACGGTGAAGGTCAGATGAGTGCAATCAGAAGGGCTGTTGAAAGCTCTGCTCTTAGTTTTGACGATATCGACTACATAAACGCACACGGAACTGGTACTGCCAAAAATGACGAGGCTGAATTTCTTTCACTTCACACACTTTTTGACGGCAATGACCACCTTTCTGTCAGCTCAACAAAATCTATGACAGGTCATTGCCTCGGTGCGGCAGGCTCAATTGAGGCTGTATTTTCCGTAAAAGCAATAAAAGAAAACCTCGTTCCGCCTACAATCGGCTACTCCGATGAGGATTTGAAGGTGCTTTCCGAAAAAGGCGGGCAACATTGACTTTATTCCGAACAAGAGCCACACAAAAGATGTTCACTATGCAATGTCAAACTCATTTGCATTCGGCGGCAACAACGCAAGCATCATTTTCTTCGGACAACGAGCATGATATTCCCGACAACAGTAAAAATGAAAAAATTTAACATTACGGGCATTTCTAAAGCTTACAGGCACAAGGACTGACGAACACAGCCTTAACTGCAACCTTACCTCCGAAGATTATGACAAACACGGAATCAAGGTTGCATTTTACTAGAAAGCTTGACCGTTTCAGCCAGCTCCAGCTTTTGAGCGGTATGGACGCACTTGCAGACGCTGACATTAAAATTGACAAAGACAACGAATATAAAACAGGTATTGTAATCGGCACAGCTGACGGCCCTATGACCGAAATTGTTGATTTCCAGAAAAAGGCAATCACAAGAGGTACCGAAAAGGGCAGTGCTTTTTCATTCCCGAATACGGTTTACAATGCCGCAGGCGGTTATCTGAGCATTTTCTCAGGTATCAAGGGCTACAACGCAACTGTTGCAAACGGCAATCAGGCAGGACTGCAGAGTATTTGCTATGCCGCTGATATTCTTGCAGACGGCAACGAAAGCGTTATGCTTGCCGCAGGTACCGATGAAAATACAAAGACAAACCTTGAACTCTATACAAAGGCCGAATTGCTTGAAAAACCGCTCGGTGAGGGCTCTGTAACTCTCGTTCTTGAAACAGAAGAAAGTGCAAACGGCAGAAATGCACGCAAGTATGCAGAAATTAAGGGTTATGCACAGGCTCACCGCCCTGTATCTTATGACAACTCAGAGGTTGACAGCAAGGCTGTTGTTGAGGTTATCGAAAAGGCTTGTGTGAATGCCGGCATTGAGGCAGACAATATCGACTTTGTATGCTGTGACGACAGGAAGATTATCAAGACGCTTATGCCCTGCTATGATGTATCGCAGGAAATCGGCAATGCAAGAGCCGCAGCAAGTGCAATGACAGCGGCATATGCGGCTGAGCTTCTTTCTGACAGCGAGAAAAATTACGAATACGGACTTGCTCTTTCAATGGGTGCGGGCGGAACATACTCTGCCGTAATTCTGAAGAAAGCGTAAAAATCGGAGGTAAATATGAGCAAAACCGCTCTTGTAACAGGTTCATCAAGGGGCATTGGCAAGGCTTGCGCTTTAAAGCTTGCAGAGCTTGGATATGACATTGCCGTGAACTGCAATTCAAATTTAGAAATGGCTCAAAAGGCTGTTGACGAAATTACATCACTCGGCAGAAAAGCCGTTGCCTACAAGGCAAACACGGCAGATATTGACGAAGTAAAGGATATGTTCCGCAGTATTCAGCAGGACTTCGGCGGAATTGATGTGCTTGTCAACAACGCAGGTGTGGTTGACGACGCTTACCTTTTGATGATTAAAGACGAGTCGCTTGAAAGAAGTCTTGACATTAATATCAAAGGATATTTCAATTGTGCAAGACAGGCATCGCTTAAAATGCTCCGCAAAAAGAGCGGAATCATCATCAACATTTCTTCCGTAAGCTCTGTTCTTGCAGTTGAAGGTCAGTCGGTTTACAGTGCAACAAAGGGTGCGGTAAACGCTATGACTCACACGCTTGCAAAGGAACTTGCAAAGTACGGAATCAGAGTAAACGCAGTTGCACCCGGTTTTATCGAAACCGAAATGATGAACGGCATTCCCGAAGAATTGCAAAAAAAGTATCTTGAGGCTATTCCCGAAAAGAGATTCGGCACAGTTCAGGATGTCGCAAATGTCGTCGGACAGCTTTGCAGTGACGATTTTTCATATATGACAGGTCAGGTGCTTGTGCTTGACGGAGGACTCAGCTTATGATGAATCTGCTTGAAATCAATCAAAGAATAAAACAAAGACCACCCTTTCAGATGATTGAGAGGGTGACCGAGCTTGAGCCGAATGTTTCGGCAACAGGTATAAAAAATGTGTCGGTGAACGAGCCGTATTTTGCAGGTCATTTTCCCGACACACCGATTATGCCGGGAGTATTGCTCATTGAATCTGCAGCACAGCTTTGCAGTCTTGTATTTGCTCCCGAAAGCGTTGAGGAGGACAAGTTATATGTTCTTCTCAAGGTTAAGGATTTCAAAATGCTCCGCCCCGTTATTCCGGGTGATACGCTTATTATCAGCGTAAATGTTACAATGTCAACAAAGTCGGCATTTGAATTTGCATGTGTCATCAAGGTTGACGGTGAAGTGAGAGCAAAAGGAAATCTTTTGTTTACCACAATGGATAAAAATGCGGTTTACAAGCCGTCACAGGAGTGATTATGAAGGTTCTCGTATTAAACGGTAGTCCAAAGGGCGAAAAAAGCAATACTCTCAACATTACAAAAGCATTTCTTGACGGCTTTTCAGCCGATACGGAAGTTGAATATATCACGGTTAAAAAGGAAACAATCAAGCCGTGTATGGGTTGCTTTTCGTGTTGGAGCAGAACACCCGGCGAATGTGTTATAAAGGACGATATGCAGAAAATACTACGAAAAGATTAATTCTGCCGATATTATCATTGAGAGCTTTCCGCTCTACTTTTTCGGTATGCCGTCACAGATGAAAGCATTAACCGACAGATGTTTGCCGTATATGCTCCCCTATTCGGGAAATGTTGCCGAGGACAAAGAAGCCTCTTTCCATGAACTGCGTGATGAAGCAATGCACGAAAAGAGGCTTTTGGTTATTACAACTTGCGGCTATGTGAGTGCCGAACCGATGTATCCCGCACTTATAAAACAGCTTGATTTGATTTGCGGTAACGGCAATTACACGATGATAAAATGTCCCGAGGGCGAGCTTTTTATTGCAGAAAAAGCTGAAAGGCAGAGAAAGGCATACCTTGATTCAATCACGGAGGCAGGCAGGGAATTCTGCGAAAACCGCTGTCTTTGCGATGAAACAATGAAAAAAATTTCAAAGCCTATTCTCTCCCCCAAAGGATTCGAGGCAATTACTAAGGCTCATTGGAAAATGAGTTAATCAGCTTTTCGGGCGAACATATTCGGACAATGCTCCGAGAACGAACTCGTTGACAGCGTCTGCAAGCTTTTCGGAGCTTTCTGCACAGCCGTCATTAAACCAACGGACATAAACCGAGATGAATCCCGAAACGACAAACTCAACAAGGTATTTGAGTTTTGTTTCATTTTTAAAATTAAGCACAGGTCTTATTGAAACCTCGATAAATCTTTTCAAAAGCTCAACAGAGCGTCCCGAGCCGAACACCTCGGGAGAATTTTTCAGAATTTTATTAATCTGTTCTTTATTTTCAACAATGGAAAGACCGATAAAATTCAGGCTGATTTACAAGGTTGTTGCCGTCACGGTCGGATTTTTTCGCATGGCTGATAACATCGTTGACTATATCGTAATTGATATCATCGACAACATCCTGAACCGTGTGATAATGGCGGTAAAAGGTTTTGCGGTTAATCATCGCCTTTTCTGCAAGCTCAGTCACCGTGATTTTGGAAACTATTTTTTTCGGCAAGCAAATCAATCAGCGTAATTTTTATATTGGTTCTTGTTTTACAATGCGAAGGTCAGTCACATTAGCGTCCATACTATCACCCCATAAAACAGTTTGATTATAGCACCAAAATTTTTTTGAGTCAACGGAGGTCCTTATGACAGGTCTGATAATTGAAGGCGGAGCAAGGCGAGGAATTTTTACCGCCGGTATAACCGACTGTCTGCTTGAAAACAAAATACACTTTGACTATGTTGCAGGAGTTTCAGCGGGAGCTGAGGTCGCCCTTGATTTTACCGCAAAGCAGGAAGGTCGTTCCCGCAGGGTTATTATGCCCCACAGAACAGGTGATTTTTCGGTTCTCGGTTTTCTTTCAATGGATCTTGATAATATGATTTACAGATTCCCTTATCAGGACTATCCGTTCGATTTTGATACATTTTTTGCGTCAGATACAAACTGCGAATTTGTGGCAACCGACTGCGTAACAGGCAAGGCAAAATATTTTTCCGAGAACAAAAGCGAACAGCGATTGCTTGACTCCGTAAGAGCGTCATGCACAGTTCCTATTCTCTATCAGATAAGCGAATTTGAGGGTGGAAAGTATGTTGACGGCAGTATTGCCGACGCTGTTCCCTTTGACCGTGCGTTTGAACAGGGCTGTTCCCGTGTGCTTGTGCTTTTGACAAAGCCCGAAAATGAGCCTTGCACGGACTATCGCAAGTTTGAATTTTTAATCAACAAAAAATACAAGGACTATCCGAACCTCATCAACGCTCTTATGACGAGATTTGACCGCTATAATGAGCAATGCAAAAGGATGAAACAGCTTGAGGAGGACGGCATACTTATGGTACTCCGCCCGTCACACAAGTATGTAAAATCATTTGAGATGAACACGGATGTGCTTGACGAGGCATATAACGCCGGCAAAAATCTTGCCAAAGAAAAGCTTGCCGAAATTGAAGATTTCCTCAATGTTCTCGAAAAGAAATAATTAAAACAACAAGTTACATTAATATATCTTCCCAAAAAGCAAGGTGCAATTTCGTGCCTTGCTTTCTTTTTATATGCAATTTCAACAAGTAAAAAGTGTTCAATATGTGACTTATTCCAATTAAATAACAATAGTATTGTATAATGTCAAAAAATATGGTATATTAGCATATATTTTAAAACACGGAGATTTATATGAAAAAGCAACTAATGATTTTTGACTTTGTGTGTCTTGGAATCGGAGCAATTTTTTTGACTTTTGTCGCCATACTTCAAAATTGCGGTATAAACATTACCAATGGAAGTGTAATCGGAATTGTCATAACAGTGCTTTTGTTTACTCTGATATTACTTAGCACAGCTAATGTATTCGGTTTTGACTGTACCGTTTCAAACATAACTTTTTTAAGACCATTATTATTGATCATTTCGTTATACATCTTTTATTGTATGCCGTTTATGGGCTTTTTCGGGAAGTCGGGAAATGTGTGGAACAATATAATGATTGCATTCTTAGGTATTATGGCATCAAGATTTTTCTTTTATATTTCAAAATCAGCAATGGCTGAAAAAATGGTAAAATCACCCTTTGTTTACACTGAAGGTGCTGAAATGTTTTCAAAAGCAGAATTGTTCTTTAAATACTTTTCGTTTTTTATCGTTGTAATTACCGTAGCAATAATAATACTTAACATGACCACAAATGATATAGATATAACAAAAATATTTTTCTGACAAACACGGAGCAGAAATTAAAATCTGCTCCGTTAATTTTTTGTTCAAAAAACAATTCAATTGACAACCAAATCATTATGCAGTATGATTATATTGACAGATAAACTTGGCTTTAGGTCAAGACCTTTTAGAATGTTTCGGAGTGATTTTATGTACACAATCGGTCAGGTATCTCAGATGTGCGGTATTCCTGTTTCAACCCTGCGTTACTACGATAAAGAGGGACTTTTTCCGCATATGGAGAGGGTGTCGGGTATCCGAAGATTTTCCGACAGAGAGCTTGAAACACTCCGCATAATTGACTGCCTCAAAAAATCGGGACTTGAAATCAGGGAAATAAGAAAATTTATGCAATGGTGCGCCGAGGGCAGTTCGTCCTATCCGCAAAGGCGAGAACTTTTTGAAAATCAGAAAAAAACCGTAGAAAAGGAAATTGAGCGTCTTCAAAAGACGCTTGATATGCTCAGCTTTAAGTGCTGGTACTACGATACTGCCATTGCTGACGGCAACGAGGACAGAATTAACGAAATGCTCCCGAACAATCTTCCCGATGATATTCAAAAGCTGTATGACCATGCTCACAGCGATGACGAAGATTAATTTTGATAATTTGTAAATTCACAGAATTACGCTCTCCAAACGGAGGGCGTTTTATTTTGTGCTATTTTATTTTGTTCCGAAATATTTTATATAGCTTTCAATGTTGCAGTTGATTTCTTCAAAAATTTTTCGCACCCCGTCAATTCTTAAATTCTCATGATAAACCTTTGCTCTGCCCTCTCTGTCAATTTCAATCAGCAAAACATTCTCACCGTCAACCTCAGCATAAACATTGCACGATAACTCCGGATATTTCACCTAACCACCTCGGTAATTTATATGTAGACAAGAGGTTGTCTGTTGCAAAACATTGAACAGAAAAAATTTTTATGATAAAATTTCAATATACTGTAACAAAACAGCAATTTGCGGATTTAATATACGGGAGGTGACAAAGTGCCATTTGAAGAATTTTACAGACAAAACTTTAAACAGTTTACGGATTTCTGATTAATCTCTGTAAAAACAGCGACCTTGCAGAGGAATTGACTGCCGAAACTTTTCTTAAAGCATTTGAACATTACAAAAGCTACAACAAAAAGTACAAGTCCTCAACATGGCTTTGTGCCATTGCCAAAAATGAATATTTAAAATATCTGCGTAAGCAAAAGAAAATTGATGGTTTTGACAATGCAGAAATTGCCGACATCAGCAATTTAGAAGAAAAGCTTTCGGATAAAGACACGGCATTGCGAATACATAAATATCTGCATATTCTTGATGAACCGTATCGTGAGGTCTTTATTTTAAAAGTTTTTGCAGAGCTGTCATATAAGGAAATTGCCGAAATTTTCGGCAAAAAAGAAACATGGGTACGAGTCACCTATTACCGTGCAAAAGTCAGATTATTGGAAAGGCTTGGTGATGATAATGAATAAAAACTGCAACATAGTGCGTGATTTAATTCCTTTGTATTCCGATAATACCGCAAGTGATGAAAGCAGGAAATTTATTGAGGAGCATTGCCGTACTTGCGATAAATGCAATCTTATTTTATCACTTTCAAAAACCGAAATTGACAAAACGGCACACCTTGACGATGAAATTAACAGCGTATGGAAAAGTATTGAAAAGCAGAACAAAAAGAAAAGAATAATTAAAGTTGCAATTGCGGCTATTTTGGTTACTGTTCTTATCCCCTTAATTATTATCGGGGCAAATTATATGTACGGTGCTGACAACACAGATACAGCGAAAAGCCCATATTTCAGCGATGAAATGCTAAATGAATTTGACAAGGGATATTCACAATCGGACCAAAAACAGCTTGAACCGCTTTTGAATGATATAAAAAATGTTATTGATTTCAACGGTGAGTATGAAACCGCCAAAGGAAAATTCGGAGAACTTGCGTATTATTCATATGACCGTGTTGAGGGCGATTACACAGTCAAAGCTAAGGTTGAATTGAACTCCGCAAAGCTTTACACAGACACGGGATATATGTGGATTGAATACACAAAGGATTTATACACAGAGGACGGAACTTTTTGGATGACAACCGAACCCGTAAAATCACGAATTACCGTAATCAATAAAGACGGTGAATGGACAGCGGTCAATATTCAGTCGGAACAGTAAGGCTTGTTTTAAATACACAGATGTGTTATACTCGGGTTAGAAACTGAAAGAGGCAGAGTTATGGTAAGAGAAATTGTACATGATCCTATGTTTTTACAGAGAAAGTCGGAGGACGCAACACAGGCAGATTTGCAGACGGCACAGGATTTGCTTGACACACTCAGGGCAAATTTTGACCGTTGTGTGGGCATGGCGGCTAACATGATAGGCGTTGCAAAGAGGATAATCGCAATTAATGACAATGGAAAATATCTTGTTATGTTCAATCCCGAAATCATTAGCAAATTCGGTGAATTTGAAACCGAGGAGGGCTGTCTTTCGCTTGACGGCGAACGCAAAACAGTTCGTTACAAAACGATAAAAGTAAAATATTTCAACGAAAATTTCAAGCAGATAAAACGCAGTTTTTCAGACTTTACCGCACAGATTATTCAACATGAAATTGACCATTGCAACGGGATTCTGATTTAAAGTTAATACAAATCCTTCTCTCCCCGACAGTCACACGGTACAATGTGTGGCTGTCGGGTTTTATTTTGCACATTTATTTTGCACAAAGATTTTACTGTAATTTATTCATTGCAACTAATTTCACCGTCAATCTGAACCTTTTTTGGATTATTGTTTTGTAAAAATCGCACGAAATTGCATGGCAGAATATTTTGCAATTGCACTTTGAATTATATTGTGCTATAATATTAATACAATAGAAACACACGAATATTTTAATTAATCAAAAGGCGGTGATTTTATGAAAACAAATAAAATGCTTAAAGTTACAGGAATTATACAAGGTGTACTCATTGCAACTCTGTTACTGCTTGCCATTTGGATTCAAGTAACATTTTTGTATAACTACTATTGTGAAGATTCTTCTTTTTGGGCAATCCACGGCGACTACCCGATCCTATTCATTTTCAACACTCTTTTTACAACCTTTGCATCTTTCTCAAGCTTGTCAGGAAATTATGTTTTATATGTTATTTTTGAAATTATGGATATTGCATCGTTGGTATTGCCCGTATATCTCGTTTACAAATCCATACGCAGTAAAAGCACGATGGCAAACGGATTGATTATTATATCATCTGCTGTTACTTTTATGATTATGGTTGCTTACGGAGTTTATACCCTTCTTGACATAATTCGTGGTGCTGAAACATTCAATATTTACAGCATAATTTTCATCTTCATAATGTTGATAAAAGTTACATTGTGCATTATTTCACCGCTCAGAATAAGGGCAATTAACAACGCTGACGAATAGTATTACATATAAACAAGACAGTTTACGGCTGTCTTGTTTTGTTATTTATTAAAATTCCTTCATTGTATAACCCTTTCCCAACAAAATCTACATGGACAGTTGCTGTGAACATTGACATATATTGCTGATTTAATATCCCAAATTAATATTGCTAATTTGGAATTATAATGGTATAATTCGTGTAGATATTGCGGAGGTGTTGTCGTGAAAAAATTTGTATCGTTTTTGCTTGCTCTTATAATGATTTTCGGGAGCAGTACCCTTGCTTTTGCAACTGACAAAACAGACACACAAGACAACTCCACCTCCGATGAATCGGACGGCGGTTCAATGCCTACAGATTTTGCGATAATTCTTCTGCTTATCGCAGGCGGTACGGCAGTCGCAAGCTTTAAACGCCACAGAAATGACCGTGACGATTACGATGAACCCGATGATGACACGGAAGAAGAAATTTGATTATTTAATTATAAAACAATTAAAATATTTTACCTCTAAATGTTACACAAAATCCTTAAATATTCAAAATGACTTAATATTCTTTTTTTTACAATATACTTCACAATTCAAATAAAATACGTTTTAATTCTTGATAACTGTCTGAACTCAGAATTCTTATCAGCGATTTTTCACCGTCTTTAAAGTATATTGCTAAATCATATGTTGCTGATTTGCTTGCCACTGCACCTAATAAACCCCCAGCAGGACCTGCTAAAAATAGTCCTTTGGCTACTGCAGAAGCATCTGCACCTGTTTCTATGGCACTTACATCTTCATAATGATCAACCGTTGTTTTTGATATTTCTTTTAAAATAGAATATCGTGTAGGAAACAAACTCTTAACAATGATTTTGCCGTTTTCGTCATTACTTATTATCATGAATGAATAATCATTGCGCATGTAAATGCTTTTACCACTATAATCACCACTAACTACAACTCCCGCTCTATGAATCGTTTTTCCCATTTTTATTCTCCTTTGCTGACAAATTGATTATTATCCAATATATAAATCCACCGCCAAAAATTGAGCATACATCTAACCAATCAGGTGTACTACTTGAGTACAGAAATTGAGCACAGTATTCCCACACAAAACTACAAAAGACGCATAAGGCAATTATTTGCAGAAATTTATTTATTGAATGATGATTTACTATATTAAGTAACAAACCACTATACGATAAAACAACAATGGGCGCTAATAAATCAGTAAAATGATACCTTAAAAAAGCAAAAGCATTGCCACTGTATATGGTTCTGAATATCCGGATAAATATATACAATATAATGCACACCGCTAAAATTATGATATTGATAGTTCGCTCTTTTCTCATAATCCTAAGCATGCAAGAATTACTACACCGATTACTTCAAACAAAACAAAACCTCCCCCCTTCTCACGACCATCCTTAAAAAGGGAAATAAAACCAAACACTACAAAGCCAATTGCTATAATATATCCCAAAACTTCCATATAATGTCATCCTCCTACAATTATATAATTATTAGTATGTTTTACCGCCATTTGAGGCGGTTTTTATTATCTTTGCATTTTTAAAGTTATATTTAATGTGTGTCACTATAACACAAATTCAAGACATATCTATACTACCGTTAAATGTCATTATTCCACCGCATTTATTACAAAACATCAAATATCACTCATTAACTAACCTGATTATAGCATACTATCCTTATCAAAGCAATACTATCTTTAATAATTTATTTATTTTCATCCTTTTAAAAGATAATATTATCTTGGTGATTAAAATGCTTAACTTAAAAGCAATCGGCGGAAGAATTAAAAAATACAGAAAATTGAAAGGCTGTACGCAGGCACAGCTTGCGGAAATTATCGACATTTCAACAATTCATATGTCACACCTTGAAACAGGTTCTGTTGCGATGTCACTTGAATGTATGATAAAGGTATGCAATGCCCTTGAAGTTTCTCCCGATGATTTGCTGATTGGTGAATTTGAACTTAACAATAACGCCACAATAAAACAGCTTGCAGAAATAACCAAAAATCTTTCTTCGGACGAAAACAAACTGCTGATAGATTTTGCACTTTTGCTTAAAAAAAACAAACCTAACAGAAATTAAAAAAACCGACAGAATACAATCGCTGTATCTGTCGGCTTATTATTATGCTTAAAAACTAATTCATATTATTGTTTAATTCGTTTGAAGAATTTATTATTTCTCTGATTTCATTTTCGGCTTGTCTGACTTCTTCTAAAAATGCTCTTGATGAAACACGCAACGCACCGTTGCCCAGAATTATCATCTGTTCGAGTGCGTCGGATGTTACAACACGCACCTTGTTGGTTTTGGCAAGCTTGTGAGAGGTTTTCTCAATAAACATATCGGCGGTTTCTGCCTCTTTGGTATATACAATACTGATATTATTCACGGTTTCAACCTCTCTGTGTTCGCCCTTTACCTTGTACGCATCAAACACGAGAATAAGGTTGCACTTGCTGTAGCCCTGATAGTTGCAGAGAATGTTTATCAGAGCGTGCCTTGCACCGTCAAGACTTCTTTCGGAAAGCTCTTTGAGGTGTTCCCACGCAAAAATAACATTGTAGCCGTCAACGAGCAGATACTCCGTGCCGTCATACACGGGGGATTTTTTATACTTTTCAGCCGCCTTGTCAATTGACGAAACCGCCTTGACATGACGCTTTTCGGGAGCGTGTTTTCTGCGTGTCACAGGACCGTAGGTCTGTTCAAAAATCTGCATAAGTTCCTTGTCGAGAGCAAAAATATCGTCCTGAGTTTTGCACTTTGCAAAAGCGTTTTCGCTGTTTGTGCCGATTTCATCGTCTTTCGGAGCATCGAGAATACTCGGCAGATGCATATGCTCGCCGACCTCATTCCACGGCACATTGTAGCCTGCTCCGTGAGAACAGAACACAGAACCGCACGGATTGTCAACATCGGCATCGCAATCATAGCCGATTTGTGCAATAACTTCATCGCTGTTGTGGCACGGCTCATAGCCTTTAAGACTGCACGAAAGTCTGCCTCTGCCGTGAGTGTACTGCATAACTTCTTTTGTGTAGTTGCCCATTTCGGACACGGGTGCAGTACCCGTGAGAACGGAATCCTCGCCCTTGGCTTTGGGAGAATTGAAAGTACCGCTCATCCGCTGAATATCTGACATTGCCCGTCCCACATTTTCGTTAGGCACTTCAAGCGTAAAATCATAAACAGGCTCAAGCAGAATGCTCTTTGCACAACGCAGTCCCTGTCTTACGGCACGGTAGGTTGCCTGTCTGAAATCTCCTCCCTCGGTATGCTTTGCGTGAGCTTTTCCCGAAACAAGCGTGATTTCAATATCTGTAATCGGCGAGCCTGTCAGCACACCGAGATGTGTTTTTTCACAGAGGTGAGTAAGAATCAGTCTTTGCCAGTTGCGGTCGAGCAAGTCCTCTTTGCAACGGGAATTTATTGTAATTCCGCTGCCACGCTTTGCAGGCTTCAAAAGGAGGTGAACCTCTGCATAGTGTCTTAACGGCTCAAAATGACCGACACCCTCAACCGTGTTTTCGATTGTTTCTTTATAGATTATACTGCCTGTGCTGAACGATACATTCATACCGAAACGCTCTTTTATTATGCACCTCAGCACCTCAAGCTGAATTTCACCCATAAGTCGGATGTGGATTTCACCGAGTCTGCTGTTCCACACAACATTTAGCTGAGGATCTTCGTTTTCAAGCGTTTTTCAGCTTTGTGAGAGCCGTGTGGGCGTCTGTCCCGTCCTCTAATTCAACCTTGTAAGTAAGGACAGGTTCGAGTACGGGAACTCCGGAATTTTTCTCAACACCCAAGCCGTCACCCGATGAAGTGAATGTTATTCCCGTAACCGCACATACGGTTCCTGCAACAGCCTCTTCTACGGCTGTGAATTTCTCGCCTGAATAAATTCTTATTCTGTTTACCTTTTCGGCATTGGTATTTTTTTTCGCTTTGGAGAATTTCACGCACTTTAAGACTTCCGCCCGTGATTTTCATAAATGTAAGGCGGTTTCCCTGATTGTCCTCTGCAATTTTATAGACCTTTGCACCGAACTCAGCACCGTAAGAGGGCATAACCGTGTATTCGTCAAGCAGATTCAAAAATGCCTTTACACCGTCAAGTTTGAGTGCCGAACCGAACATACACGGAAAGATCTTGCGTTCCTTAATCGCACCTGTTATGTCGGTCTTTTCAACGGCATCTGTTTCATAATATTTTTCAAGAATTTTTTCATCACACACGGCAACACTTTCACGAAAGCCGTCGGAGTTCGGATAGGTGAAATCAACGCAGTTTTCGTCAAGCCCTGTACGCAGTTGTGCCATAACGGAAAGCTTGTCCGCACCGTCAAGATCCATTTTGTTGACGAAGATAAAACACGGCACGTCGTACTTTTTGAGCAGTTTCCAAAGTGTGCAGGTGTGACTCTGAACGCCGTCAGTTCCGCTGATTACAAGAATTGCGTAGTCAAGCACCTGAAGTGTACGCTCTGCTTCTGCCGAAAAATCAACATGACCGGGGGTGTCAAGCAGAGTAAATTCCGTGTTGTTGTACTTCATAACCGCCTGTTTTGAAAAAATTGTAATTCCACGGTCACGCTCAAGCGAAAAAGTGTCAAGAAACGAATCCCTGTGGTCAACCCGACCAAGCTTTGTTATGTTGCCTGAGGAGTACATCAGAGCCTCTGAAAGCGTAGTCTTTCCCGAATCGACATGAGCCAGAATACCGACTGCAATTTTTTTCATCTTATCACCATACCCGAAAATTTATATATTTCTTTTAGAGAATTGTTTCCATACCGATTTTTTGAACCTTAAAACCGATACGCTCGTAAAATTTCATTGCACCGTCATTGCCTGCCCACACATTTAGCGTAACATTATAACAACCGCTTTTTCGGGCAAAATCAATAACATGGTTATACAGCTTTGTGCCGATATGCATCCCTCTTGTATCCTCGTCAACACACAAATCATCAATATACAGGGTTTTTATATTTGTGACTGACTTGCTTTCAAGATCCTGCTTGAAAATACAAAAAGCATATCCTTTTACTTTTCCGTTATGTTCTGCAACAAAAATCGGCTTTTGCTCATCAACAATTATTCGCTCAAGCTCCTCGTCTGTGTATTTCTTCTCACCGACTGTAAAAAGGTCGGGGCGGATATCGCTGTGTATCTTGTGAACCTCAAAAAGGAGCTTGTCAAGCTGCGGTATGTCTTTAAATTTTGCCCGTCTTATTGTTACTTCACACATAATTTCATCTTCCAATCATATAAAAAATACCTTGTGCAATTTCGTTTTGCCGAAACCTTCAACATTCATTTTACCACATTAAAAAATTAATGTAAACAAAGCAAAAAGGACTTGCGACCAAAATT
>ENA-OQHK01000089-OQHK01000089.1-human-gut-metagenome-genome-assembly--contig:-NODE-89-length-18158-cov-3.304808_pt1 | contig 18158 bp, 20 predicted proteins | sample MGYA00242562_ERZ504715 | MGnify/ENA primary metagenome ERZ504715 (study PRJEB26092, sample SAMD00036445) | human gut metagenome | host: Homo sapiens | study: EMG produced TPA metagenomics assembly of...
CCTTATACTTATAGATAAAAGCCGGGCATAATCGTACACCCCGACAAGAATTATCACTTTGATTCACTTGTTGCAAGAGTTCAGCACTACCTGTATGACAAAGGTGAATATAATCCCGATGAAGAAAAAGCCTTTGCACCTGCACTTGTCAACAGAATTGACAGAAACACGGGCGGAATTGTTATTGCGGCAAAAAATGCCGACAGCCTGAGAATTTTAAATGCAAAAATGAAAACAAGAGAGCTTGAAAAATATTATCTCTGCCTTTTATACGGAAAGCCAAAAATGGACTGCGACACACTTCACGGCTATATGACCAAGGATGAAAGTAAAAACAAGGTTACTGTTTTCAAAAATGAGATTGAGGGTTCAAAAGAAATCAAGACAAAATATGAAATTCTTGACTTCAACGGCAAATTCAGCCTTGCCGAGGTTGAACTGCTGACGGGCAGAACTCATCAGATAAGAGCGCACATGGCATCAATCGGACATCCGCTTGTGGGCGATACAAAATACGGCAAAGGCAAAAAAGCACCCGACAGCATTAAGTATCAGGCGCTCTACAGCTATAAGCTGAAATTCAATTTTGAAACCGATGCAGGCATTCTTAATTACCTTAACGGCAAGGAATTTAAGGTAAACGATGTATGGTTTGCAAAAAACAGAAAGATAAATCTAGATAGATAAAGGCGGTCAATAACCGCCTTTTGCTTTGCAAAAACAAAAATTTTAATCTTCTTTAATACACATAAACGCACTCATTGTGCCTCTGTGACCTTTGGTGGCACGGTGACTCCATAAGAGGTCGCTGTTGCAATTGGTGCAGACATCCGAAACTGTTATGTTTTCATTCTTTACACCTGAAGCAGTAAGAATCTGACGGTTGGTTTCAAGGAGATCGACCATATATTTTCCGTTTCCTTTTTCAAAAACAAACTTTGAGCTGTCAAGGTCTGCAAGATTCAGAAAATGTTCTGCACATGGGTAGTCAACCTCATAGCAACAAACTGAAATTGCGGGACCGATTGCAGCTTTGATATCGGCAGGATTTGTACCGTAAAGCTCAGTCATTTTCTCAACAACCTTTTCCCCTATTCTGCCGACAGTTCCTCTCCATCCGGCATGGGCAAGTCCGATTGCCTTATTTTTTGTATCAACAAAAAACAGCGGTGTGCAGTCGGCATAGTAGGTTACAAGGGTTACTCCCTTTTCATTTGTAATCAAGGCGTCAACGCTCTCCATATCACGGGGCTTGTAGATGCCTATGCCCTTTTCGGCAGATGTTACCGCTCTTACAACCGTGTGGTGATCCTGTGCCGAGGCTACAAGGCTTTCATAGTCAAAGCCTGCACTTTTGCAGAATCTTTTGTAATTTTCGGTTACGCTGTCGGGATTGTCACCTCTGTTGAATGCCATATTCATTGATGTAAATTCACCCGTTGACACACCGCCTAGTCGGGTTGTGAATGCGTGATTGATGAAACTAATTTCCGATAAAGAATTATATGTAAGATACGGAATCGTATCAATGTTGTTGAGCTTCATTGTTTTTGAAAAAAATTTCATAAGTGTTCCTTCCATATTTTATAATAAGATTATTTTTAACCGATTAATTGCTTTGTCAATATCTTCCGACAAAATATTATGCTTGAAACACGGCTGAGTTAATGATATACTATATTCATTCAGAGGTGTTGATTATGAAAAAAAGTTTGTTTGGCAAGAATATTCCTGTCAACTGTTCATATTGCGAATACAACGGAATTGAAAATGATATTATGTTCTGCAAAAAGTCAAAGCAGGTCAAGGACGGAAAATGCAGATCATTCAAGTATGACCCATTGTTGCGTATGCCGAATGTCACGGTTTTTAAGACAGATTTTTCGGCTAAGGATTTTAAACTTTAATCCACCGTATTTTTATTATACAGGAATGAATTTTGTTAATATTCCTTTTTAGAATTAAATTAAATATCAGAATAAAGAAAAAGCTTTACCGTTTTTGGTAAAGCTTTTAGTTTTGCAGTCTTTATAAATTTACGCCATCTGAAAATCACGAATATAGCTTGTGATAGCCTTTTCAATGATTTCCTTTGCCTTGTCAACACCGTCAGTTTCGGTTACCGAAGTAACCTTGTCAGCCTCAAGTGTTTTGTAAACCTGGAAAAAGTGCTGAATTTCTTCAAAATAGTGTTTTGGAAGTTCGCTGATGTCGCTGTAGCAATTGTAGTTGGGATCGTTAACGGGAACTGCAATAATTTTTTCGTCACAGCTGTCGTTATCAACCATATTGAGAACGCCGATAGGCTTGCATTCAACGAGCGTCATCGGCTGAATTGTTTCACTGCACAAAACAAGAACATCAAGCGGATCGCCGTCATCTGCAAAGGTTCTCGGAATAAAGCCGTAGTTTGCAGGATAGTGAGTTGATGTAAAAAGCACACGGTCAAGCTTGAGCATACCTGTTTCTTTGTCAAGCTCATATTTGTTTTTGCCGCCCTTTGAAATTTCGATTACGGCATAAAACTTGTCTTTTGTAATTCTCTTCGGAGAAATGTCGTGCCAAATGTTCATAATTTCTGTCACCCTTCTTAATCTTATTTTTGTATATCCTGTAATACCCTGTGAAACATTATGTTATGGTTTAATTATAAGAAATCCGTCAAACTTTGTCAAGGAATTTTTGTAATTTCAATCAAAATAATTCAAAATAAATAATTTTCGGTCATAATTATTCAAAAATTATGACCGAGCTTGATTATTTATTACTTTCTCACATTTTCAGCAATAACTTTTGCAAACTGAATTATAAATGTCGGGATGAATGCAAGGAGGGCTATAAAGCCTGCCTGTGCGCCTGTGAGTGCGGTAACGCTGAAAAGCGGCTGCATAAACGGAACAAACAATACAAATGCGAGCAGTAATGTTCCGATAAAGAAAGCGCCTATGCTTGCCGTATTTGAAAAAAGTCCGAGTTTAAAGATTGAATGCGTACTTCTGCAATTAAAGCCGTGGAACAGTCTTGCAAGCGTGAGTGTTGCAAATGCCATTGTGCTTGCAACGGCTGGACTTGTCTGAAGTCCGATGTAGAATGAAATGAGCGTTACAACGGCAATCAAAGCACCCTGTCCGAGCATAAGAGCAGAAAAGCTTTTTGTAAGGATTCCCTGTTTCGGATCACGGGGTTTCTGTCTGAGCAAATCTTTTTCGGGCTTCTCCATACCGATTGCAATTGCGGGAAGTGAGTCTGTAAGAAGATTGATAAACAGAAGGTGAACCGCCTCAAACGGTACGGGCAGAGCCATGATTGAACAGAACAACACGGCAAAAATGCCTGCCATATTACCCGAAAGCAAGAAAAGAATTGCATTTTTAATGTTGCGGTAAACATTTCTGCCGTTTGCAACCGCCTTGATAATTGTAGCAAAGTTATCATCCTGAAGAATCATAGATGCGGCGTCTTTTGAAACTTCGGTACCTGTGATACCCATTGCAACACCGATATCCGCTTTTTTGAGAGCGGGTGCGTCGTTTACACCGTCACCTGTCATGGAAACAATGTTGCCTTTTCTTTGCCAAGCCTCAACGATTCTGATTTTGTTTTCGGGAGAAACTCGTGCATAAACAGAAATTTTCTCAATTTTTTCGTCAAGCTCCTTATCGCTCATTGCGTCAAGCTCAAGACCTGTAACTGCGATGTCGCCGTCATTGAAAATACCAATCTGCTTTGCGATTGCACTTGCTGTGATTTTGTGGTCGCCCGTAATCATAACAGGCTTGATTCCTGCACGGATTGCATCGGCAACAGCCTGTTTTGACTCCTCTCTCGGAGGATCTATCATTGAAACAAGTCCGATGAATGTATAATCATTCTCTGTGTCAACCGTGAGAGCCTCATCAGATTCCTTATATGCAAAGGTGAGAACACGGAGTCCCTGCTCGGAATATTCACGGTTAACTCTTGAAATCTCAGCCTTATCTTCATCTGTAATCGGACGAATACCGTCTTTTGTTGCGATACTTACACAACGGTCAAGAATCGAATCAAGCGCACCCTTTGTGAGAATATGATTTACACCGTGCATTTTGTACTTTGTGCTCATCATCTTTCTGTCGGAATCAAACGGAACCTCCTCAACCCTTGTAAGGACATCCCTAAGCACATTTTCGTCAAGTCCGATATGCTGAAATGTTTCAAGCAAAGCGTACTCAGTCGGGTCGCCTATTCCCTTTCCGTCAACGATACTCGAATCGTTGTTTAGAACCATATCGTAAAGGAGATGACGGTGGCTTTCAATATTAAGGTCAAGCTGATCCTCAAGAATACTTTCGCCGTTCACATAGATTTTCTGAACAGTCATTTTGTTCTGTGTGAGCGTACCCGTCTTATCGGAGCAGATTACAGACACACAGCCGAGGCTTTCAACAGCCTTCAAATCCTTGATAACTGCATTTTCTTTTGCCATTTTTTGCGTACCCATTGCCTGAACAATTGTAACGATTGAGCCGAGTGCCTCAGGGATTGCGGCTACTGCAAGTGCAACGGCAAACATAAGAGAGTTAAGAACCGACATTCCGTTGAACATACTCAAGCCGAAAACTACTACACAGATTGCCATAATAATAACGGCAAGTCTGCTCGAAAATTTATCAAGGCTGAGCTGGAGGGGAGTTTTCTTGCTCTTTGCCTGATTCATAAGTGTAGCAATTTTACCGATTTCTGTGTTCATGCCTGTTTCCGTAACAACGACAATTGCTCTGCCGTATGTTACAAGGCTACCCGAAAAGACCATATCAGTGCGGTCGGCAAGCGGAACTTCCTTTTCAATTGTCTCCACACTTTTGTCAATATTTGTAGATTCACCCGTAAGCGAGCTTTCATTTACCTGTAAAGAATAGTTATTTATTATTCTTCCGTCTGCAACAACAAGGTCGCCTGCCTCAAGTACAACAATGTCGCCGGGAACGATGTTTTCTGAATCAATTTCAATTTTTCTTCCGTCACGGATTACCTTTGCCGATGGTGACGAAAGCGATTTAAGGCTTTCAAGTGACTTTTCTGCCTTGACATGCTGAACCGTGCCGAGAATAGCGTTAAGTGTGATTACCGCAAAAATTACGATTGTGCTTTCAACACTTCCCGAAAACATTGAAACGATTGCCGCAATTATAAGGATTATTACCATAAGGTCGGCAAACTGACTTAAAAACACCTGAAAAACAGATTTCTTTTTGCTTTCTTCAAGCACATTTTTTCCGTGTTTTTCAAGAAGGCTGTCAGCCTGTTGTGACGAAAGTCCTTCGCTTGTGACACCGAGCTTGTCAAGAGTTTCGCTCTCGGTCAACTGATACCAATTTTTCATAATTTTCTCCTCCGTTCGGATTGCAGAATACAGACAGACTGAAAAAGGCAAATAAAAAAGACCTTTATTGCAAGGTGCAACTCACCCTACAATAAAAGTCTTGTCCTTTAAGATATAACCGATACCGAAAACGGTATGTACTGACGATTAATATCACAGATTATCTGCGAACTACTCCCCTTTATCTGCAACCATTCTATCAAATTTATTCCTCGTTGTCAACAGAATTTTCCGGAATTTTGTTGATATCATCATTTTCGGCAACAATTTCATCTGTGACAAGGTGTCTTTTGCGTTTTTTGGGTTTACTGCAGGTTGCAAATATTATGCCCAAAAATGCAAGAAAAGCACCGCTGCATGAAAAGACTGCGGAGAAATACGGGCGTTCAAGAGCATATGCAACAATTGTTGCAACAATGAAAAGCACTGCGGCAACAAGCATTAATATAAAAGCGGTTTTGTAAAGACCGTTCATTTTTCTTTTCATAATCAATCACCAAGATTGTTTGCAATGTTTGCAAAATCTTCAAGTTTAAGCTGTTCCGCCCTTGCATTCAGAGGAACGGAAGAATTTTCAAGAATTGCATTGACCTCTGCCTTTGGCAAAGAAAGTCCCGATGCAAGAGAATTTGAAAGTGTTTTTCTTCGCTGTGAAAAGGCGGCTTTTACAACCTTAAAAAACTTCTTTTCGTCATCAACCTTCACGGGCGGTTTTTTTAGAATGTTAAGTCTTAAAACAGCCGAATCAACCTTTGGAGCAGGCATAAACGAGCCGGCACTAACCGAAAACAGCATTTCGGGTTCTGCATAATAGTTGACCGATACCGTTACCGCACCACTTGCACGAGAACCCACCTCAGCACAAATTCGCTGAGCCGCCTCTTTTTGAACCATAACCGTGATTGAACAAATCGGCAGTCTATCCTCAAGCAATTTCATAATTACGGGAGATGTGATGTAGTACGGAAGATTTGCGCACACAACAACATCCATACCCTGAAATTCTTCTTCAATCAGCTTGTGCAAGTCAATTTTAAGAATGTCATCGTTTACAACTTTAACATTGTCGTGTTCGGAGAGTGTTTCTTCAAGAACGGGAAGAAGTCGCTTGTCAAGCTCAACCGCTACAACCTTGTCGGCAAGTGAGCAAAGCTCTGTTGTGAGAACCCCTATTCCGGGACCGACTTCAATTACGCCAACTCCCTCTCCGGCGCCCGAAAGCTCTGCCATTCTCGGACAAACTGACGGGTTTATAAGGAAATTCTGACCGAGTGACTTTGAAAAAGTAAAGCCGTGTCTTGAAAGTATATCTTTGATTGTACCTATATCTGATAATTTTTTCATCTTAATATGCGAAGCCCTTTCGGATATTTATTTTTCAGTCTTGAATTTGACGCTTTGCCAAAGCCTGTTGTGATTCCGTTTACGCAGACAGCCGTATAGCCTTTGACATCCTGTGACACGGCAATTTCCTCACCGTGAAGATACGCTGCAATTTCTTTACTGTTCACATCAAAATCAACTGCGGATTTACAGTTTCCTTTTTAGCTGCCGTAAATGCACTGTGATGCGGTTCGATTCTGTTCTTGACAATTTCGCCGAGAATAACTCCCGCACGGAGAATCTGCAAGCCTTTTTACATCAAAAATTATAATTCTGTGGAAGAACTATAATTTTATCATTTATAACCTCAATATTTTCACCGAACGGTCTGTCGATAAAAATACTGTCATAAAAATCAAAAATTTTCGAGACAATTTTATTATTCTTTTTAGGAATATTATAATTAGAATACGGCTCGCCCTTTTTGTGAAGCTTGGCAGCAAAATGTCCTTCTCCGCCGTCCATCGGGAAAATTCTTCTCGCATAATCAAGCGTAGGTCTGCCGAATGTTACGCCCGAATCAACAAGTTCAAAATCGGGATTTTCTGTAAGGAACCGAGAAATTACGCCCTCGTTTTCTTCCTTTGAAAAAGTACAGGTTGAATAAACCATATATCCGCCGTTTTTCAGGGCATCCTTTGCACTGTTGAGAATCAAAAGCTGACGGGCGGCACAACTCCTTACATGCTCAATGCTCCATTCACGCTCCGCATCATTCTTGCGGAACATTCCCTCACCGCTGCAGGGGGCGTCAACAAGAATCCTGTCAAAACGGTTTTCAAGCCTTTTGCAAAGTTCATCGGGACGGCAGTTTGATACAACTGCGTTTGAAATTCCCATTCGTTCAATGTTCGATAAAAGAATATTTGCTCTGCTTCTTACAATTTCATTGCTCCACAAAAGTCCTGTTCCGTTAAGTTTAGCGCCGATTTGCGTACTTTTTCCGCCCGGAGCGGCACACAAATCAAGGACATAATCGCCCTCATGAACATCAAGCATTGTAACTGCCGAAGTTGCAGACGGTTCCTGAACATAGAACGCTCCTGCATGGTGCAGAGGATTGTTGCCGATTGACTTAACATCGGACGGAATATAGAAGCCCTCATCGCAAAACGGAGTTTTTTTCAGTTCAAAATCAAGAAGTGAACAAAGCTTTTCGGGCGAACATTTTAAGGTGTTGACACGAAGTCCTTTTATAAAATCATCGCTGTTATAAAATTTTAAAAATTCGTCAAATTCATCACCCAGAAGTGATTTCATTCGCAATAAAAAATCATTCATGAATAAACAAGCCTTTTCGGGATAATAATAGTTTTGTAAAGGAGGTGTTGAAATGAATTTCAATCAGAATCGGAACAACAATCAGAACAAGAACGAGCAGAACAGCCAGAATAAGAATCAGAACAACAATCAGAATAAAAATCAGCAGAACAGCCAGAACAAAAGTCAGAACAATTGCAGATGATTACATTCTGAAGTTCTCCCGAGCCGTGTCTTTTGATACGGCTTTTTTCTTTATGGGAATTAATAACCGTATTCTTCGCCGATGATAATAACCTTGATTCTGTCAATATGTCTTTGCTGAGCGGATACCACATAGTTACAGCAGATTCTTGTGTCACCGTGACAACCGTCACAGAGCTCGGGATTTTCTTTTCTCAATGAAACACATTCGCCTGTTTTTCCGCAGGGGGTTTCAATGCCGAGTCTGATTGTATTCTGCGGAGCGGCAATTGTTTTAACTCTCTTAATTGCCTCGTCGATATTCTTTACAATTTTGTTGATACCGCATACAACGATAACGCTTTTCGGACCGTAAAGAAGTGCGGCAACGCGGTTTGAGTTGCCGTCAACATTATAAAGCTCTCCGTTTTCGGTAAGAGCGTTTGTGCTCATAAAAAATGTGTCTGCCCTGAAAGTCTGACGGTAAACCTCTTCAACCTCGGGACGAGTCATTCCGGGTGCGGAACGGTCAAGAAAATTGTAATCGGGTGAATTAATTATCTGATAAATTCCCGTTTCGTCGAGAGTTTTTGAACCTCCGCATGAAATTGTTTCGCCCTTTTTAATGAGTGTTTTTACAAGTGCCTGAGCCTCTTCCCTGTTTTCGCAAAAATAAGGTTTCATCTTGTTGCGTTCAAGATTTTTCATAACTTTCTCAACTCTTGCTCTCATTTCATCAGTCATAATAATTTCTCCGTTTCATAATTTCATAAAGTAATTAAGCAAGTTTTTGCATTAAATAATAGTTCTTTAAATGAACAATATCCGTCCCTACGCTTGACATTCTGCCTACGGTTACAATCTGCTCACACATAATAATTGTGATTTCATACACTTGCCAACATTTTCACCAAAATCATATGTGATCATTATACAATACAAATTGAATTTTGAAAAGAAAATTATTTGTCAACGGCACGGGTTTTGCGAATAAAATGATAAGAGATTAATTTTAGGAGAGATTTTATGCCGTCAGTTTATCTTTCACCGTCATTGCAGGAGTACAACCCTTATATTGACGGAGGAAATGAAGAATATTATATGAATCTTATTGCAGACGCCATGGAGCCTTATTTGAGGGCAAGCGGAATAGATTTCAGGCGAAACGATCCCGATATGACGCTGAGTCAGGCAATTGCAGATTCAAACAAGGGCAATCACGATTTGCACCTTGCAATTCACAGCAACGCCGCTCCCGAGGGTTCGGCAGGCAGATACACGGGTGCAGATATTTATTACTATCCGACAGGCAGTAACGGCAAGCGTTTCGCTGAAATTCTGCAAAAGAATTACAAAGATATTTATCCCGAACCGAACGATGTTGACATAATCCCCACCACCTCACTTGCGGAAGTCAGACGGACAAAATCACCGTCGGCATTGATTGAGGTTGCATATCACGATAACCCCGAAGAAGCTCAATGGATTAGGGACAACATTAATGCAATCGGCAGAAATCTTGCAAAATCAGTTGCCGAGTATTTTAATATGCCGTTTGTCGAGCCGTAATTTAATTTTGACAAAGAATAAAGGTCAACACGATTATGTGCTGACCTTTTGTTATTCATAAAGATATGCGTTTAAAAATAATCAGATCTTTCGCTCATATTGTTCCTTTCATTACATTTCAATTAGATGTTCACAACATTCGGAACACATATTTCTTTTGATATTAACTGTTTGCCCAACCGCAAATTTCAATTTGTTTTTATACAACTTCAATATCATTCATCTCAATACTGCCCCAGGCTTTTTGCCAGGTGTTTTGGTATTTATCGGGTTTTCTTCTTCTGAAAGTCAGACCGTCTGCGACCTCTAAGGTTTCAAAGGGGGTGGCATCGTTCTTTCGGCTGTAGAAAACATAGCGTGTATAGTATCCGCCACGGACAATTTTTGATATGTCTATTTTCAATTTTGCCGTGTGAGTTTCGCCCTTTTTTCCCGAATAGAAATTTTCGACCACAAATGCGGTAACGGGATATCTTCGGTAATCGCTCATTTCAACACGCAGGCAAAGATTTTCAATATCAGCCTTGTTTTTCCATGTGAGTTCAAGCAAAATCTGCTCGTCATCATAGAAAATATTATCCTCTTTGCCGTTATATCCGGCAAATTGCAGACATAGGTCGTTTCTGTCGGCATGATGCTTGTGTTCGTTTCCGACATATTCAATAGCACGGAAATTTTCGTTTGCACTTCCGAGATAGATTTTTACAGCGTCTTCAACATCGCCGTCAAAAACAATTTTGCCGTGGTCAAGAACTATGCACCTGTCGCAAAGGTCACGAATAGTATTCATATTGTGTGAAACATAAGAGGACCGTTCTGTCCTCCTCGGTTGCAAGGTCACGCATTTTCCCGATACGCTTTTTCTGAAAGTGCATATCTCCGACAGCAAGCACCTCGTCCATAATCATGATTTCTGCATCAAGGTGTGCCGCAACAGCAAACGCAAGCTTTACGAACATACCCGATGAATAACGCTTTACGGGCGTGTCAATGAACTTTTCGCACTCTGAAAATTCAATAATACTGTCTATTTTTGAAGTGACCTCTTTCTTTGTCATTCCGAGGATTGCACCGTTAAGGTAGATGTTTTCCCTGCCGGTAAGCTCAGCGTGAAAGCCTGTTCCGACCTCAAGCATACTGGCAATTCGTCCCCTGAAACGCACTCTGCCGTCTGTCGGAGAGGTAATTCTGCATAAAACCTTTAACAGAGTTGACTTGCCTGCACCGTTAGCGCCTATAATTCCTATGCGTTCTCCACGGTTTACCTCAAGGTTCACACCGTCAAGTGCTAAAAATGTGTCGCCTTTCGTATATTGTTTGGCACCGATTCTCTGATTCGGATCTTCTTTACCTCTTTTTTTTGCATACCAACTCTGCAAATCATGACGGAGAGTTCCCGAAACCGATTGCACCGAGTCGGTATTCTTTTGAAAGATTTTCAATTTTTATTACGCAATTTTCATTCATTTCAGTCATGACATCATACCGTATCTATAAAATTCTTTTCTACCCTATTAAAGACGATTATTCCGAACAGAAGAACGACTGCCGTAACAGCAAAAGGCTCAATATGAGATATTGCCACGGAAATGTTCCGCTGCCTAAGAACCCGTAACGGAATGTTTCAATTAGCGGAGCAACAGGATTTAAAAGTGCAAGCGGACGGAATGAATCCGACACCTGAGAAACAGGATAAACAACAGGAGTAATATACATCCACAATGTTACTCCGAATGAAACAAGCACACCGAGGTCACGGTATTTTGTTGTTACAGACGAAACAATCAGTCCGCAGCCTGTGCCTAAAAGTGCCGAAGAAAGCAAAATCAAAGGCATAAGCAATGCGCATAAATTCGGGTGAACATTTGAACCCGTAAACATATATATAAGAACAAGTATAAAGAACATTACAAAGTTAATCAAAAAACCGATTGTGTTGTAAATTATGTTTGCGCACGGCATTACGAGCCTTGGAAAATACACCTTGCCAAACAGCCTTGCGTTGCCGATAAAGGTTGATGAACTGCCGTTAAGACAGCTTAGAAAAAAATGACCACAAAATATTGCCTGCCAATAAAAAACAGGAATTGAGGCATTCCGTCAGTTGAGATATTGGCAATCATACCGAAAATTACGGTAAAAACAAATGTTGAAAGGAACGGCTTTATTATTATCCACAACGGTCCGAGTACGGTTTGCTTGTAGGAATTTTTAAAATCACGCTTTACGAACAGCATAACAAGGTCACGGTACTTTCGGACATCACCGAGATTAAGCTCAAACAATCTGCGTTTTGAAGTAATATCGGTTATTTCATTTATTTTTCAAGCCACATTCCCCTTTTGTCGGTATTTCACATACAAAAAATTTTAACACATTTATATTTTTGTGTCAATTCAGGTTGATTTGCAGACATAATAATGATAAAATAAATTAAGTTTATTTATGAAAGGAATTTGAAAATGACAAAAATTAAAAAGATTTCGGCAATTATGGTTGCCGCAGTTATTCTCTGCACATGCTTTTTAATGAGCGGTTGCGGCGGTGACACAGAGAGCAGTTCTTCTGAAAAAGCAACTTCTGCAGTTTCAAACGAAGAAACAACATCCGCAAGCACAGACACAACCGACTACAAATCAAGCTACACAGCTATTATTGATGTTAAAGACTACGGTAAAATCGAAGTTGAGCTTTATGAGGAGCTTGCTCCGATTACAGTCAAGAACTTTGTTGACCTTGCAAAAGACGGCTTTTATGACGGTCTTACTTTCCACAGAATCATTACCGGCTTTATGATTCAGGGCGGTGACCCAAAGGGTGACGGCACAGGCGGCAGTGAAAAAACAATCAAGGGCGAATTTGCTCAGAACGGTGTTGAAAACAACCTTTCACATACAAGAGGCGTTATCTCAATGGCTCGTTCAAATGATCCCGACAGTGCAAGCTCACAGTTCTTTATTGTTCAGGCTGACAGCACATATCTTGACGGTCAGTACGCTGCATTCGGCAAGGTAACAAAGGGTATGGATATTGTTGATAAAATCTGTAAGGACACACCTGTTACAGATTCAAACGGTACTGTTGAAAAGAAAAATCAGCCTGTTATCAACTCAATTAAGATTGAGGAAAAATAATGAACGGTATAACTGTTCTTGTTGATGCGGATGCCTGCCCTGTTGTAAAATCGGTTGAAAGGATGCAAAAAATCACAATGTTCCCGTTGTGCTTTTGTGTGACACAAACCATGTTCTAAAGTCAGATTACAGCGAGATAAAAATTATCGGTGCAGGTGCAGACGCAGTTGATTTGGCGCTTGTCAACCTTTGTAAAAAGGGCGACATTGCGGTAACTCAGGATTACGGAGTTGCGGCACTTGTGCTTGGAAAAGGTGCGTACTGTATTCATCAATCGGGGAAAATTTTCTCGGATGATAACATAGGCGGTCTGCTTATGGACAGACACCTTGACCAAAAAGGCGAGAATGTACAAACGGCAAGCATCACATTAAAGGACCGAAAAAGCGTACAAAACAAGATGATGAAACTTTGAAAAAAGCTTTGAATCTTTACTTGTGAAAGCGTTAAATAATTCTAATCAGGAATAATAATAATTTTTCGGCATATACTTGAAATGCGCAAAAATGTGTGTTGCAATAATCATAGGCAAAATGATGTAAATAGTCCATTGGGCAAAACGAAACCCTCGAAGCTACCGACTTCGAGGGTTTCTTCATAGGTTGTGCTGTTTACACTCTACCTGTCCAACCACTTGCAAATGTAATAGGCAACTACACTTGCTTCAACAGATAGGAAAAAGGATATAAGCAACTCCAAGAAAGTCGCCTTCTTCCTGACGGAAAGAGTCAACAGCACAAACAGCATATCACATCTGTTGAAATATATTTCAGCCAACCTTTACAAACAGAACACCCCGAAGAACTTAATCTTCGGGGTGTTTTATGTTTTACCGTAAGAATTTTTGCAGTCGCATACTCGGGCAAAATATGATATAAACGATTCAAACTATCTTCCCGACCGCACCTAACAGCTATTAACTTTTCACTCCTCACTTCCAACGGTATCCGTTGGTTCGGTTGATTTGACTTTTTTCTGATAGGTGTCAATATTAAAAATGCCGAGATTCTGTTTCCATTTCAGGATTCGCTTTACGGATGCGTCAACCTGAGCTTCGGAAATTTCGCCGTTTTGAACAGCCTCAAGAACTGCGGGATATTGGGTATCGACAGATGAACAACAGAGCAAATCGTTACCGCATTTTGCCGCTGTGACTGCCGCCGCTTCATCTCCCGTAAAATCCGTGATTGCGTCCATGATAAGGTCATCGGTCATAATTACACCGTCAAATTTGAATTCATTTCTGAGAATATCATGCACCTTTTGTGAAAGTGACGCAGGATATTCGCTGTCCATGCAATTAACTATGTTGTGAGAAACAAGAATACAGTCGGCACCGGACTCAATTCCCTGATAAAACGGTTTAAAATCCGTATTTTCAAATTCCGAATAGTCACGGTCATCGTATGCAATTCCTGTGTGTGTGTCGCTGTTATTTCCGTAACCGGGAAAATGCTTCAGAACCGTGCCGAGCTTTTTTGATTTGCTTGTTTCAACAACGGTTCGCACATATCTGTTTTCCATATCAACATCCGAGCTGAAAGAACGGTCATACATAAAGCCGTATTCATCCGAGGTCATATCGCACACGGGAGCCAGATTCACATTGATTCCGAGTGAAAGAAGTAAATCCGCTTTTTCTTCTGCATCCTGCTTGACAGCATCCCAACCGCCGTCTGCATAAGTATCTTTTGGAGAAAGAAACGGAGTTTCACGGAGGTTTGGGTTACTGCTGACACGCACAACCGTTCCGCCCTCCTCGTCAACGCCGATTAAAAGCGGAATATCCGCCTCGTTCTGATAGCTGTGAATATCGTCAACAACTTCATCTTTGGTTTTACCGTCAAAATCTCTGCCAAACAGGATGTAACCGCCGATATTGTACTCGCTGACCTGTTGCACAGCGTCTTCATCGGGGCAGCGTACAAAAAACATCTGCCCCACCTTTTCTTCAAGCGTCATATCAGATATGAATTTATCAAGCTTTCGGTCATTAATTTCTTCGGCTGACATTGTTGTCGGCTGAACAGTCGTCTGCTCTGCAGGCTGTGATTTTTCGGACTGACTGCTGTTTTCGGCACAAGCCGTCATTACAAAAACCATGCATAATGTAAGCAAAGCAGATGAAGTTATTTTTAATTTTCTGTTAAATATTTTCATAAACGCCTTACGCTTTCCGCATTTTAGTCAGCGCACTGCTTGTGACATATACAAGGCACCTTACCGTTACACCGTTTGCCGTGGTACATGATACTGTGGTTTTGCCCGTTTTGTTGGCTGTAATTTTTCCGCTGTTTTCATCAACAGACGCAACAGTCGGATCTGTTGACGAATAGGTTGTTGAACAGGTCGCCTCACCGTCTGCTACAGAAAGATTCAGCAAGCTTGAATTACCCTCTGAAAGTGAAATTTTATTTTTGCCAAAGCTAACCGCCATTGCAAGAAACTTTACATTCACATTCACATTTTTTGTTTTACCGTCAGAGGTCGAAATCGTGATAACCGTATCGCCTATGCCCGTGGCAACAATATTGCCGTTTTCATCAACAGAGGCAACTGACGGGTTACTGCTTGAATAGCTGACATCTATATCTCCCCTCAACTCCGTAATTTCGCTGTTAAGGGTGTAACTTTCAAAAAGTCCCATAGAAATGTCACTTTTCGGCAAAACAAGTTCAGACTTGCTCTGTACTGTTTCGTTAAGCTTTTCGGCAACGATGGGACCGTATATCTTCATATTGGCATATGCAAGAGGGTGAATCCCATCGCCTTTTTTGGTTTTTGCATTATATCTAAAATACTGTGTTGTAATTTCCTCATTATCACCGGTAAGCTCTGTTTCTTCCGAAAGGTCAACATAGGGAATTTCCCACTTATCAAGTATATTTTTCATTAAAGACCAATACTGTGACTGTTTTATTCTTGTTGAGCAATTGTGACAGAGTACGAACAACTTAATTGAGTCTTTATAATTCTTGTCAAGAAAATAGCAAATACTTTCCAACGCACCTGCTGTGGTGTATTCATTGTATTTTCCCGATTTATTTTTTATATCGGTCATTGCACCCATTTCAACATTTTTGAACAGGTCATTAAAACCGCCGTCAAGCAGAATAACATCGTAACTGCCTTTCATTTCACGGACACGCTCAAGGATACTTCTGTGGTCTGTGCCGATAAAATCCTTTCTTATTGCAAGAGTTGTGCCGGGAGTGGCCTTGTTGGTCATTGTCATATTATATTTTTCGGCAACATAATTGCAGAAAGAATATGTTGAATTTCCCATTGTGTTCGTACCCGAACCGTAGGCAACGCTGTCGCCGTCACAATACATAGTTCTGCCAGAAAGGTAGTCGGGAGCAGAATACATAGCCTTTGCACACGGAAAAAGCTGTGCGTAAAATTCGTTGCCGACAGCCTGCAAAATAAGATTAACATCATTTTCTGTGATTTTGCCGTCATCGTCAACATCGGCAGCCGTCAGTTCTTCCTCGGTCGGAACAGTGTCGATAAGGCTTTTGGCAAGCTTTGCATCAGCTGCATCAACAGTTCCGTTGTTATTAACATCGCCGTAAATCACATTGCCCAACGAAACAAAATTTAGCGAATTATCATTGCAATATTTTTCTGCGACAGTCCCCGAATAACCTTCAAGAGTGAATAATGAATCGGTTGAATACTGCTGAGTGCTTATTGTCTGCTTACTGTAGGTGTCAAAAACACCCTTTTTGGTTGAACAGCTTACCGCAAACGAATCATCGCAAATCTGCGTTACGGACATTGGAATGCTCACGGATTTAAGATTTTTACAATTCATAAACGCACCGTAGCCTACAGTTTTCAAACCAAAATTCAGGTTGATTTTTTCAAGGCTTTCACAACCGTAAAAAGCCCACCATTTGATATTTTTTACTGTGTTTGGAATTGTCACTTCCTTGATTTTGCCTGAATAAAAAGCCGTCCTGCCAATTGAGGTTACAGGCTTTGAATCAATGCTGTCAGGAACAGTCACAACTGCATTCTTGCCCGTATAACCGCAAATTTCGGCTGTGTTATCGTCAAGAATTCTGTATTTAAAGTTTTTGTATGTGTGTTCATCGGTTGCGGCAAAAACGGTTGTACCGACACCTGCAACTGATGAAACTATTATTACCGTTGAAAGTAAAAATGATAAAGTTTTTTTGAAATTTCTCATTAAATAGCTCCCATAAATCATTATTCCTATATTTTACTACAAAATGCAACATTTTGTAAATAGGCAAACAACCCAGAATTACCAAAAATAAAAAAACAGAGGAACAACATTGAAAGCAATTCAAAGAATGCTCCGGTTAATCCTCTGTATCCTTTATATATTTTTTAAAAAATCAGCCTGCAAGCACAAGCGGAAGAACATCGTTACGGTCAATGTGAAGAACAACCGAAACCTCGTCACAAACCATTTTTTCAGCTTCTTTGAGAAAACGCTCGTCAGTAATGTGAAGTCGTCTGCCCTTTTTGAGCTGGAGCTTACTGTGGAAGTGCATTCTCCTGATAAGCTCAACAAGCTTCATACAATCGCCGCCCGAAATAATCTCCTTGATTTTTTCACATCTTTCTGCTTTATTGTCAATCCATATTTCATTATTGGTTTTCTGTGACAAAATATCTTTAATTTCATCCGAAGAAAGGACAACACGCATTCTTGACACAAGCATTTCATTCTGAGTCGGAACAAAAAGCGTTGAAGAATCCGAGCAAACAGGTTTTAAAACATAGTATTCAATAGAATCCTTTCCGATTTTTTTCGTTGTAATTTCGGTAATCTCACAAACTCCGTTTGAGCCGTAAAGAACAATCTCGCCAATACTGTACATACTCTCACCATCCGTATAATCGCATCATCTTAAATCTCAGATAAACACTGAGTTCTTACAATATTATTGTACCACATTTTGCATAATTTTGTTATAGGCAAAATTACCGAATTTGACAATTTTTTCACTGTGGGAAATTAGTTGAATTACAACTATGTACAATTATGCCGAAATGGAAACCCGCCGAAAAGTGAAATGACCGACAACAAGCGTCGGTCATTTTCGGGGTATATTGGGTTATAGAAGGAATATATCAATATGAATGACGAAATAAGCATTGAATACAGGCAGAAGAAAGAACTTTTCACGACTAAATTTCAAAACTCCAAAACAAAATTACCTAAAAACCGAAATCTGTTTCTAATGCTTATTTCCGTGGGCATCAACTTTAGCTTTATTGTACAACAAAAC
>ENA-OQHK01000094-OQHK01000094.1-human-gut-metagenome-genome-assembly--contig:-NODE-94-length-17590-cov-3.366432_pt1 | contig 17590 bp, 18 predicted proteins | sample MGYA00242562_ERZ504715 | MGnify/ENA primary metagenome ERZ504715 (study PRJEB26092, sample SAMD00036445) | human gut metagenome | host: Homo sapiens | study: EMG produced TPA metagenomics assembly of...
TATATATTTGTACATAAGCGACTTTGGCAGAGTTTTGAATCTTTTCTGTAAAAATTTATCGAGTCGCTGATTTGCGTCATTCTTTTTAATTTCAAGTGTTCTCATAGTCTGTAAAATTCTCCGTAATTGTTTTCTCAGTTTATCTTATATCAATTTTAAAAATAATTCAACCGCTTTTGCACATAATTTGATTTTGTGTATATTCTGATATAGGGTGATACAGTGAATTGTTACACACAGAGAATAAAATCTGCAGTATGCTTTGGACTGGGACTGCTGTGTGCATCACTTCTGCCGAGTGAATGGGTACTCGTCATTGCGGACAGGCGCACTCGTAGTTGTCAGTATTTGTTGTGTTCGGAGGTAATTATGAAAGTTGTACTTATTGAGAAACCAAAATTCATATCGGCAATTTTGAGAAAAATTTACGGAATCAAAAAGGAGACCAAGCCGGAATAATAGTCATATGTTTGGACACTGTTCCAAAATCTTGATATTGGTAATAGTTTACAAAAATTCGAGCCAAAGATGTGCATAGTTACAAAAACTTTGCACATCTTATTTTTTAAAATAAAATTATGATTAATCTTACGGGTAATATTTTTCCGCACTCCCTAATATAATTAAACTATAAAACATAAAGGAGAGAAAAATATGGAGTTTAATCAGGAAAACCGCTCGTTTTGCACGCCGTCGGCTGTGCTTGACACGGTTGCCGAACAGCTTGCAGATGTTGACCTCACTCTGCCCGATTATTGTCCGGATATAGAAAAAATTCTGAAATGTACACTCACACCCAAAATTCAGAGCAGAACCCTTTCGGGAGGTCAGCTTCAGATTGACGGATTTTGTACGGTGAATGTGATGTATGTGGAAAGCATAAAGAAAAGCGTGCGCTGTTGCGAACAAAGCGTGAATTTTTCACAGAACTTTTCGGTAAAAGACGCTCCCGACAATCCAGTTATCATCACAAAAACCAAGCCGGAATACATAAACTGCAGGGCATTAAGTCCCCGCAGACTTGTTATGCACGGAGCGTTTTCATTGTATGCAAAGGTATTTTCGAAAACTCAGACGAGCATTTTCACGCCTTCCGATAATATCGAAACCGACCGAAAGACCGTTACCTGTGCCGATCTTAAATCGTTCTGCCAGGAGCAGTTTTCTGTTTGCGAAGAAATTTCGGTAGGCGAAAAACCGCAGATTGAATCCGTTCTCCGCAGCGATGTAAGCGTCGGAGTGATTGACGCTAAGGCTGTAACGGGAAAGCTTATGCTCAACGGTGAACTTAATCTCAAGCTTTTGTACCTTTCAAACGCAGAGAGCGGAGAAGTTGAAAAGCTTGACTATCTGTTGCCGTTCAACAAAATTTTAGATTGTGACGGAATTGACGAAAACACAATCAACTGTGTTTCCTGCGATGTTATGTCGTATGACATCAGACTGAAAAATGATATGCTTTCCGAAAAGCCGTCGGTGATACTTGAAGTAAAACTCTGCGTTACGGAGGAGGGCTATATAACCCGTGAGGAGGAAATTGTATGTGACGCCTACTCAACAGAATTTTCCTCGTTGCCGGAGTTTGAACAATTAAAAATTACGGGCGAGGTTGTTCCGATTAATGAACCTCATATGGAAAAAATGTCCGTTAAGATTGATGACGGAAAAATCTCACGAATTCTCGATATTTTCACAGAACAAATAACTGCCGAGGCTTCACACGATGACAGAGGTATGGTTATAAGCGGAAAAATCAACATATGCATATTGGCACTTAACGGGGAAGATATTCCTGTGTTTATTGAGCGTTCAGCCGATTATGAGCATATTATTCCGCAGACAGACTGCACCTGTGCCAAAATTTTCGGTACAAGGACAGCAAGTATAAGCTACAGACTTGCCGAGGATGATGTCATAGAAATTCGTTGTGAGCTAAAAATCTGCGGTGCTGTTTTTTCGGAAAACAGAGTAAACACCGTAAAAAATGTAAATGTTTTTGAGGATAAACCTATACCTCCCGAAAATTGTGCGCTGACATTATACTTTGCCGACAAGGGAGAAAAGCTCTGGGATATTGCTAAATCCCACAACACAAAGCTTGATTTGCTGCTTTCGGAAAATTCGGCTGAAAATCAGGTGCTCGACGCACCTAAAATGCTGTTGATTCCGAGAATATAGGGAGGTATAAAAAATGGAAGAGAGAAATGTTTATCAGGATATTTCCCGAAGAACCGACGGCGATGTCTATATCGGAGTAGTCGGTCCTGTCAGAACTGGAAAATCCACATTTATAAAAAGGTTTATGGATTCGCTTGTCCTGCCCAATATCCGTGACGAGGCAGTTTACAGGCGTACCGTTGACGAGCTTCCTCAATCTGCGGCAGGAAGAACCATAATGACCACAGAACCCAAATTTATTCCCGAGGAATCCGTTGAAATCAATCTCGGCGGCAACACAACCCTCAATGTGAGAATGATTGACTGCGTAGGCTATATTGTAAACAGCGCAATCGGTTACAGCGAAGAGGACGAACCGAGAATGGTAAAAACTCCGTGGTCAAACGAGGCGATTCCTTTTGATGACGCCGCAGAAATAGGCACTAAAAAGGTAATTACCGACCATTCAACAATAGGTCTTGTTATAACTACTGACGGAACAATCAGTGATATTCCGAGAGAAGATTATATTGAAAGTGAAAAAAGAGTAATTAATGAGCTGAAAGCAATCAATAAACCGTTCATTATACTTCTCAATTCAGTTGATCCTACGGCAGATGAAACAATTCGCCTGTCAAACGAAATGACCGCCGAATACAAGGTCCCCGTAATTCCCGTTAGCTGTATGGAGCTTGACGAAACCGAAATCAAAAGAATACTTGCACAGCTTTTGTTTGAATTTCCAATCCGTGAAATCAAGGTTGACATTCCGAAATGGGTTGTAAAGCTCGATAAAGACCATTGGCTGAAATCGGTTGTATTTGATTCAATAAAGAAAAATGCCGCCAAAATTGAGAAAATCAGGCAAATTCAGCAGATAATCTCTGATATTGAGCAATGTGAGTACATCACATCGGCAAAGGTTACGAGTCTTGACCTCGGAAAAGGATATGCGGAGATGGCCGTATCTATCGAAAGCGAACTTTTCTACAAGGTTATCTCGGAAGAAACAGGGCTTGAGATAACCGAGGAGTACGAACTTCTGAACTGCATAAAAACTCTTTCGCAAAAACAAAAAGAATTCGACAAGATTGCACAGGCTTACGAACAGGTTCAGGAAACGGGCTACGGAATTGTTATGCCGACAATTGACGAACTTACCCTTGACGAACCGCAGATTATTAAGCAGAGCGGAAAATACGGTATCAAGCTGAGAGCAAGCGCACCGTCAATTCATATGATGAAGATTTTTACGCAGACGGAGGTAACTCCGATTGTCGGTTCGGAACAGCAGTCCGAAGAGCTTGTGTCTTATCTTCTCAGAGAATTTGACGAAAATCCGGAAAAAATCTGGGAGAGTAACATATTCGGAAAATCAGTTCACGAACTCGTTAACGAGGGACTTCACAACAAACTGTACAGAATGCCTGCCGATGCCAGAAGGCGGATAGGGGAGACTGTTGAAAAAATTATCAATGACGGCTGTAACGGATTAATATGTATAATTCTGTAACGACAAATAACGATAAAATTGCAAAGCTTTAATTCACAAATTAACAGGCTCACAAATAAATAAATTGGTAATATCGCCAAAAAAATATTCGCCCCATATTTGTTATTGAAAATGTTTCGGGAATAAAGTATAATATTCCTATATGCAAATGACAAATATGGGGGTTGTTTTATGAATCTTTCCGATGTAGCTTTATTGGCTAAAGAGGAGCTTTCCCTTGCCGAAAAAGGTATTGCCTCTGCAAAAGTTGTTCTTACAGGTTTTGTTGTTGTATTCGCAATGCTGATTCTCTTGATTTTCATAATCAAGATTTACGGCGCAATCATTCAGAAAGCTCAAGATGCCGGCAAAAATAGCAAAGAGAAAAAGGCTGAAACCGTAGCAGAAACTCCTGCTCCCGTTGTTGCCGTTCCTGTTGCTCCTGCTCAGACAGACGGTGTTTCCGATGAGGTTGTTGCCGTAATTTCCGCAGCGGTTGCCACAATGTACGGCTCTTCCGAAAAAGCAAGAATCAAGAGTATTAAAAAGTCATCAGACGGCGGTCGTTCCGCATGGGCAAAAGCCGGTGTACTTGATAATACCCGCCCGTTTTAAGGCAAAGTTTTAAGGGAAAGGATGTTATCTAATGGAAATTTTACAAGGCTTTGTAGATGCCGTTGTCGGTATCTTTGAAGACTCGGGTCTGTTAACTCTTAACTGGCAGAACTATGTAATGATTGGTATTTCAATCGTTTTGCTTTACCTTGCAATCAAAAAGCAGTATGAGCCGCTTTTGCTCCTTCCTATCGCATTCGGTATGCTGCTTGTTAATCTTTATCCGAGCATTATGGCTCCGCCTACAACACAGCTTTTGACAGAGGCTCAATGTACCGCACAGAATATTGCGGTGTCGGGACACGCCAAAACGGTGATTGACGGAGTAACTTATATTGAGAATCCGACATACGGCGGACTTCTTTATTACCTCTATCAGGGTGTTAAGCTCGGCATTTATCCGCCTCTTATCTTCCTCGGCATCGGTTGCATGACCGACTTTGGTCCGCTCATCTCTAACCCGAAGAGCCTTATCCTCGGTGCTGCCGCACAGATTGGTATCTTTTTAACATTTACAGGTGCTATTTTCCTCGGATTTACAGAGGCAGAGGCAGGTGCTATCGGTATCATCGGCGGTGCCGACGGTCCTACGGTCTATTTATGTAACAACAAAACTTGCTCCGCATCTTCTCGGTTCAATCGACAATTCGCCGCATATTCATATATGGCTCTTGTTCCGATTATTCAGCCGCCTATTATGAAGGCGCTCACTAACCAAAAAAGAGCGTTCGGTAATTATGGAACAGCTTCGTCCCGTTTCAAAGCTTGAGAAGATTATGTTCCCGGTAATTGTTGTTATTATCATCGCAATCTTCCTTCCCGACGCAGCTCCGCTCGTTGGTATGCTTATGCTCGGTAACCTCTTTAAGGAGTCCGGCGTTGTTGAAAGACTCAGCAAAACAGCTCAGAACGAGCTTATGAATATTATCACAATCTTCCTTGGTACAACTGTAGGTGCAACCGCATCCGGTCAGAACTTCCTTACTTTTGACACAATCAAGATTATCGTTCTCGGTCTTCTTGCGTTCTGTATGGGTACTGCATTCGGTGTACTTTTCGGTAAGATTATGTACAAGGCAACAGGCGGTAAGGTTAACCCGCTCATCGGTTCAGCAGGCGTATCCGCCGTTCCGATGGCTGCCCGTGTATCTCAGAAGGTTGGTCAGGCTGAAAATCCCGGCAACTTCCTCCTCATGCACGCTATGGGCCCGAATGTTGCAGGTGTAATCGGTTCAGCAGTTGCAGCCGGCGTACTTCTTAATGTTGTAGGCTGATAACCGTAACTTAATAAACTATGATAAAGGAAGTCTTTACGGCTTCCTTTATTTTTGCTGTTAAAGAATCCGACAATGAAAAATTTGTATAATATTAAATAAATTATTTCAATCAATATTTTATGATAGAATTATTGCTGAGAATACATAAGATATAATGAAATATGAATATGTAAATCAGTGCCGTAAAAACACCTTTTTTGCTTTACGGTATGTTTTCTTAATACTTAATACGAATTAAAGGGGCTATATAAATGGCAAAGAATGTAACCATTCAGCGAATTGTCGGCGTCCTTTTGCACAGAATCAAGTTTATTATTCTTGCTACTGTTGTAATGGGACTGCTGTTCTTTATGTATTCACGCTTTGTAATTGCGCCGATGTACAGCACATCTACCATGATTTATGTACAGAACTACAGTTCGTCACAGCGAGCAAATGCCAATGCCGACACCAAGAGTACGACACCTAAAAAGGCTGACGATGATACTGCCAAAAAGACAACCAATGAGGAGAACCAGAAGATATATCCTGCTGATATTTCCGCCTCTGCAAATCTTGCTGAAATCTGCGTTACACTCTTTAAAAATTCCGATGAGATGACAGCACTCTATGACGGTTGCACGGTTAATGTTGATGTAACCGACGGTACTTTCTTTATCACAATTACAGTGGACGGTACAGACGCACAGAAGTGTGCCAATGTTGCCAATCAGCTTGCCGAAAAAGCGGCTGAGGTTTATAATTCAAAATTCAGCTACGGTCAGATCGGAACACTTCGTCAGGCGAAGGTTCCTTCGGCTCCGTATGCACCGAGTAACACAAAGAATATGCTTATAGGCGCGGCAATCGGATTAATTGCTTCCTGCCTTATTTCTATTCTTATTGAACTTATCGACACAACAATCAAGTCTGAGGACGATATTCAGGATATCTACGGTATTCCTATATTTGCCGAAATTCCCGACTTTGAGAACCAGGGTTAAGGAGGAACTATGGCTTCTGATTTTAAATTATTTAAAAAGAAAGACGATAAAAAAAATAACGGACAGAATTTTTCTCTTTCCGATAAGAGCAAGTTTGCAATTGTTGAGTCGTATAAGGCTGCAAGAACTAATATTATGTTCTCGCTTTCCGCAAAAGAAAAAAATGCTTTGCCGTAACCAGTTACTCAAAGGGTGAGGGCAAGAGCACCGTTTCCGCAAATCTTGCAATTTCCTTTTCAAAAATGGAAAAAAGAGTTCTCCTTATCGACTGCGACCTTCGCCGTCCTAATGTTCACAACATTTTTAAGCTTGACAATAAAAAGGGACTTACCAATGTAATCGGTAAAATGATTGAAATTGACGAGGCTGTTAAGCATGATGTTCTTCCGAATCTTGACATTCTTCCGGCAGGTACGGTTGCGCCAAACCCCTCTGAGCTTATGTGCAGTACCAGATTTCAGGAACTTTATGAGCAGTTTGTCAGAGATTATGATTATGTAATTTTTGATACGCCTCCTATCGGTGTGGTTGCCGATGCTCTGCTTCTCAAGGATATGATTGCCGGCTTTATTGTAGTTGTTCGTGAACGCTCAACAACTCATGGTGACCTTCAGCACCTTCTTGACAGCGTAAAGCTTGCCGATTCAACTGTACTCGGTCTGATTGAGGTAGGTTGTACTTATGATTCAAAGAGAAGAAAGAAAGGTTATTACTACTACCAGTATTATTAATCCCAATTTTGTGCTTTGGCACAAAACTACACATTCTCAATAAAAATAACACAAAATCACAGACTTGCAAACTTTCACCAAAAATGACTGTTGCAGGTCTGTTCTTTTTTGTGAAAATAAAAATGCAAGATTGCAAAAAACATCTTGCATTTCTTGGGCGAATAGAGTAAAATATATTAGAAATTTAAATTGCATTTGCAATAATATTTTAAGGAGTTATTCAAAATGGGTTATCTTGAACTGAGTAAGCAGGAACTTGAAAAAGAGTATGGCAATCTCGCAAAGAGATTTGAGGAGATTAGAGGTATGGGACTTAACCTCAATATGGCAAGAGGTAAGCCCAGCAAAGAACAGCTTGATTTTTCCTTACCTATGCTCGATACAATCAACAGCAAATCCGATTTTATCGGTGAGGATAAGATGGATTGCCGCAACTACGGACTTCTCAACGGTATTACAGAGTGCAGAAAGCTTTTTGCGGATATTCTCGGTGTAGATGCAGAGAATGTTATTGTAGGCGGTTCTTCAAGCCTTAATATGATGTTTGATACAATTTCATGCTTTATGACAGCTCCCGCTGTTGAGGGATGCAAACCATGGTATGAAGTAAAGAACAGAAAATTCCTCTGTCCGGTACCGGGTTATGACCGTCATTTCGGCATTACTCAGTATTACGGCTTTGAGCTTATTCCGATTCCGATGGACGACAACGGTCCCGATATGGATATGGTTGAAAGACTCGTTTCTGAGGATGACTCAATCAAGGGTATTTGGTGCGTTCCGAAATATTCAAACCCTGCCGGCACCACATACAGCGATGAGGTTGTTAAGCGTTTTGCCGCTTTAAAGCCTGCCGCTAAGGATTTCAGAATTATGTGGGATAATGCTTACTGCATCCATGAAATCAGCGACACACCTGATGTTTTGCTCAACATTATGGATGAATGCAAAAAGACAGGTAATGAAGACCTCCCGATTCTTTTCTGCTCAACATCAAAGATTACTTTCCCCGGTGCAGGCGTAGCCGCAATGGCTGCATCTGAGAACAACCTCAAGGTTCTCCGTGAAAAATATAACTACGAAATCATTAGCTATGATAAGCTTAATATGCTCCGTCATGTAAGATTCTTCAAGAACTATGACGGCGTGCTTAAACATATGGAAAAGCACAAGTCTGTCCTTAAACCAAAATTCGAGATTGTTCTTGATACTCTCGACAAAGAACTTGCACCTGCTGATATCGCATCATGGAAAAAGCCGCACGGCGGTTACTTTGTAAGCGTTGATGTTTTTGAAGGCACGGCAAAGAGAACCGTCGCTCTCTGTAAGGAGGCAGGAGTTGTCCTTACAGGTGCAGGTGCAACATATCCGCTCGGAATTGATCCAAAGGATTCCAACATCAGAATTGCACCGACCTTCCCTCCGAACCACGAGCTTGAAGTTGCTATGGATGTTTTTTGTATCTGTGCAAGGCTTGCGGCTTGCGAAAAGATTCTGAACAAGTAATCATTATTTGAAAATTTGGTTTGTCGGTTGGATTTTGGAAGAATTTTGTATGCAGTTTATGACATTAGAATGTATTTTTTGATAAATTCAATTCTTTTTTTATTAAATATTTCCGTATCCATTGACATTTTCCTAAAAAAATTCTATAATAACTCTGTTACGGTCTGTGATTGGATGTTCGTGACAGAGTTATTTTGACTTTTGAGCAAAATAAAATCACAGCCAATTATTTAACGGAGGTTTCAAAGGCATGAAAAGAGTTCCAAAGCCTGTATTCTTTGTCGTAGCTTTGCTGATACTTGCCTTTTCGTTTACTGCGATTTTTGGTATTTCCTACTACACCGGCGATAACAAAACAACAGTATTAAAGGGCATCAGCGATATACGATGGGGAATTGACATCCGTGGCGGTGTTGAAGCAACATTCAAACCGGCAGGAGATGTTGACGCAACTGACGAGCAGCTTGAGTCTGCAAAGTCAATCATTGAATTAAGAATGGTATCTCAGGGTATCACAGATTATGAGCTTTATGCGGATGCAAAAAGCGACAGAATCATTGTTCGTTTCCCATGGAAGGAAGATTCCGACCAGAACGCAATTGAGGCAATCGAAGAGATTTCTTCAACAGCACAGCTTACATTCCGTCCCGGAGACGGTCATGAAACAACAGATGTTGATTCAAACGGCGGGTATGTTTACAAAACTCCTTCGGGAGACACAGCTAAGACAATCCTTATGGACGGTTCTTATGTTGAAAGTGCAACAGCAGGTATGACAACAGACAAGACCACAGGTAAAAATTCCTATGTAGTTCAGCTTAAGCTGAAGAGCAGCGGTGACAAGAACGGTAAGGAGCGTTTTGCTGACATCACTAAAGAATATCTAAACCAGCAGGTTTCAATCTGGATGGATGATATTATGCTTTCAGCTCCTAAGGTTGAGGCTGAAATTACAGACGGCAACGCTGTTATTTCAGGTGACTTTACAGCTAAAGAGGCTCAGGACCTTGCATCAAAAATTAATGCAGGTGCTCTTCCGTTCCAGCTTGAAACATCAAACTACGGCACAATCAGCGCAACCCTCGGTGAGAACTCACTTGTTGCAATGGCATATGCGGGTGTTATCGCATTTATCATTATTGCAATCATTATGATTCTCTTCTACCGTTTGCCGGGTTTTGTTGCAGTTATCTCACTTCTCGGTCAGATGGGTCTTGCCATTGCGGCTGTATCAGGTTACTTCCCCGTATTCTCATCGTTCACAATGACGCTCCCCGGTATTGCGGGTCTTATCCTTTCAATCGGTATGGGCGTTGACTGTAATGTTATTACTGCCGAGCGTATCAAAGAAGAACTTAAAGCGGGCAGAACTCTTGACGGTGCTCTTGAAAGGGGTACAAAGAATTCACTTTCCGCTATCGTTGACGGTAATATGACCGTTATTATCGTATCAATTATCCTTATGCTTGTATTTGGTCCTGCAAATATCCTCTCAATCATCTTCGGTGAGTCTACAACAGGTACTATCTACTCATTCGGTTACACGCTTCTTGTCGGCGTAATTGCTAACTTTATCATGGGTGTATTCTGTACAAGAATTATGCTCAGAAGTGTTGCGGGCTTTAAGTTCCTGCGTAAAAAATGGTTGTTTGGAGGTGCTAAGAATGACTGATAAAACTCAGACAAAGGCAGTTTCAAATGCCCCCCTTACAGATGAGGAATTTGCCGAAAAGTATAACAGAGGCCACAAGATTATTGACTTCGTAGGTCACAAAAAGATTTTCTTCGGAATTTCTCTTGCAATTATTATTATCGGTATCGTATGTAACTTTATTTTCGGTACACAGCTTGACATTCAGTTCTCTGGCGGTGCCACACTTAAATTCAGCTACAGCGGTGAAATCAATCAGTCTGAACTTACTGATTTTATTCAGGTTGAAACAACAGAGGACAGAATCACTACTACATATGCTCAGGATCTTATGGGTGACAGCGGCACAACTGTAACTGTTCAGTTCTCGGGTAACGATTCAATCAAAACCGATATTCAGAAGAACCTTGAATCAGACCTTCAGAAGAAGTATCCGGACAATAACTTCAAATGTCTTGAATCAAATTCAGTTGATGCTTCAATGGGTTTCAGCTTCCTTCTCAAGTGTCTTACTGCTGTTGCAATTGCAGCCGTGCTTATGGTTCTTTATGTAACAATCAGATTTAAGAAAATCGGCGGTCTTTCGGCAGGTGTTATGGCTCTCGTAGCCCTCTTCCACGATGTTGCAATGATTTACTTTATGTATGTAATCTTCCAGATGCCGATTGACGCAAGCTTCATCGCAGTTGTTCTTATGATTCTCGGTTATTCGCTTAACGATACAATTGTTATCTATGACCGTGTTCGTGAGGAAAAGAAGCTTGTCGGAAGCAAAACAGATGTTGGCAAGATATTCAACCTCAGCTGCACAAAGTGTATTAAGAGAACAATTATGACTTCTGTAACAACACTTTCGGCTATTCTTGTTGTTTATGTTGTTGCCTGTGCGTTCAATATCACATCTGTTCAGGGCTTTGCTCTTCCGATGATTATCGGTATCATATCAGGTTGTTATTCTTCAATCTGTATCGCAGGTCCGCTTTGGGTTATGTGGCAGCGTCATAAAAAGGCAAAGAAGCTTGCCGCTAAAGCTGCATAAAACAGCTTTCGGATAAATTTATCCGATTCTGCAAATAATTATAAAGGGGTTGCATAAAGATGTTTTATGCAATCCCTTTTGTGTATTATGACTTTTTAAGTGTTATTTGGAGTGATATATGAAAAAACTTGTTTCAATTTTTCTTTCTGCCGTGATAATTTGCGGCTTGTTATTAATTTCCGCTTGTGACAGAACTGAAGATGTCAGGAAATCTGACGGTAAAATCAGCGTTGTAACAACGATTTTTCCTTACTATGATTTTGTAAGACAGCTTGCAGGCGATAAAGTTGATATTCGCCTGTTGCTTTCGCCCGGAAGCGATCCGCACAGTTATGAACCCAAACCGTCAGATATTACAGCAATTGAAAATTGCGATATTTTTATCTGCAACGGCGGTGAAAGCGACGAATGGGTTGACGGAGTTCTTTCGTCAATTGAAAACAAAGATGTAAAAGTGATGAAGATGATGGAGTATGTTCCTCTCAGACATGAACAGTCTATGGATCATGACCATGAACACGACAGTCATGAAGATATGGATGATGATGACGAAGGTCACGATCACGAAGAAGGGGGGGAGTATGACGAGCATGTCTGGACTTCAATCAGAAATGCGGAGCGTATGTCTGCCTCAATCGCAGATGAGTTGATGTCAGTTGACAGTAAAAATTCTAAATATTACAATGACAGAAAAGTAAATTACATTTCACAGCTTGACAGCCTTGATAAGAAATTTACCGAAGTTGCAAATAACAAAAAGCGTGATACGCTTGTTTTCGGCGACAGATTTCCGTTTCTGTATTTTGTAAGCGACTACAACCTTGGATATGAATGTGCATTCCCGGGTTGCAGTCATGAAACCGAGCCGAGTACAGCCGTTGTTTCTCATCTGATTGATTTTACAAGAGAACACAATATACCCGTTGTATTCTATCTTGAGCTTTCAAGCGGCAAAATTGCTCGGATTATCTCTGAAGATTCTTCTGCAAAGACGATGCAGTTTTCTTCATGTCACAATGTCACAAAGGATGATTTTGAAAACGGCGCAACTTATATTTCTGTTATGGAACAAAATCTTGAAGCACTAAAGGAGGCGTTATACTGATGTCGCTTATTAAAATTGAAAATGCCTCGCTCGGTTATGAAGGCAAAACCGTTGTCAATGATATTTCGGTTGATATAAAAGAAAAGGATTATATCTGCATAGTCGGTGAAAACGGTTCGGGCAAAACTACTCTCATGAAAGCACTTCTCGGACTTTTAAAGCCATTGAGCGGTTCGATTACCTATAGTGACGGACTAAAACAGAATGAAATCGGCTACCTTCCGCAGTCAAGCGATATTCAGCGTGACTTTCCTGCGTCGGTGCAAGAGGTGGTGCTTTCGGGCTGTCTTAATAAAAAACACACCTTTTTCTATTCAAAAGAGCAGAAAAAAACTGCCGCCGAGAATATGAAGCTTACGGGTATTTATAATTTACGCAAAAAATGTTTCAGAGAGCTTTCGGGCGGTCAGCGGCAGCGTGTCATGCTCGCCCGTGCATTGTGTGCAACTCACAAACTGATTATTCTTGACGAGCCTGTAACGGGACTTGATCCGATGGCAATGGCTGATATGTACGCTCTCATCAAAAAGTTGAATGAAAGCGGAATCACGATTATTATGGTTTCTCACGATGTGAATTCAGCCGTAAGCAATGCCTCAAAAATTCTGCACCTTGCAAAGAATTGGTATTTCTACGGTACGGCACATCAGTATCTGCATTCGGATGCCGGCAAACGCTTTATTCTCAGCGATTGCCCGTGTGATGAATGTCAGCACAGAGTTCACGGAGGTGCTAAAAATGTTTGATATGATTTTTGAAATGTTTTCATACAATTTTATAGTCAGAGCATTCATTGTCGGCACGCTTGTTTCTTTGTGTGCGGCACTGCTCGGTGTTACGCTCGTTCTCAAACGGTATTCAATGATCGGTGACGGATTATCTCATGTGGGTTTCGGTGCGCTTGCAGTTGCGGCGGCACTAAATCTTGCACCGCTTGAAGTTGCTGTTCCTGTAATCATTATTGCGGCATTCCTGTTGTTAAGACTTTCCGAGAACAGTAAAATCAACGGCGATGCGGCAATCGCAATAATTTCAAGTACGGCGCTTGCCATAGGTGTTGTATTTGTCAGTGTATCGGGCGTAAATACCGACCTCAACTCATACCTTTTCGGCAGTATTCTTGCCACTACAACAGCCGACGCAATTATGTGCGGAATCCTTGCACTTGTCGTAATCGTAATATTCATCTTGTTCTACAACAAGATTTTTGCCGTAACCTTTGACGAAACATTTTCAAGGGCAACCGGTCTTAAAACAGGTGTTTATAACACGGTAATTGCACTCCTTACGGCTCTCACAATTGTAATCGGTATGAGAATTATGGGAACTCTGCTCATTTCCGCACTTATAATTTTCCCTGCGCTTTCTTCCATGAGAGTCTGTAAAAAATTCAAGTCGGTAATTCTCTGTTCTGGTGTGCTTTCACTTTGTTGTTTCTTTGTCGGTATGTGCGTGTCATATTCATGCGATACCCCGACAGGTGCAAGCGTTGTAATAGTCAATGCCGCCGTTTTCCTCATATTCCGACTGGTCGAATTTATCAATTCCAAAATTAAAAAGAATAATTCTGTGTAAGAGTTACAAAATATTTTCAACTAACGGAAACTCGCTTTCTTTAATGGAGGCGAGTTCTTTTTTTGCCTGAACGCTTTCGGCAAAGTACATATCACGGTTATGTTTTTGTGCAAATGCGGTCATTCTCGAAATGCTTAATCCAATATTGTCAACATAATCGTGAATGAGCATGGTGTCAATCAATTTGGCATTGTCATACCATTCTTTCTCGGTTTCTTCACATATTTTGAGCGCATCTTCAAATTCAAGTCTGCTCATCAGTCTGTCGGCACATTCAATTTTTGCAATGAATGAATCCGTTTTGCCCGAAATAAATCCTGTTTCAACAGAAGCAAAGCATAGTGCCGCCAGAACAAGTGAAAGTGCAATGTAAATTCTTTTCATATTGTTATTCCTTCTTTATAATGTTGTAATTTCCGAGTGCGTCAAGAGTCATCAGAAAAACATTGCTCTGCTTAATATTTTTCTTTTGCAGAATATTTTTAACATAACCCTTTTCTTTTTCACATAAATTAAGCGAATTTTCAAGTAATTTTTCCGTTGCTGACAACTACGGTTTCAATTTTATTGTCCTTAATTTTTAACCCGAAATCCTCGGCAGACGGCTTTCTCTTCTCAGGCTTTTCAAGAACGCTCACCTCACCGTTTGTTTCAACGATGCAGTATTGAACATCTTCGATTGAAAAAATACCCTGTTGTCTTAATCTGACGCTCAAATCTTCTGTAGTAAGCCGCAGCTTTTTCATAGCCGATTGCAGAATCCTTCCGTCTTTAATTACTATAACGGGTTTTCCGCACACAAGACTTCTGAAACCGCTCCACTTCATCATAATAATGCTTGCGGTAATTTCAAGTGCAACGAGAATTGCAACGGGAATAACTCCGCTCAATAGCGGTTGAGATGTGTTCTGCATAGGAATTGATGCGATATCCGACACTATCATTGTGATTACAAGCTCGCTCGGCTGCATATCGCTCATCTGTCGCTTTCCCATTAACCTGACTGCCAGAATGACAAAGGCATAGAGCAAAATTGTTCTGATTATTGAAATTAACATAACATCACCGTTACTAATATTTGCATAATTTGAGCCGATATACCGCAAAATAAAAAGCAGATATGTTAAGACGGTGATTAAATGTATAATTCATTAAAAGAAAATATTTCAACTCTGAAGAAAATGTTCAAAAATTCGGCAGACTTTACGGTTCGTGAAATGAATCTAAAGGGACAATGCAGTATAAAATCCGCAATAATCACAATTGAGGGAATGTGCGGAAAGGACACGCTTGCTTTGTCGGTAATCAATCCTCTGCTCAATTATTATTTTGACTGCCAATCCCCCAATAAGGTTTTTGACCTTATCAAAAATACCGTGCTGACATCAAGTGAAATTGTCGAGTTCACGACAATTGACGAGGCAATCAGCTTTTCAACATCAGGTTTTGCCCTGCTTGTTGTTGACGGTTGCAGTCGTATGCTTGCAATCGGAGCACAGGGCTTTTCATTCAGAAGTGTTTCGGAACCCGAAAGTGAGGTAGTGCAGAGAGGCTGCAGAGAAGGTTTTACAGAACCGCTGAGAATCAATATGACTTTAATAAGACGAAGAATCAAAAGTCCCGACCTCGTTTTTGAAACCATAACAAGCGGATACAGTTCAAACACGCAGATGATGATTTGTTATCTTCAAAACAGCGTGTCAAAGCAAATTCTTGAAGCAATCAGAGAACGGCTTGAAAACTGCAACCTTAAAATGATTCTTGCGTCGGGATATTTAAGCAGTTATCTTGAAGACAACAATTCAAAATCACTTTTTTCGGGTGTCGGGATTTCCGAAAGACCGGATACGGTCTGCGGAAAGCTGTCGGAGGGCAGAGTGGCAATTCTGATTGACGGAACACCGTCGGTGATAATCATTCCGCACCTTTTTGCAGAAGAATTTCAAAGCGTTGATGATTATTCAAACCGCCCGTATTATGCGGCATTCATACGGATTTTAAAATATATTTCGTTCCTTATAGCCGTATTTTTGCCGGGAATATACACGGCTTTTGCACAGTTTCATCCCGAATATTTTCCGACCGGATTGCTCGTGAAAACATCCGATTCTTTGTCACAAACACCCTTACCCGTAACACTTGAAGTTATTCTCATAACCTTTATCTATGAAGTCATGAGAGAGGCCGGACTGCGTATTCCAAAGCCGCTCGGACACGCTGTCAGCATTGTCGGAGCGCTTGTAATCGGTGAAAGTGCCGTCAGCGCAGGCATAATCAGCTCGTCAACTCTTATGGTTGTTGCAACTGCGGCAATTTGCAGTTATGTCACATTCGCACTCTATCCGCCTATTATGGTGTTGAGATTTTTCTGCGTTATCGCAGGCGGAATGTTCGGCTTGTGGGGAATAGTTCTGCTCACCTGCGGAGTGCTTGTCAATATGTGTTCAAAAACATCAGTCGGCGTGCCGTATATGTCATCGCTTGCACCGTTCTCGTGGCGGAGTATGCGTGATGTCTTTGTCAGAGCAGATTGGAAAAGGCTTTCAAAGCACACAATCAAGGTTCAGAAATTCCCCGAAACGGAGGAGATGTAATGCAATCAAATGTAACTTTTCCGTCAAAAAGACTTATGTTTTCGCTGTTTGTATGTTCTGTGCTTCCGATATTGTTAATGGGGCGGAGCTTTTTGCAGAGCGACAATATTTTTTCAAGCCTTGCGTCAATTGGGTTCGGAATATTTTTCACGCTGTTGTGCTTTGTTCCTTTTTATTTGATAAAGCACAGAACAAGACTTGATTTTTCAGCCTTTGCAAAAAACACATCGCAAACGGGCTTTTTCTTTGTTTCTTCATATTATTGTATGTATTTCACCGTGATAACCGTTTCTTTTCTGATTAGATTCTGCGATATGTTTGTTTCAGGAGTTAATCCCGATGTCGACACAAAGGTGATTGCCTTTCTGATACTTTGCATTTGTGTTTACGGTGCGTCAAAGGGGATAAATCCGCTTTCAAGAGTCAGCATTTTTGTGTTTGCATTTCTCATAATTGCTTTTGCCGTGATATTTTTCGGAAATATAAAATCTTTTGAATTTGCACCGAACAGCACCTTTGTTACACCCGATTTTTCAAATATTCGGAGCAATGTTGCAGACTGTTTAATCTTTGCGTTTCTGCCTGTTATTTTTGGATTCAATTCCACAAGCACCAAAAAATCTGTCAATAAAACAACCTGTAATTACAACTCTTATTATATTCGGCACATTAATGTTGACTTTGTTTTTTACCGATTTTGTTATCGGTGCATATTCTGCACAGCAACCGTTTTCTGTTCAGCTATTGTCAAAAACCGCATATTTTTGGTGATATGAAAGGCTTTGACAGCTTTTACCTTGCCGCAGTAACTGCCTGTATTTTTGTTTTTGTAACGGCTGTCATCATCAGCGTTTCAAACTGCATT
>ENA-OQHK01000099-OQHK01000099.1-human-gut-metagenome-genome-assembly--contig:-NODE-99-length-17258-cov-3.750336_pt1 | contig 17258 bp, 17 predicted proteins | sample MGYA00242562_ERZ504715 | MGnify/ENA primary metagenome ERZ504715 (study PRJEB26092, sample SAMD00036445) | human gut metagenome | host: Homo sapiens | study: EMG produced TPA metagenomics assembly of...
TATGACGGCGGAAGCTGGACAAAGGTAAAAGATACAACTTCAACCTCTTTCACAGATTCAGGTGCTAAAAAGGGTAAGAAGGTAACCTACACAGTTCGTTGTATTGACAGGAAAGGCAAAACGGTAAGCGGTTTCAACTCAAAGGGTTGGTCAATTACAAGAAAATAGTATTTTAATCAGAAATCCCGACAGGTTTTGTACTGTCGGGATTTTTGCTCGTTTTTACCATTGAAAAGACTGAATAATAATGTTATAATAAATCCGAATATAGAAAATTGTGAATAACTTTATCGAAAATGGGAGATGAAACTAAAAATGGCAATAAAGGTAACGCTCCTTACACACACACCTAACCCTGAACAGACTGTTGCAATGGCGGCAAAGCTTTGCTATTCACCGTCAGGGATTGAAGATATAAGAGAAGGTCTTGACGAGGAAAAAACTTCCTCATTTATTGATATGCTTGCAAGCCTCGGCCATGCAAGCCCGACCGAACACGCATATTTTACATTTGGCATTGAGGGCATTTCAAGAGCCTGCTCACACCAGCTTGTCCGCCACAGAATTGCATCCTACAGTCAGCAGTCACAGCGCTATGTTGACGGCACAAGGTTTGACTTTGTAACTCCGCCCGAGATTGCAAAGAACGAAAAGGCTCTTGCCGCCTATGAAAAGGCTCTCAAGGTTGAGGCTGACGCTTACAAAGAAATCAGAGATGCACTTGCTGTCGGTTACATCAACGAGAAATGTCCCGATAAATACAGCGGAACTGATGAAGAAATTATCAATGCCTACAAGGCTGACGACAAAAAATCCTGCAATGCTTTCATCAAGAAAGCCAATGAGGACGCAAGATTTATTCTTCCGAATGCATCAACAACAAAAATTGTCTGCACTTTCAATGCAAGAAGCTTGCAGAACTTTTTTGCACACCGTTGCTGCAACAGAGCACAGTGGGAAATTCGTGAGGTTGCCGAACAGATGCTTTTGCAATGTCTTGAGGTTGCTCCGCACCTTTTCAAAAACTGCGGCCCGTCATGCCTGTTCGGACCATGCCCCGAGGGCAATATGTGTTGCGGAAAGCAAAAGGAAATGCGTCAGAAATACGGCAGAGAAAAGTAAGGTATATATATGAAAAGCAAAAATTATTGTTATTGAGGGACTTGACGGCAGCGGAAAAGCTACGCAGACAAAGATTTTGTGCGAAAAAATTTCCGCTCTCGGCAAAAAGGTCACAAAGCTTGAATTTCCGAATTATGAAAGTCCTGCCGCCGCTCCCGTGAAGATGTATCTTGACGGTGAATTCGGCGACAAGCCCGATGATGTCAATGCCTATGCGGCGAGTGCATTTTTATGCGGTTGACCGTGTTGCAAGTTATCTTCAGTTTTTGGAAAAAGGAATGTGACAACGGCGGTGTGATTTTTAAGCGACCGCTATGTGACTTCAAATATAATTTATCAGATGTCCAAACTCCCGAAAGAGGAGTGGAACAGCTTTATTGATTGGCTGAACGATTTTGAATACGAAAAGCTCGGGATTCCGAAACCCGACCTTGTAATCTACCTTGATGTTGAACCCGAGGTTTCGCAGAAGCTTATGGAAAAAACGCTACGGCGGTGACAACAGCAAGAAAGATTTGCATGAGAAAAACCTCCGTTTCCTTCTTGACTGTCGAAAAAGTGCAGTTTATGCCGCTAAAAAATGCGGCTGGAAGGTTATTAATTGCTGTGAAAACGGAGAGATTAAGAGTATAGAAAAAATATCGGAAGAGATAGAGAGGGTAGCGGCTGAAATTTATGCTGAGCTTTAAAAAAATTGAGCAAAGTGACATAAACGAACTTAAAAAATACTACGATTATGATGAGTGCATGGGTTGCGATACCAACCTTTTGAACGCTTATCTTTGGCGAAACGAATACAATATTAAATTTGCTTTTTATGATGATACAATTGTCAAGGTGTATTGTAATTCCGACGAGTCCGTCTGGGGTTACTGTATGCCTACAGGCAAAAATATAAAGGGTGCGCTTGAAGAGGTTTTCAAAGATGCCGAGGAGAGAAACGGCAATTTGCAAATTGTTATGCTGACAAACGGCAATCGTGCAATGCTTGAAACAATGTTTCCCGACAAATTTGATTATGTCCGTTCACCCGAAAATCAGGATTACATTTACACTTCCCGTGACCTTGCAACCCTTGCGGGCAAAAGGTTTCACGCAAAGCGTAACCACATTTCAAAATTTTACAGAACCTACACCGATACCCGTTTTGAAACTCTGTCGGATTCAAACATTCCCGATGCATTAACGGTTGCAAAACTGTGGTGTGCGGAAAATGACACCGATCCCGAAGCTTCAAGCGAAATTACGGCAATCAGGGAAATGTGCGACCTCAAAGACGAATACAATGTCAAGGGCGCTGTACTGTATGTTGACTCAAAGCCTGTTGCCATGACACTCGGAAGTGAAATTTCACCCAAGGTGTATGACATCAACTTTGAAAAGGCACTTCGTGAATATGACGGTGTTTATGCCGTAATCAACAACGAATTTGCCAAAACTCTTACTCAGTATGAGTATATAAACCGTGAGGAAGATATGGGACTTGAGGGACTCAAAAAAGTCTAAACTTTCATACAATCCCGTTATTATCCTCGACCGCTGGAATGCAAAACCGAAAAAACGATGAAAACGATATTTCGCAAAACCGAAAATCCGATACCGAAAGCCTAAAAAAGCTGTGGCTCTCGTGTTTTGACGAGGATCAGACTGCTGTCAATCTGATTTTTGACAGCGACCTTTTTGACGGTTGCTGTGCCGTTGTTGACGATAGAATCGTTTCGGCTCTTTACCTTGTAAAAGGTACGCTCAACGGCGAAAAATCGCATTATCTTTGCGGTGCGTCAACCAATAAATCTTTCCGTGGCAACGGAATAATGTCAAGGCTGATTGATTTTGCACTTAATGATGCAAAGAATAACGGTGATGTCTATTCTCTGCTTTTCCCTGCAAATGACGGCTTGTACGGCTTTTATGCAAAGCTCGGATATGCTCCAAGTTGCACCGTAAAAAGCCGTGAAATTTCAAGGCAAACGCTTGAAAATTTTGCAGAGAAGGGCTTGAATATCGGCTGTTCAAAAGAAAATTCTTTCATATATAATGAGAATTTTTTTGAATTTGCAAAGTCCTATTATGAGATTTACGGCTCAAAGGTGATCAATAAGAATGACTGCTTTGCCGTATTTGATGAAAACGAAAATACTGCCGATGTTTTTTACTCGGCTTATAAAAATATAAACGAACTTTCCGCACTTTTGCTTGAAAATACAAAATCAGAAAGGTTTGTGTTTACGGGCAAATCCGATAACGTCCTTTTTGAAAACTTCCAATCACAAAAATGCGGAATGATTAAATCACTCGACAAAAACCATAAAATTCCCGACGATGTCTATATCGGGATTACTCTTTCCTGAAAGGAAGTTTACTATGTTCTATGTATTTCTTGCAGAAGGCTTTGAAGAAACAGAGGCGCTTGCCCCCGTTGATGTAATGCGCAGGGCAAAGCTTGATGTTAAAACAGTCGGTGTAACAGGCGAATGTGTTACAAGCTCACACGGTGTGCCTGTAAAAGCCGATATCACAATTGACAATATTGACCTTGACGATGTTCAGGGTGTTGTACTCCCCGGCGGTATGCCCGGAACTCTCAATCTTGAGGCAAACGAAAAGGTTATTGAGGCTGTTAAGTATAGCTGTGAAAACGGCAAAATCGTTGCCGCAATCTGTGCCGCTCCGTCAATTCTCGGTCATCTCGGAATCCTTGACGGCAAAAAGGCAACCTGTTTTCCGGGCTTTGAAAAGGAACTTAAGGGTGCAGACTATACAGGCGCTCACACCGTAACGGACGGCAATATTATTACCGCAAAGGGTGCAGGCTGTGCAATTGAATTCGGTCACGCAATTGTTTCTCTCGCAGTATCAAAGGATGCCGCCGACAAGGTTATCGGTGATATGCAATGCCTGTGAAAAATGTTCGTGAGCTGAAAAGTCAGCTCCGTGCAAAAACATAAAAAAATCCGAAAAAGACTGTCCTCCCGAAAAAAACGACAACAGCTTGACCTCGCCTTGCAGAACGCTTTTCTTGGCAAGTGAGGAATACAAAAGACTGTGATGTGCTTTTTGTCCTTTGTTTCATCACCGATTGAGGTTGACACCTCGCTTATTCTTGAAACAACGCTGAAAGACGGCAAAAGACTTGCTTTGCCAAAGTGTAAAAATAATTTCGGCGAAATGGATTTTTACCTTGTAAATTCACTTTCTCAGCTTGAAAAGGGTGCGTTTTCAATCATGGAACCAAACCCCGAGGTTTGCGAAAAGTACGAGGATTTCTCACACGGACTCTGTCTTGTTCCGGGACTTTGCTTTGATATGCAGGGATTCCGCCTTGGATTTGGCAAGGGTTACTATGACAGATTTTTACAGAATTTTTCGGGAACAAGCGTTGGGCTTTGCTACTCCAAATGTATAGAGCATACTCTGCCCTCGGGAGTGTTCGACCGCCCCGTTGACGCCGTGATTACCGAAAAATATACCAACCGAACAAATAACGAGTTTGTAAAGGAATGATACATTATGAACCCTGATAATTTTAATATGAGCGAACAGGAGCTTAACGCTCAGCGTCGCAGAAGAGCCGAAAACTTTAAACTTAATATTGATGAAAGCGAGTATGAGGACGATAATTTCGTCAAGTCTGAGGATGAACCGTCAAACCTTAATTCATACAGCGGTCAGGATGTCAAAAAGCAAATGGCCCGTGAATCAAAGCAGGTTTTAAAGCAGAAGAAAAAGGAAGAAAAAAAGGCTCTTAAAGCAAAGAACAAGTATAATCGCAGAACCTTCCGCTTTATCTGGATTATCTCGGTTTTAATTGTCGGAGCAATGGCGGCTGTATATATGATAACAGGCATGAACGATTTGCTTGCCGTGAACAGAACCGACTCCTCAACCGTGAAAATTGAAATTCCCGAAAATCCGACTGTTGACGATGTTACAAAGGTACTTGTTGACAATAAAGTAATCGGTGAGCCGTCATATTTCAAGCTTTTTGTCAATGTCACAAAGTCTGCTGATGATTTTACTCAGGGTACATATGAAATTCGCAGAAATATGGACTACGAGGCAATCATCAACTTCCTTTCGAGTAACAACAACAGAACCGACACGGTTTCCGTTACAATTACCGAGGGCGAAAGCGTTCTTGAAATTGCCAACACTCTTGAAAAGAACGGTGCTTTGGGCGACAGGGACGAGTTTCTTTCGCTTTGCAATTCCGAAAAGTTTGACAGCGACTTTGACTTTATCAAGGCTGAAACAAATGCGGACAAGCGTTACTACAAGCTTGAGGGCTATCTCTATCCGGATACCTACGAATTCTACAGAAACGAAAATGCAGAATCCGTAATCTACAAATTTCTCAACAACTACGAAACAAAGATTAACGAAAAGCAGACTGTTGACGGATATTCAAAGAAAACAACAGTTTTGAAAATGGTTGAAGAGAGCGACACAAAGTATTCGCTTGATCAGGTTATGACAATCGCATCTATCATTCAGGCAGAGGCGGCTGACAAAGAGGATATGTACTACATTTCCTCAATCCTTCACAACCGTCTTACAGCCGACAGCAGTCTCGGCGTGTCAAGCCTCGGTCTTGATTCAACAAAGTTCTATCCGTACAGAAGTCTTGAGGATGTTCCCGAAAATGACAGAAGCACCTACAAGAGCAGATATGATACATATGACAGGAAGGGACTTCCTTACGGTCCTATCTGCAATCCCGGTATGGATGCGATAATTGCCGCACTCAATCCGAACAGCTCGGATTATTACTTCTTCTGCCATGACAGCAAGGGACAGGCTTATTACGCATCAACACTTGAACAGCAAAACGCAAATCTGGAGTATATTGAAAGCTATGATAACTAATTTTGAAAAACCCGAAATTTTGTCACCGGCAGGTGATATGGATTGCCTTAAATCCGCTTTAAACTTTGGTGCAGATGCAGTTTTTCTTGCAGGAAAAATGTTCGGAATGCGTTCCGCACCGCAGAATTTTGATAACGATCAGCTCAAAAAGGCTTGTGACCTTGCCCACGCAAAGGGTGCAAGAATCCATGTGACCTGCAACACACTTCCACGCAATAATGAAATTCCTCATCTTCAGGAATTTATGGAGAATGCTCAGGCTTGCGGAGTTGATGCGTTCATAATTGCCGACCTCGGTGTTTTTGAGGCGGCTAAAAAGTATGCGCCAAAGGTTCAGCGCCACATTTCGACTCAGGCGGGAGTAACAAACTATGCGGCGGCAAATGTGCTTTACAATATGGGTGCGTCAAGGGTTGTGCTTGCAAGAGAAATTCCGCTTGATGAAATTGCCGAAATGCGTGCAAAAGTTCCGAAAGAGCTTGAAATTGAATGCTTTGTACACGGTGCAATGTGTGTTTCATTTTCAGGCAGATGCCTTATTTCAAGCTATATGACAGGCAGAGATGCGAACCACGGCGACTGCGCTCAGCCGTGTCGCTGGAAGTATCATCTTTACGAAGAAAACCGTCAGGGACAGTATTTTCCTGTTGAAGAAACAGGTGACGGCACATATCTCTACAATTCAAGAGATCTCTGTATGATTGAGCATATCCCCGAGCTTGTAAAGGCAGGTGTTTCAAGCTTTAAGATTGAGGGCAGAGCAAAGTCGGCTTACTATGTCGCTGTTACAACAAACGCTTACCGTCACGCTGTTGACGATTATTTTGCAGAGGGTGACGATTATGTTCTCAAACCGTGGATAAGGGAAGAACTTGAAAAAATCAGCCACCGTGAGTACAACACAGGCTTCTATTTCGGCAGAGAACCCGGTCAGGTTACGGGCAACGGAGGATATATCCGTCATTATGACAATGTTGCATTGTGTGAAGAGCTTGTGGACGACACAACCGCAGTGATCACTCAGCGCAACAAATTCTATGTGGGCGACACACTTGATGTACTTCCGCCAAGCGGAGTGCCGTTTGAAATCAAGTGCGAATCACTTACAACCGACGAGGGTATGCCCGTTGAAAGTGCGCCGCATCCGATGCAAAGACTTACAATGAAATGCAACGCTCCCGTTCCGTCAGGCTCGGTTATCAGAAAAAAGCGTGATTAATCCCGAATTTTGCTATTGACAACGCAAAGAAACAGTTTTATAATCTAAGTACTGATGTTCCCCACCTTAAAAACGGTGGGGAACAATTCAGCCTTTCAGCGTGAGCAAATCTCTCGCTGAAATACTGAGGAGCTGACGCTCCTATGCACTTGATTGCAATCTGTCGCAAACTCTGCTCCTTGCAAGCAAAGCAGAGTGTTGCTCCGATTTAAATTATTTGCTACAATTGAATTACAATATTCGGCTGTGACGGGATTAACCGAGATGTCAGCATTTCAGAGAGAAAGCCGTTTTGGTGCAAGGCTTTTATGTGAAGTTTCGGTGCGCTGCCCCTGAGCTCTGTGTGATTAAGCACAGCGTATTTCTGCGTTAAGGAAATGTAATCTATTATGACGATTACTCAAAGCGGACGCTTGGCGTCAATTTGGGTGGTACCGCAGGATATTCCTGTCCCATTGTATTTTTATACAATGGGATTTTTTTATTTTGCTCGGTTGCATACTTTAAACAAATTTGAACGAATATTGTATTCCCCTGTGAATTTGTATAAGGAGAGATTTTTTATGAAGTGGACAGGACTTAACGAATTAAGAGAAAAGTTCCTTGAATTCTTTGAATCAAAGGGTTGTTTAAGACTCCCCAGCTTTTCACTTGTTCCAAAGGACGACAACAGCCTTCTGCTTATCAACAGCGGTATGGCTCCTATGAAAAAATATTTTACAGGTGAGGTAACACCTCCTCGCAAGCGTGTTACAACCTGTCAGAAATGTATCCGTACTCCCGACATTGAGCGTGTCGGCATCACAGCCCGTCACGGTACATTCTTTGAAATGCTCGGTAACTTCTCATTCGGCGACTATTTTAAGCACGAGGCTACAGCATGGGCATGGGAATTCTTTACAAAGGTTCTTGAAATGCCGCCCGAAAAGCTCTATGTTTCAATCTATGAGGACGATGACGAGGCTTTTGACATTTGGACAAAAGAAGTCGGCGTTGATCCGTCACATATGGTAAGACTCGGCAAGGAAGATAACTTCTGGGAACACGGTTCAGGCCCCTGCGGTCCGTGCTCCGAAATCTACTTTGACCGTGGCGACGAAAAGGGCTGCGGCAGACCCGACTGTCATGTAGGCTGTGAATGTGACCGTTTTGTTGAGGTTTGGAACCTTGTATTTACTCAGTTTGAGAGTGACGGCAAAGGTAACTACACTCCTCTTGAACATCCGAACATTGATACAGGTATGGGACTTGAAAGACTTGCCTGTGTTATGCAGGGTGTTGACAACCTTTTCCTCGTTGACACAATTCAGAATATTATGAAACACATCTCACAGATTACAGGTGTTGAGTACGGCAAAAATGAAAAGAGCGATGTTTCGCTCCGTGTTATCACAGACCATATCCGCAGTACAACATTTATGATTGGTGACGGTGTTCTTCCGTCAAACGAGGGCAAGGGCTATGTGCTTCGCCGTTTGCTCAGAAGAGCCGCTCGTCACGGCAGACTTCTCGGTTACAACGAGCCTTTCCTCTATAAGGTTTGCGATACGGTTATCAAAGAAAATCTTACAGCTTATCCCGAACTCAAGGAAAAGCAGGAGTTCATTACAAAGGTTATCAAGGTTGAGGAAGAAAGCTTTGCCAAGACAATTGATCAGGGCTTTAAGATGCTCAACGGCATTATGGACAGCGAAGATGTTAAGGTTCTCAGCGGTGAGGACGCATTTAAGCTTAACGATACCTACGGTTTCCCGATTGACCTTACAAAAGAAATTCTTTCCGAAAAAGGCATTAAGGTTGATGTTGATCGTTTTCGTGAGCTCATGAAAGAGCAGAAAAAGCGTTCCCGTGACGCAAGAAAGAACGCCGGCGCAGACGCTTGGATTTCTGACACAACAGACCTTTCGGATGTTGCAAATACAGAATTCGTAGGCTACACAGACCTCAAGTCAACTTCAAAGGTTCTTGCAATCGTTAAGGACGGTGTGAGAGTTGACAGTATCGGTGAGGGCGAAAATGCTATCATTGTTCTCGACAAAACTCCATTCTACGGAGAAGGCGGCGGTCAGGTTGGCGACACAGGTGTTATGGAGTCTGGCAGTTTTTCAGCTGATGTTGACAACACAACAAAGAATCCGTCAGGCACAATTTACCTTCACGCTTGTACAGTAAAGAGCGGCAGCATCAATGTAGGCGCAGAGGTTTCAACTGCTGTTGATGAAGAGCGCCGTGCGGATATTACAAGAAACCACACAGCGGCTCACCTTCTTCAGTCGGCTCTCCGTGAGGTTCTCGGCAACCATGTTCAGCAGGCAGGTCAGCTTGTTTCAGACGATTACTTCCGTTTTGACTTTACTCACTTTGAGGCTCTCACGGCAAAGGAACTTATTGAGGTTCAGAATCTTGTGAATAAAAAGATTCTTGAGGCAATCCCCGTTACAACACAGGAAATGCCTATTGAAGAGGCTAAAAAGCTCGGCGCAATGGCACTCTTCGGTGAAAAGTACGGCGATGTTGTCCGTGTTGTAAGCGCAGGCGACTTCTCTGTTGAATTCTGTGGCGGTACACATGTAAAGAATACCGCAAACCTCGGTCTTTTTAGAATCAGACAGGAGGGTTCGGTTGCCGCAGGTGTAAGAAGAATTGAGGCTCTCACAGGTATGGGCGTTCTCAAGTACATCAGCGGTATGAGCGCTGTTATTATGGATGTTTGCTCATTACTCAAAATTGCAAATCCAAAGGCAGTTGTTGAGGGTGTTCAGAAGGCTGAACAGCTTATCAAGGAACAGCAGAGAGAAATCAACGAGCTTAATTCAAAGCTTGCCGTTGCTCAGATCGGTCAGCTTTTTGCAGGCACAACGGAGGAAAACGGTGTAAGAGTGGTAACAGGCAGAATTGACAAGGCTAATGCCGACATTCTTCGCACAATGTGCGAAAAGGCAAGAGATTTTGCCCCGAAGTGCGTATGTGTTCTTGCAACTGAAAATGACGGCAAGGTGACATTTGCCGCAGCCTGCGGTAAAGAGGCTCTTGCTCTCGGTGCAAATGCAGGCAAAATCATAAAGGCTGTTGCTCAGAAGGCCGGAGGCAACGGAGGCGGAAAGCCCGATATGGCTATGGCAGGTGCTAAACAGCCTGAGAAGATTTCAGAGGCTCTTGACAGCGTAAAAGAAACTGTTTATGCAATGTTAAAATAATCGTTTAATGTGTATTTATGGCTTACTTGCCGGTTGAATTGTGGAAAATAGCCAAACGGTTACATAAAATCTTGTGCAATTAACAAAAACGGTTTTAAATCAAAACTATTGCAGTTTTGTTATTTTTATAGTATAATAAGCAATACTAAGATATGAAAAATCTATCTTGGATATTTATGAACAATTTTTAGGAGGAGATTAAAAAATGTTCAAGAAAATTGCAGGTCTTTTTCTTGCAGCAGCAGTAATGTGCAGTTCAGCTGCCATAACAGCTAGCGCTGCAGAAGCAGAGGATGACGCTGCTGTTGCTGCAGCAGATCAGTCAGGCGAGGTTTCAGCCGACGGTTCATCAGAGGTTTCAGCTGACGCTTCTTCAGAAGTTGAAGCAGGCAATGTTGTTAAGTTTGATGTTAAGAAGTCAGGCTGGAATAATGTTAAGTCAGTATTCTGTCATATTTGGAAAGCTGACGGTTCAGGCGATTGGCCGGCTTGGCAGTCAAAGAAAGAAAAATGTAAGTACGATTCTTCAACAGGTATCGCTACATATGATCTTTCAAAGACAGGTAACACAATCTCTAAGTCAGACGGAAGAGTTTACTGTGTAATCTTTAGTGCTAACACAGGTATGCAGTCATACAACGCTATCATGAGCGGCAAGTGCATCGGTGACACACTTTATTGCACAGGTAATCAGCTTGAAAACCCTGAGGATTCAGAAAAGAAGGCAAACGAAGCTAAGTGGGAAAACAACTCAGACTGCGGCCCTGAAAAGAAGATTACATCAACAGGTAACGTCATCGGTTCTGCTTTCCCTGAGGGCGAATCAGATGTAACATTGCTGGCTACATACCTCGTTGCTTACTACAATGATGACGCTAAGACAAGTCTTACACAGAAACTTCTTGACGAACTCAAGGTTAGTCCTGTAGATGTTATGGGTGCTGTAACAGATAGGCTCAATGCTACAAACAACGAGGATAAGGATAAGATTGCTCCTGCAGTTGAGAAGATTCTCGCAGGTTGCACAGATCCTACAACAGGTAAGAAGGCAGATACAGCTAAGCTTGACAGCGCTAAGAAGACAGGTGCTAAGGCAGCAGGCGGTAGCTCAAGCAACGGTTCAAGTTCTTCTTCAAGCAACGGTGGCTCAAGCTCATCAGGTTCAGGTTCTTCAAGCACAGGTGCAGTTAAGTCAGGTGTTGAAACAACTATCGTTTTCGTAATGGCAGGTCTTATGGTTTCAGCAGCGGGCGTTATGTTTCCTTGCAAGAAAGTAAGAAAGAAGACGTGATTTTAAACGAATTAAGTCTTTGATTAAGCATTTTTCGGACACTGTCAATCGGCAGTGTCCGTTTTGCTTTTTTAACTCATTGGTGCAAAAATATTCAAAAAGTTTTTAAAACATCTTGACAACGCTCGCTGTGTTTGTTAAAATATTAATGTTGCAACGGGATGTAGCGCAGTTTGGTAGCGCACACGTCTGGGGGGCGTGGAGTCGCAAGTTCAAGTCTTGTCATCCCGACCAACTAAAGCCTTTTTGTCTTTTGACAGAAAGGCTTTTTTCTTTACGATAAACTGCTTACTGCAAATAAATTAACGCAAAAGGAGAAAATATGCTTAATATCGGCTCTCATCTTTCAATATCAAAAGGTTTTTACGCAATCGGCAGAGATGCACTTTCAATCGGAGCAAACACATTTCAATTTTTTACACGCAACCCTCGTGGCGGATCTGCAAGAAAAATTAATATCGAAGATGTCAATGCACTTATAAAACTTATGACGGAAAATAATTTTGCAAAAATTCTCGCCCATGCACCATACACAATGAACCTCTGTTCGGCAAAACCCGAAACCCGTGAATTTGCTCTGAACACGCTTACGGATGATTTGAAACGAATGGAATATCTCCCGAATAATCTTTATAACTTTCACCCCGGCAGTCACACGGGACAGGGCGTTAAAGCTGCGGTTGAGCAAATCGGACACAGCGTTGAATACTGCAATGTTCGATGATATGACAACCACGGTATTGCTTGAAACAATGGCGGGCAAAGGCACGGAGGTCGGCAGAACCTTTGAAGAACTGCGTATGATTATCGACCGTGTGGAGCGAAACGATAAAATCGGCGTCTGCCTTGATACCTGCCATGTTTTTGACGCCGGTTATGACATTGTGAATAATCTTGACGGAGTTCTTGAAGAATTTGACCGTGTAATCGGGATTGAAAGACTCAAGGCAATTCATCTCAATGACAGTATGAATCCTATCGGCAACCACAAGGACAGACATCAGAAAATAGGCGAGGGCTACATCGGAATTGATGCGTTCGGAAAAATTATAAATAATGAAAATTTGCGAAATCTTCCGTTTTTCCTTGAAACCCCGAACGAGCTTGACGGTTATGCCAAAGAAATTTCGGCTTTGAGAAATTTGTATTTTGAATGACATTTGCCTTAAAATAAATCAATACAAAAATTGTCAAAAATATTTGTTGCTATTGCAATTTGCGAAAATTAAAAAATTTAAAGTCCTCTCGATTTTTCGAGGGGGCTTTTTTCGCCTTTTTACAATAAAATCGGTTTGCCGCTACACATAATTTGAATACGCAGACAAAGATATAATAATTACCCTTAAATCGGGAACAATAGTAAAAACGATTTACGGAGTGATATTGTGATTCAAAAACATACGGAAAAATGAATTTGAAAGTTTAATAAAATCATCAAAGCCGGTGCTTGCCGATTTTTTATGCCGAATGGTGTTCACCGTGCAGAATGCTTTCGCCTGTAATCGAAGAAATCGGTGACAAGTACAAAGCATATTTTGAAACCGTCAAGGTCAATGTTGACGAAAATCCCGAATTGACAGAACGCTACGGTGTATCGGGAATTCCTGCACTTTTGTTCTTTAAAGACGGCAACGAAATTTTGCGTATGTCGGGGGTTCAGACCGAAGAACGGATAATCTCCGCAATCTCCGAAAAAAACGGGTGAGAGTTTTGTATGACCTTGTAATTGTCGGCGGAGGTGCGGCAGGACTTACGGCGGCACTCTATGCCTCTCGGAGCGGACTTGACTGTATTGTGCTTGATCCGTCATCACCCGAGGGCAGTTCAATTGCCCTCACGGATGCGGTTGAAAACTACACGGGCTTCAGCGATATTGCAGGCTTTGACCTCATCCAGCATTTTTATTCACACGCAAAGTCATTCGGTGCAAATTTTGTCAGACAATCCCTTGTCGGCATAAGAAAAAATTATGATGGTTTTATCCTTGAATGTTCCGACAGCGAGGTCAAGACAAAATCTGTTATTCTCTGCATGGGCGCAACCCACAAAAATTGGGAATTGACGGTGAAAGTAAGTTTGAAGGCAGAGGAGTAAGCTATTGTGCCGTGTGTGACGGCTATTTTTTCAAAGACAAAACAGTGGCGGTAATCGGCGGAGGAAACACCGCCGTTACCGAGGCGACCTATCTTTCTCATATATGCAAACGGGTTTTTCTTATTCACAGGGGCGATGCATTAAAAGCCGACAGAGTGCTTGTGCAAAAGCTTGAAAAATCGGGTAATGTCAAAATTCTTTACAACACCAATGTTGTGAAAATTGACGGTGACGAAAAGGTTAAATCGGTTACGCTTGATAATGAGAAAATTCTGAAAACTGACGGAGTTTTTGTTGCGGTAGGTCTTGAACCGAGAACCGAATGTGTCAAGGGCTTTGTGAAAACTGATGACAACGGCTATGTGATTGCCGATAGAAACCTGTCAGACATCCGTGTCGGGTAATTTTTGTTGCAGGGGATATTCGCAACAAAAAATCTGCGACAAATTATAACCGCCTGTTGTGACGGTGCAAATTCTGTTTACGGAATAAACTAAATTTTTGAAATTGTAAGGTTTTTCTTTTTCTGATTTTTTATGGTATACTATACCTGATATTGTTAATTTTTTCCGGATGAATAAAATGAAACTGTTACAAAATAAAAAAATAGCATATTTAACAGCAATTTTTCTGCACGCTTTTGTGGGGAACGGCTTTCCCGTTTATAAAGGTCGGCTACTCTGTCTTTTAAGATTGAGGAGTCGGATATCGGCTCAAAGCTGTATTTTTGCAGGAATGCGTCTTTATGTTGGCGGGTATTTATGGTGTTTCTTCTTTTTGTGGATATACAAAAAGAAAACCGCCGACGCTTTCAAAAAAAAGATATACTGCCCGTCTGTTCACTCGGAGTGGTGCAGACAGGATTGCAGTATATTTTTACATACATCGGAATCGGTTTTACAAGCGGAACGAACACCTCTATAATAACGGCTTGTGCATCGTTCTTTACCGTACTTTTCGTGCCGTTGTTTTTCAAAAACGACAGGCTCACGCCGATGAAAATTATCGGTTGTATTCTCGGATTCGGCGGAATTATCGCAATCAATTTCGGCGGAACTGTCAGCACGGACACTTGGTTCGGCGATATGATGATTCTCTTTTCAACAATATCTGCGGCGGCAGGCAACATCATTGCGAAAAAAGTCACAACAGGACGAGATCCGTTTCCTGTAACCGCTTTTCAGCTTTTAACAGGCGGTTTTATATTGCTTGTGTCGGGCATATGCTGCGGTGGCAGTATTGGTTTGATAAATGTTGAAAGTGTTTCCGTGTTGCTCTGGCTTGCGTTCGTATCAGCGGCGGCATTTTCGCTGTGGACAGCACTTCTCAAATTTCATGATGCAAGCAGAATTTCCGTTTTCAATCTGCTTGTTCCCGTGTTCGGAACAGTTTTGTCGGGGCTTATGCTCGGTGAAAATGTTTTCAGAATTGAAACGCTCATCTCGCTTATTCTGATTTCACTCGGAATTGCGTTTGTAAATATGAATCTAAAAAAATCGGGAGGTAAAATATGAATCCTGATATAAAAGGTATTATTTCCGTATATGGACGGTGTCATTCTTGACACAGAAAAGCTGTATGTCCGTTTTTGGTGTGAGGCGGCTCTTTTTTACGGTCTATCCTATGGAAACGCACCACGCACTTAGTATTCGTTCAATGGCTCGCCCGTTTGCAATTGCAAAATTAAAGGGCTTTTTCGGGGAGAATTTTGACTACTGCAAGGTTCACGATAAAAGAATTGAGCTTATGGATAAGTTCATCTCGGAAAACGGCATTGAATCAAAGCCCGGTGCCGCTGAATTTCTCGGCTTTTTAAAGCAGAACGGCTACAGGGTTGCTCTTGCAACCGCAACCGCTCCGGAGAGAACGAAAAAATATCTTTCGGCTCTCGGTCTTTTACGATTATTTTGACGAAATAGTTTGTGCGTCAATGGTTGCAAAAGGAAGCCCGAACCTGACATTTATCTTTATGCCGCAAGAAAAACTCGGACTTGCTCCCGAAAACTGCATTGCACTTGAGGACTCGCTCAACGGCATAAAGTCGGCAAGCTCGGCAGGGTGTAAAACGGTTATGGTTCCCGACCTTGACCGTCCGAGTGCCGAGGCAATTCCCCTTCTTTACGGAGTTGCAGACAACCTTATTGATGTAAAACGATTTTTGTAAAAAATATTAACGGACATAAAGCAGGTTTTGCTTTTGTATATTAAACAGGGTAGGTTTATACTAAAACAAGGAGGCGTACAATATGTGGGATGCGATTTCAGCTGTGATGAATAGCTTCAATGACTTCCTGTGGGGTTGGTTTATGATTATCCTTCTTCTCGGAACTCACATTTTCCTCACAATTCGCACAAAATTTGTACAGAGAAAAACTTTTAAGGCAATCAAACTTTCGGTGACAAAGGATCCCGATTCAGACGGTGACATCAGCCCGTTTCAGGCTCTTGCAACAGCGCTTGCCTCAACAATCGGCACGGGTAATATCATAGGCGTAGGTACTGCAATTGCACTCGGCGGACCCGGTGCGGTTCTCTGGTGCTGGCTCACCGGTGTTTTCGGCATCGCAACGAAGTATTCCGAGTCACTCATCGGTGTAAAGTATCGTGTAAAGACATCTGACGGCAGAATGCTCGGCGGCGCTATGTATGCCCTTGAAAGAGGATTTAAGTTTAAAACTCTCGGCAAAATTTTAGCCGTTCTTTTTGCACTTTTTGCATTGCTTGCATCTTTCGGCATCGGTTCGGGTGTTCAGGTTAATGCAATTTCAAACATTATGAACAACACCTTTGACCTTGGTACGGTGAATCTTTTCGGTCAGGACGCTTCGGTTATTTCGATTATTGTAGGTGTTCTTGTTGCTGCAATTACAGCCGTTGTAATTTTCGGAGGTATCAAGTCAATCTCAAGAGTTTGCGAACTCCTTGTACCGTTTATGGCTGTTTTCTATGTTCTCGGCTGTCTTATTATCCTCGGCATGAACTTTGATGTTCTCGGTAAGACATTTGAAATGATTTTTCAGGACGCATTTTCTCTCAAGTCCGTTGCAGGCGGTTTCCTCGGTTCAAGCCTTATGCTTGCCGCTCGTTACGGTATTGCAAGAGGCCTTTTCAGTAACGAATCCGGTATGGGTTCTGCTCCGATAGTTGCCTCTGCCGCTCAGACAAGAAACCCTGTTCGTCAGGCTATGATTTCTTCAACGGGAACTTTCTGGGACACTGTCGTTGTTTGTCTTATGACAGGTCTTGTGCTTGTAAGCTCAATTATCAAAAATCCTGCAATTGATGTTTCTGACGGCGGCGACCTTACATACAAAGCCTTCCAGCAGATTCCCGTAATCGGCACACCGATTCTTGTTATCGGTATTGCCGCTTTTGCATATTCAACAATTCTCGGCTGGTCATACTACGGTGAACGCTGTGTTGAATATCTTTTCGGCAGAGGCGGTATGATTCCTTACAAGCTGATTTT
>ENA-OQHK01000101-OQHK01000101.1-human-gut-metagenome-genome-assembly--contig:-NODE-101-length-16986-cov-3.065188_pt1 | contig 16986 bp, 16 predicted proteins | sample MGYA00242562_ERZ504715 | MGnify/ENA primary metagenome ERZ504715 (study PRJEB26092, sample SAMD00036445) | human gut metagenome | host: Homo sapiens | study: EMG produced TPA metagenomics assembly of...
TCTATTCTTGAATTAAGTTCCGAAACCGTGCTTTCGGCAGTCATCTCGGTAACTCTTGCATCAGCCGACTTTGAAGTAAGAACAGAAAGTTCGGCAGTAATTTCCTGCAAAACATCACTGCTTTTACCCGAAGTCGTATTAATTTCGTTAAGCTGTTCCGAAAGCTCACTGTACTTTTTCTTTTTAGCGATTATATCAGCGTCAAGTTCAGAAATTTCTTTTTCCTTATCGGCAATTCTTTTTACAAGTTCATCCGCATTGACATCAAACTGTGCAATATCACTTTTTATTCTGTCAATATTTTCATTGTTATGCAGAATATCATTCTCCGCAACAGACACAAGAGAACGCTTCTCTGAAATCTGCGATTCAATATCCGTGATTTCGGTTCTGATATTTTCTATTTTAGAAGAATACTCACCGTTTCTTATGTAAATTTCTTCACTTTCGGTCTGAATTTGTTCAAGTGCGGTTTCTGCGTCATCATATTGAGATTTTGCAATCGAAATTTTCTCATCCTGAACCTTTAATTCATTTTGTAAACGGTCAAGAGTTAAAAGCCAGAGTGCAATTTCAAGACCTCTTTTTTCTTCGGAATATTCAAGAAATTTTTGAGCTTTTTCAGACTGCTTTTCAAGAGGACCGACTCTTTCTTCAAGTTCGGTTACAATATCACGAAGTCTTAAAAGGTTGTCCTCCGTACTTTTTAGCTTTCTCTCAGCGTCAATTTTTCTGTATCTGTAGCGAGAAATACCCGCAGCTTCTTCAAAAATTTCTCGTCTGTCCTCACCTTTTGATGAAACAATGCTGTCAATCTTACCCTGACCGATCATTGAATAACCATCACGACCGAGGCCTGTGTCCATAAAGAGTTCGTTGATGTCTTTAAGACGAACAGCCGCTTTATTGATAAGATATTCGCTTTCGCCGCTTCTGTAGTATCTTCTTGTAACGGCTATGTCATCACCGTTAAAATCAAGAGCACGGTCTTTGTTGTCAATATTCAGAGTAACTTCGGCATAGCCCTGTCTTTTACGCTTATCTGTTCCGTTAAAGACAACATCTTCCATTTTGGCACAACGAAGGCTCTTCGGGGACTGTTCACCGAGAACCCAGCGGATAGCGTCACTGATGTTACTTTTGCCTGAACCGTTAGGACCGACAACCGAGGTAATTCCCTGTTCAAAAGATAATTTAGTTTTATCGGGAAAGGTCTTGAAACCTTGAATTTCCAAAGACTTTAATCGCATCAGCAAGCTCCTATTTTAAATATAATTCATATTTCTGCAAAGAATCGTCAAAACAAACCGAAAAATTATATCCGAGTTCATTCAATTTTTTTACATTACTTCTCTTTTGTCCGAGAAATTTCGACAGAGATTTAGAATTGATAACAACCGTTTTAATTTCATTCAAATCGGGAAAATCTTTTGCTTTTTCGATAAATTTATCGTAAAAAAAGCTTATTTTCGCACAATTCCTTAAAAGCCGGGTGATAGTTGTCACCGTAGCTGTTATTTACAAGGCTGTCGGAATAATGAAGTCCGAGCCTGATAATTTTTATATTGTTCTTTTCAAAAAGCTCAATCAGCTTTGAACAAAGGTTGACTGACTTTTCAAGACTATACGGTGTGTATTCTCCGTTAAGGTAAAGTTCGGCAAGCTTTGTATCTTTCATGATAACCGTAGGATAGATTCTTACGGTATCGGGATTAATTTTCACAAATGTTTCGGCTGTGTATAAATCCTTTTGAATATCTGATTTATACAGTCCCGTCATCATCTGCAAGCCAAGTGAAAAGCCGTAACTTTTAATAAGCTCTGAGGATTTGAAAACACTTTCAGCGCTATGTCCTCTGTCATTTGCAAGCAGTACATCGTCTGACATAGATTGCGCACCAAGTTCAATTGATGTCACACCATAGCTTTTCAAAATATCAAGAATTTCTTTATCAATATAGTCGGGACGGGTAGAAATTCTTATTCCGCAAAATTTATCTCTGAACTTTTTAGTTGCATCAAGGAGAGATAACATATAGGTTCTGTCAATAGCTGTAAAACTTCCGCCAAAAAATGCAATCTCAGCATTTTTGGTGCGTTCGCCCAAATCAGAAGCCGCTTTACCAAGTGTTTGTTCAACATCAAGGGGAGTCGGCTGATATGCCTGACCTGTTATCTTATTTTGATTGCAAAAACTGCACATATGCGGACAACCGTTGTGCGGAATAAAAATTGATACATTACTGTGTTTAATAACCCATCAGCTCCAAAGCTTCTCTGGCGGCCTGTTGTTCCGCTTCTTTCTTACTTCTTCCGCCGCCTTTGCCGATTACATTACTGTTGAGATGAACTTCAACAACAAAGTGTTTGTTGTGGTCAGGACCGCTTTCACCCACGAGAACATATTCAAGCTGTTCACCGGGATTTTTCTGGATAATCTCCTGCAAGGCGGTTTTATAATCGTTAAGTTTCTTCTTCTTTGAGTTCTTGATTGCAGGAATTACAAAATTAAGAATATGTTTCGACGCAGGATCAATACCACCGTCAATATAAATTGCTGCAATCAAAGCCTCAAAGGCATCCGAAAGAATTGACGGGCGTTCTGCACCGCCGTTGTTTCTTTCGCCTTTACTTAACACAAGGTACTTTCCGAGTTCAATCTGCTTTGCAAATTCAAAAAGAGTTTTCTCGCAGACAAGTGACGCTCTGAGCTTTGTCAATTCGCCTTCGGGAAGTTCGGGACAATGCTTGAAAATATAATCGGAAACAACAATTGAAAGTACCGCATCACCGAGGAATTCAAGTCTTTCATTATATTTTATGTGTTTAGCCTTATGTTCATTTGCATAAGAAGAATGAGTAAGTGCCTCTGTAAGCAAATCTGTATTTTTGAATGTATAGCCGATTCTCTTTTGTAAATCTTCCATTATAAAACTCCTAAAGCAACATTATTTGCAAAAATTAAAGTGATGAAGAGATCGCTTCAATAGCATTTGCTTTTACATATTCAACAGAAAGTCTGATAGCATTCTTAACTGTAACAGCCTTGGCACTTCCGTGTGCTTTAAACACCGGCTTTGATGCACCGAGAATAGGCGCACCGCCGTATCTGTTGTAATCAAAATGCGTTTTCATATTTTTAAGGTCCTTCATAACAAGACCTGCTGCAAGTTTACCCTTGACGCTGCCCATAAACATATTTTTAATCTGATTCATCATTACAAGAGCAACGCCCTCATATGTTTTGAGAATCAAATTACCTGTAAAGCCGTCACAAACTACAACATCACATACTCCGTTCGGAATATCCCTGCCTTCTACATTTCCGATGAAATTCAATTTGCTGTTCTGAAGAAGTTCATGCGTATTTCTGTAAAGTTCTGTTCCCTTGTGTTCTTCTGCACCGACATTGGCAAGTCCGACACGGGGGTTTTTGATACCCATAACCTTTTCCATATATATTGAACCCATAACAGCAAACTGATACAGCATTTCAGGACGACACTCAACATTTGCACCACCATCCATAAGCATAAAGAATCCGCTTTCAGACGGCATAACAGGAGCAAATGCAGGGCGTTTAATCCCCTTGATTCTTTTTATTGCAAGAGTTGCACCGACACACAATGCACCGCTGTTTCCTGCACTGACAAATGCATCGCCCTTGCCCTCGTTAAGCAAGCGAAGACCTACAGCCATAGAACTGTCCTTTTTTTCTTTAAGAACGGACTCAGCAGAATCTTCCATTGTGATTTTCTGTGTACAATGACAAATATCAATATTATTCATTGAAAGTGAATTTTCCGAAAATACATTTTTAATTTTGGTTTCATCACCGGTCAAAGTTACATTTATGTTATATTCGGCAACTGCCTCAACACAGCCTTTGATAATTTCCAATGGAGCGTTATCACCGCCGAATGCATCAACAATTATGTTCATTCCATTCACCTTAAATATCCTTTAAATAATTATCCAAACTTTTCAACGCTCTTGCAGAATAAGCTGCACCACGCTCTTTTTTATCCCTCGGTCGGTTTTCAAGCTCCGGCAAAACTCCGAAGTTTGCACCCATTGGCTGAAACTTTTTAACCGACGAATCAGAGATGTATGCCGAAAGTGCTCCAATCATTGTATCATTTGGTAATGTAATTGTGCTTTTCCCCTCAGCAACTCGACAAGCATTTATACCTGCCATAATTCCCGAAGCTGCGGATTCCATGTATCCTTCAACGCCTGTAATCTGACCGGCAAAAAAAAGACTATGATTGTCCTTAACAGAAAAATCGCTGTTAAGTATTCTCGGCGAATCAAGAAAAGTATTTCTGTGCATAACACCATAACGAACAAAGTCCGCATTATGAAGTGCAGGAATAAGCGAAAACACTCTCTTTTGTTCGGGAAATTTAAGATTAGTCTGAAATCCTACAAGATTGTACATATTGCCGGCTTTGTTTTCTTTTCTAAGCTGAAGAACCGCCCAAGGTCTGTGACCTGTCTTTGGATTCACAAGACCGACAGGTTTCATAGGTCCAAAGCGAAGTGTTCCCTCGCCTCTTTGTGCCATTACCTCAACAGGCATACAGCCCTCATACACTTTCGGATTGCTGACATCGCAATCATGCAAAGGTGCTCTTTCTGCCGATATGAGTGCATTGTAGAAGGTTTCATATTCCTCCTTGTTCATCGGACAGTTGATATAATCGTCACCGTCGCCCTTATCGTATCTTGATGCACAAAAGCGTACTCCATGTCAATACTTTCAGCGGTAACAATAGGAGCGGCGGCATACAAAAAACGAAAGTGAGGAACCGAACATTTCCCTTATATATTCGGCAAGCGGTTCAGAAGTAAGCGGTCCGCTTGCCACAACCGTGATTTCATCTTTCGGAATTTCACAAACTTCTTCTTCGTAAACCTCAATAAGCTCACAGCTCTTTATGCCTTCCGTTGCAAGAGAAGAAAAAATATCTCTGTCAACGGCAAGTGCTCCACCTGCAGGAACTTTACAGGCATCTGCACACTTCATAAGGAAAGAATCAAGTCTGCGCATTTCTTTTTTCAAAAGCCCTGCGGCGCTTTCAACACGCATGGCTTTAAGAGAATTTGAACAAACAAGTTCAGCGTATTTCTCAGTATGATGAGCAGGCGTTTTTTTATTCGGTTTCATTTCATAAAGATGCACTTTTATTCCGTGAGAGGCAATCTGCATTGCCGCCTCACAACCTGCAAGTCCTGCACCGATTACATTAATATGCATTTATTTATCATCCGTATCTGCTGTTTTAGTATAACCGCATCCCTCTGTTGCACAGAACAATGTCGGCTTTTTGCCTTTTTTCTTGAAGAGAATTCCTCCGCACTGCGGACACTTCTCGTTTGTTGGCTCATTCCAACTTACAAAATCACACTCGGGATAGTTGGAGCAGCCGTAAAAAAATTCTTTTTGTCTTGGTACGCTTGATAATGACATCGCCACCGCACTTCGGACACTTAACACCCGTTTTTTCTACATACTTAATGATGTTTTTACATTCAGGGTATCCGGGGCAGGCAATAAATTTACCGTATCTGCCGACTTTAACAACCATCTTACGACCGCACTTGTCACAGATAATATCGGTTTCGTCTTCTTTTAAGTGAAGCTTTACGCCTTCCATATCTGCTTTTGCTTTTTTGAGAGTTTTATCAAAATCTCCGTAGAAATTGTCAAGCAAAGCATGCCACTCTTCTGTTCCTTTTTCAACCTTATCAAGGTCTTCCTCCATCTGATTTGTAAACTTTACATTTACGATCTTTGGAAAACGCTCTTTCATAAGATTGGTTGTAACCTCACCGAGTTCCGTAGGAACAAGGCTTTTGCCCTCACGCTTAACATATTCATGACTTGTAATTGTTGTAATTGTTGCGGCATAAGTTGACGGTCTGCCAATGCCGTATTCTTCAAGCGCTTTGATGAGTGACGCCTCCGTATATCTTGCAGGCGGTTGTGTAAAGTGCTGATTTTTCTTCAACTCTTTACATCTCACAATCATATCTTTTTCAAGTGGTGGGAGCTGTGTAGTCTTTTCTTCTTCAACATCCTTGCTTTCCACATAGAGTGTTGTAAAGCCTTCAAAATCGACTCTGTATCCCGACGCCTTAAATGTATAACCGTTGGCAACAATATCAGCCTGTGTTGTTTTCTGGATACAATCAGCCATTTGTGATGCAGTAAATCTGTTCCAAATGAGCTTATATAGCTTATACTGATCCGACGTAAGGCTTGCCTTTACGCTGTCGGGAGTAAGAGAGGGCATTGACGGTCTTATAGCTTCATGACCGTCCTGTGCATTACTTCTTGATTTAAAAAATCTTGGCTTTGGCGGAAGAAACTTTTCACCGTAAGAATTTTTTATGTATTCGGTTACCTCTTCAATTGCAACATTTGAAATTCTGAGTGAGTCTGTTCTCATATAAGTGATAAGACCGGTTGCACCCATACCTTCGATATCAACGCCTTCGTAGAGTTCCTGAGCAACCTTCATTGTTCTTCTCGACTGGAAACCGAGTTTTCTCGATGCTTCCTGCTGAAGAGTTGATGTTATAAACGGAGGTGCAGGAGATTTCTTTCTTGTACCGTTCTTAACCTTTGTAATTATATACTCGGCATTTTGAAGATCAGCCTCAATTTTATCAGCCTGTTCACCGTTGGTAATCTTAATCTTACCGTTTTCATCGGAATATAAAGATGCAGAAAAAGATTTTCTGCTGCCCTTTGGGATGAACTTTGCATCAATCGACCAGTATTCCTCAGGTTTAAATTTTCTGATTTCCTCTTCCCTGTCAACAATAATCCTTACAGCAACAGACTGAACTCGTCCTGCAGAAAGACCTCTTCTGATTTTCTGAGAAATAAACGGACTGAGTTTATAACCGACAAGTCTGTCAAGAATTCTTCTTGCCTGCTGAGCATTTACAAGGTCAATATTAATTGATCTCGGATTGCTCATACCGTTTGTAACACCGGATTTTGTAATTTCATTGAATTCCACACGGTTAGTTTCATCTGTGGGTAAACCGAGAATATAGGCAAGATGCCAAGAAATTGCCTCTCCCTCACGGTCAGGGTCGGTTGCTAAATAAATATGCTCGCTTTTTTCAGCGGCTGTATTTTAAATCATCAACAAGTTTTTCTTTCCTTTTATAATTTCATACTTTGGAGCAAAGTTCTTTTTTTATATCAACACTTAATCTTGATTTAGGCAAATCACGGACATGACCCATTGAGGCAACAACTTCGTAACCGCTACCAAGGTATTTTTTAATGTTTTTGCCTTAGCAGGTGACTCAACAATTACTAAATCTGACATATGTTTTCACTGCCTTTCTGCCCTGTTATGTGTAAAAGGGCAACGGAATATCGGATAACGAATAAGAATATTCGGTAAATATCATTTTAAAATATAATTTCTTCCCTGTAGTGCCGAAACAAGATCTTTCATTTCAAGCATCGTAAGTGCGGTAAGCACCTTAAACACAGGGATTTTCAAATCAGCTGAAATTTTATCTATATGAACAGGCTCATTACCGATGTATTCATATACATCCTGAGCTGTTTTTGGCAAATTTAAGTTTTCTTTATGAACAGGTTTTTGCACAACCGTTTCTGATTTTTCTGATACATACGGCACTGCGGTTTTAGCCGGCTGTTGATCATTTTGTTTATTAACATAAATTCTTGCAGAAGCTTGTTTTCTTATACCTTTAACAGGAAAATTGCCCGTATCAGCAAGAGAAATATTGTCAATATCAAATTCATCATCAGTGGTTGCATACAGGCTGTCAAACTCGCAGAGTATGTCCATAAAATCGGTAACGGGTATTGCAAGACCTTCTTTAATAAGAGCGTTTGAACCTTCATTCTGAGGGCTGTTATTTCCGAGCAGAGCAAAAATTGTTTTGCCTTGTTCTGCGGCAAGATTTGCGGTAATAAGCGAACCGCTCTTTTTCCCGCTTCCATAACAAGCAATCCGTCCGATAAAGCGGCTATAATTCTGTTTCGGGCAGGGAAATAGTAATTCCTCGGTGTTTCATCAGGCGGATACTCTGTAATGACAGCACCTCTTTTTGGAATTGTACTTCTAATGTCTGAATTTTCCCTGAGATATGAACAATTAAGTCCGCAACCTCTGACACAAATTGTAATTCCGTCCGTAGCAAGTGCGCCTCTGTGCGACGCACCGTCAACACCTAATGCGCCTCCGCTGACTATAATTGTTCCGTATTTTGACAGTGCATATGCAAAACGGTAGGAATTTTCTATTCCATACTTAGTTGCTCTGCGAGTACCGACAATACCGATTGAAAAAGTATTGTCAATATCAGGCATAACACCGTTTACATATATGAGAGCAGGAGGACATTCAATATTGTAAAGACATTTCGGAAACAATTCATCGTCAATGCATAATATCGAATAATTGCATTCAATACATCTGTCTACGATTTTCTTAGCGTCATCAAGACCGGTTGAAGAAAATCGTTCAAGGTCTTTTTGTGAAAAAATTCCGCAAAGACGCCACTCCGAAATACCGCCGTAATAAAAGGCAGACACATCGGAATACATTTCGGATATTCTCTTTACCTTTGGATTATTATAGCCTATCGAAAGTGTAATCCAAATCCAGTAACAGGCATTACGCGAAATCATTTCATCATTTCCCACATTATTATTGACGCCGCAACGGCGGCATTAAGCGACTCGGCTCTTCCCTCCATAGGAATAGTAATTTTATGTTTACAGGCACTTATTGTTTCTTCTTTAAGACCGTTTCCTTCATTACCTACTGCAACAATGCAAGGTGAAACAAAGGGAGTCGTTGTAATCTTATCAGCCGACGCTGATACGACCGCCGCATAAGATTCAAGTTCACTGTGTGCATTCAGATAACCTGAAATTGTATCCGACACAACAAACGGAAGTCTGAACACTGCCCCCATACTGCCTCTTACAACTTTAGGACTGTAAATATCGCAACAATCGGCAGAAAGAACGATACCGGTAACATTCAGAGCCTCAGCCGTTCTAAGAATTGTACCTAAATTGCCGGGATCCTGCAGATTATCGAGTGCCAAAAATTTGTCACCAGTCTTTATTTTATCAAAACAAGCAGTTTTGTCAAGTGCTTTTATTACACACAGAAATCCTTGAGGCGACTCTGTATCACACATCTGATTAAATATCTTATCAGATACAATGAATGTTTTGTCGGAATATTTTTGCAGATTTGAAAAGTCATCCGCATATTTCTCACTGGCCTTTTCACTTGCGAAAAAGGTGTCAATATGTGCCTTACTGAGCATTGCATCCATACAAATGCGAACACCTTCTGCAATGAAAAGTCCAGATTCACGCCTATATTTTGCTACTTTTTCTGAGCTTTACGGCTATTTTTTATATTAGAATTATCTTTACTTGAAAGTATAGTCATAAAACCATCCAATTTTCTGTAAAAAACAATTGCGTTTGGGATAACCCAAACGCAATTACAAAGTAAGTTAAATTAAGCGTTCTTAGCCTGTTCAACAAGTGAAGTAAAAGCAGCAGGGTCTGAAATTGCAATTTCAGAGAGCATCTTACGGTTAAGAGCAATGCCAGCCTTCTTCAAGCCGTTCATGAAAGTTGAATAATTTGTGCCGTTAGCCTTGCAGGCAGCCGAAATACGAGTAATCCAAAGACGACGGAAATCTCTCTTTCTCTGCTTACGACCGATATATGCATAATTGCCGGACTTCATAACAGCCTGTTTAGCCATTTTAAAGTGTCTTGATTTTGCACCCCAGTAACCCTTAGCAAGCTTTAATGTCTTTTTTCTTCTTTTGCGAGTCATCATCGCACCTTTTACTCGTGCCATTATATATTACCTCCGTTTATGTTAGTTAGTAGTCCTCAATGATTATTTGTAAGGAATAAGACGCTTGATCTGAGCTGTGTTTGTCTTATCTGCAGCAACAGTCTGACGAAGACCTCTTTTACGCTTTGTTGTCTTCTTGTTCAAGATGTGACTTTTGTTAGCGTGAGCACGGATAACCTTACCGTTCTTAGAAAGTTTGAATCTCTTTTTGGCACCGCTGTGAGTTTTAATTTTAGGCATATTAGTATCCTCCTTAGCTTTAATTACTTATTAGTCTTTGGTGCAAGAAACATAAGCATATTTCTGCCTTCAAGCTTTGCAGGCTTTTCGACAACAGCTGTTTCACTGCAAGCATCAGCAAATCGTTTCATTGTTTCAAGACCGATTTCAGGGTGTCCCATTTCACGACCTCTGAAACGAATTGAAACCTTAACCTTATCGCCGTGTTTGATAAACTTCAGAGCATTATTAAGCTTTGTATTAAAATCGTGTGTATCAATATTAAGAGAAAGCCTTACTTCCTTGATATCAACAACTCTCTGATTTTTTCTTGCTTCCTTTTCCCTTTTAGCCTGTTCAAAACGGTATTTTCCGTAATCCATAATTTTGCATACAGGAGGATTGCTCTGCGGAGCAATTTTAACCAAGTCAAGGTTCTTCTGTTCTGCCAAATCAAGTGCTTCTTTAGCTGACATAATGCCAAGCTGCTGACCATCAGAGCCGATAATTCTCAACTCTTTGTCACGGATTTCTTCGTTAATCTGAATTTCTTTCTTGCTGATGGGTAAACACCTCCAAAGTCTCATAAAAACAATAAATGCGGACAGAAACACTCCGTCCGCATAACAATACTAAAAAACTTACGGTATCGACCCGTGCAGACGGCACCCCACCAGGTGAAAGCATCTCTGCTTTGCTTTATTTTACCTTGACTATTATATTACATATACTATTTGTTTGTCAAGCGTTAATTTCGATAAAATAAAATTTATTTTTTCAACTTGCTATTGCAATTTGCGATATTTAAAATTTACTTAAAAATTAAAACCCGAAATTCGGTCAAACTGAATTTCGAGTTTTCTGCAAACCGAGAGCAGAGAAGTCATTCTCTGCTCCGATTATTATGCTTTGTACGCCAAAATAATTATTTAACCATGCTTGCAACTTCTGCGGCAAAGTCATCCTGACGCTTTTCAATGCCCTCGCCCTTTTCAAAGCGAACGAATTTCTTGATTTCGATAGAACCGCCAAGCTCCTTAGCAGTATTCTGTGTGTACTGCTTGATGTTGATCTTATTGTCCTTAACGAACTCCTGGTCAAGAAGGCAGTTCTCCTTGTAGAACTTACCAATCTTACCCATAACAATCTTGTCAGCAATCTGCTCCGGCTTACCTTCGTTGATTACCTGCTGACGCATAACTTCTTTCTCATGCTCGATGATTTCTGCAGGAACTTCACTCTCATTGAGGTAAGGAGTGTTAAGAGCTGCAATCTGCATTGCAACATCCTTGCCGTATGCAACAAACTCCGGCTTTGCAGCGAGGTCTGTATCAAAGTTAACGAGAACGCCAATCTTACCGCCTGCGTGTACATAAGCAACACAAGCACCTTCCATACGCTCAAAACGACGAATCTGGATATTCTCGCCAATTGTGAGAACCTTTTCCTGAAGCATTTCAGCGATTGTCTGCTCTGAACCTGTTGCCTTGAGTGTGAGGAGAGCCTCAACATCAGCAGGGTTCTGCTCGATAATTGTATTAGCACAAGCCTTAACAAAATCCATAAATGAATCGTTCTTAGCAACAAAGTCTGTTTCAGCGTTAACTTCTACAACAACACCTACTGAGAGGTCATCGTTTGTGCAAGCGTATGCAACGCCTTCTGCTGCTATTCTGCCTGCCTTCTTAGCCTGCTTAGCAAGTCCCTGTTCTCTTAAAAAGTCAACTGCTTTATCCATATCACCGTCGGCATTTGTGAGTGCCTTTTTGCAATCCATCATGCCGCAGCCTGTTTTTTCTCTTAATGTCTTTACATCCTGAGCTGTAAATGCTGCCATTTTGAAAACATCCTTTCAAATAAATTTATATAAAACGGGGTTATAATCACAAATGATTATTCAGCTGTCTCTTCCTCAACAGCTGCAGCGCCCATACGGCCCTCTCTGCCTTCGATAACAGCATTAGCCATTGCACCTGCAATAAGCTTTACTGCACGAATAGCGTCATCGTTACCCGGGATTACATAGTCAATCTCATCAGGATCGCAGTTTGTATCTACGATAGCAACGATCGGGATATTGAGCTTCTTTGCCTCTGAAACGGCAATTCTTTCTTTTCTTGGGTCAACAATGAAAAGTGCGCCGGGCATCTCTGTCATATCCTTGATACCGCCCATGAACTTCTCAAGCTTCTCAATTTCGAGGTTGAGCTTAATAACTTCCTTCTTAGGAAGAAGATCAAATGTGCCGTCTTCCTGCATAGCACGGAGCTGCTTTAAACGAGCAATTCTTCTTCTGATTGTTGCAAAGTTTGTGAGCATACCGCCGAGCCATCTTGCGTTTACATAGTAAGCGCCTGCACGCTCTGCCTCTTCCTTAACAGAATCCTGAGCCTGCTTCTTTGTACCTACAAAGAGAACGCTCTTGCCTTCTGCTGAAAGCTCACGAACAAAGTTGTAAGCTTCTTCAAGCTTCTTTACACTCTTCTGAAGGTCGATAATGTAGATACCGTTACGCTCAGTAAAAATGTACTCAGCCATCTTAGGGTTCCATCTTCTTGTCTGGTGACCAAAGTGAACACCTGCTTCAAGAAGCTGTTTCATTGAAACTACTGCCATAATAAAAATCCTCCTTAGGTTAAAACCTCCGCTGTGCCTTTGTTTTTATCAACGCAATAAGCAAATTCTATGAATCTGCCACCCTGTTGACAAGCATCAGCGTGTGAATTGCCTGTATATTATACCATAAAGTAAAAAAATCAAGTATTTTCGAAAAAGTTTTTTCAAAAACACCTGATATTTTCTTAAATATTAAATTGTTTTCGGAAACTCCGATCAATACCACAAATCAAAGAATCTTACATTACCGATGCTTGTGATGTAATTCTGTGATTCATGCCAGCTGCTTGAACCGACATAGAAGCAAAGAACTCTGTGCTGAACTGCCGAGCCGTTCTGATCAAAGATAAAGGAAACAGCATCTTTTACATCCTGATTCGGTGCATAAGCAGTCGAACCGTAATACTGATATTCCGAAATAATTCTGTCAATTGATGTTGTGTTTGAACGGTTCATTGCGTCACGGATTGACTGTGCGATAAGGGCACAGCCTGTGTAACCCATTGAACCACCTTCGCCCATTACAAGTCTTTCGAGTTTCTCTCTGTCATAGCTTGAAAGAGAAACAGGAGAAGGACTGTAGGACGGATCCGGATTGGCGATACTTACAAGGTAGCCACTCTGATAGTTTGATGAACTTGATGTACTGTCTGTATAGCCGTAATCCGATGAATTAGATGCGGAACTGCTGTTGTCCGATGAACTGTTAACATAGCTTGTATAGCTCTGTGGAGTTTGGCTTGAAGTTTCTGACTCCGAAGGCTCTGACTTTAAACTTTCAGCCTTTTTGGAAGCCTGTGAACTTTCGGCTTTCTTCTTCGCAGTTTTTGCAGATTTAGTTCCTTTTCAGTTGTTTTCTGTGTAGTCGCTGCGGATGTTGTAATCTCTTGGGTTACGGGGGCAGTAGTTTCTTCAACGCAGTTATCTGTAATAACGAGTGAAAAATCATTGATGTTACCGACTGCAAGCGAAGCAGCACGGCTGTCTTCAAAAGCATCTACATCCGGTGCAAGAGTTGTTGTCGGAACAACAAGAGCAGCTGCCGCCAGAGATACCGCAATAGCATAGGACAATGCCTTAAAGCCTTTGCGTTTTGACTTCTTTTCGGGTTTGCGAGTTCTCTTTGAACTCTCCGAATTGTTGTCACATCCGTAGTGTTTATAGTTTGTCGCTCTCAAAAAACTTTATCCTCCCTGTGATTTTTTGCACATTAAGGTAACTACTATAACTGCCGTCAAAAGCAAGCGTATATACAAGATGTAGTTATCTGTTTAAAAATGTGCCAAGTCCTTTAGTCGTAAAATTTTATCAAACACACAATTGCAATTGTATTAAAGCACAAACTTTTGAAAATTGCAAGTTTGACAGGGGAAGATAAATTGTAACAATTGTAACCGAAATGTTACTTATGTGGTTTTAATTTCTTAAAAAAATAATGATTTGTGCATTATGCATAATTTATCGAATATTTCTTAGGTATTTTGCCTTAATGCGAAAATTTGAAAAAATTCAAAATTTAGCCCCAAAACGGGGTTTTTTCGGCTTTTTTACTGGCTTTGGAGTCTGGCAACTGATGATTACCGTATCCTCTCCTATGAGGTCAATTTTCTCCCAGGGAATTATATAGTCCTGACATTTTCCCACCAGACTAAAAAATCCCGGTCTGCCGAAAATAACAATTGACACAACAGTTGCGCATTTGGTATCCACAATAACATCGTCGATAAATCCTATTCTTGTTCCGTCACAGGCGCTTATGACTTCCTTATGTCTTAAATCGGTAAATCTGCAATTCATATAACCACTCCGAAATCTGTTTTTGATATACATATATATGAAAAGGAACGGTCATTATATTCATTGACATTTATATCATAATTTGTTAGAATTGAATCACAATATTTTCGCAAAAAAGGAGCGATAATTATGAATTATGTATTTATGACAGATGCCTCCTGCGACCTTACACAGGAGCTTGTTAACGAAATCGGCGTTGAAGTTCTTCCGATGGAATTTCATATGGAGGACAAGTCCTATCTTCATTATCCGGATTGCAGAATGATGAGCCTCTCGGAATTCTACAGTAAGCTTAAAGAAGGTATTGATTCAAAGACAACACAGATTAACTATGACAGCTTTTACAAAAGCTTTGAAAACTATCTTAAAGCCGGCAAAGATATCATTTACACAGGCATTTCAACAGGTTTGAGCGGAACATACAACACCTGTATGATGGCTGTTAAGGATTTAAAGGAAGTTTATCCGGACAGAAAGATTATTGCAATTGATTCTCTTTGCGATTCGGCAGGACTTGGACTTCTCATCTACCTTGCAGGCAAAAAATACAGCGAAGGCGCTACAATTGACGAACTAAAAGAATACATTGAAGACACCCGTATAAAAGTATGTCATTGGTTTGTTGTTGAAGACCTTGATCAACTCAAGAGAGGCGGTAGAATTTCCGCTGTTTCCGCAACATTCGGCAAAGCTTTGCAAATTAAACCGCTCCTCAGTGTTGACGATGAAGGTCATCTTATCAATGTTGCAAAAATCAGAGGTAAGAGCAATGTTGTTCCGGCTCTTGTAAAACACCTTGAAAGAGACGCCGAAAATCTCAAAGACAGCGTTGTTATGGTTGCCCATGCGGATAATCCGGAAGGCGCCGAAGAACTTAAAAAGGCAATCAAGGGTAAGTGCAAGGAAGTTGTCATGACGGATATCGGTCCTGTAATCGGTACTCATGTAGGTTCGGGAATGCTGGCAGTCCTATTCCTCGGCACAAGAAACCTTAAATCGTAATCAAAATACAGCAAAATATGCAATAAGCGTGCAGTCTGAATTAAACTGCACGCTTTTCTTTTGTCAGTCCCTTGTGTAATATAAAAGGCACATTACACTTACGCCGACAAATCCGCCTATAAACAATCCGATAATTAATCCTGCAATCAATAATTTACCTCCTGACCATATTTTGACAATTATTATTTTCCGCTTGTGAGATAATAAGCAAAGGTAATAAATTTAATGGAAATGTTATTAGAACAGCATTCCGCAGGGGGAATAAAATGAAATCTGTTTACATAGATGTACTGATTACCGTAAATGTTTTCATTGACTTTATACTTATTTTATGCACCAAAAAGGCGCTTTGTATCAACACCTTGTTTAAAAAAATGTTGCTTGCGTCGCTTCTGGGAGGAGTGCAAAGTCTTATTGCACTTTTCCCTCCCCTGCCTTTCTTTTTGAATATACCTATCGATGTTTTATGTGCCGCCGGAATTGTGTTATGTGCATTCGGCAAGTGTCCGTTTAAGTGTTTTATCAAACGAATATCCGTGTTTCTTTCTCTCTCATTTTCATTCTGCGGAATTATGATGTTTCTGTACAACGCTTTCAAACCGAAAGGTATGGAAGTATACAACGACACAGTGTATTTTAACATTTCGCCCGTCCTCCTGATTATTTTAACTCTTGTCTGTTATTATATTCTCAAATTGACGAAAATATTGACGAAGGGGGGCAACGGTTCGGGAGTTTGCAAAGTTGAAATCAAGGTTGACGAACAAAGCTATTTTTTCCCTGCAAAGATTGATACGGGTTGCAACCTTGTTGAACCGTTTTCGGGAAATTATGTTATTATTGCAGAACAAAATATTTTTGATGATTATGTTCCCGATGAAACCAAAACAAGGATTATTCCGTTTGAAAGCCTTGGCGGAAACGGAATTGTAAAAGGATTTCCTCCCGATAAGGTTAAAATTGACGGCAAGGAAATCTGCAAAAGCATTTATATAGGCATATGTAATGATGTATTGAAAGGAGATGTTAAGGCAATCATACCGTACGAACTTGTAAAAATATCAGAATAGGAGCAATGTTATGTTTTTAATGAAGGTTATTCAGAAAATCCGATTTGCACTCGTTATTGAAAATGAAATATTCTACATTAACGGCAGTGAAACTCTCCCCCCACCGCTTACACGAGAAGAAGAACAGCATATTATGGAGAATATTGCAAAAGGAGACAGTAAGGCAAGAGAACCGCTTATTGTCCACAATTTAAGACTTGTGGTATATATTGCAAAAAAGTTTGAAACTCCGAATGCAAGTGCGGAGGATTTGATTTCAATAGGCACAATCGGGCTTATCAAGGCGGTGAACACCTTTTCTCCCGAAAAGAATATTAAGCTTGCAACCTACGCATCAAGATGTATTGAAAACGAAATTCTGATGTTTTTACGAAAATCATCGCAAC
>ENA-OQHK01000102-OQHK01000102.1-human-gut-metagenome-genome-assembly--contig:-NODE-102-length-16904-cov-3.603028_pt1 | contig 16904 bp, 15 predicted proteins | sample MGYA00242562_ERZ504715 | MGnify/ENA primary metagenome ERZ504715 (study PRJEB26092, sample SAMD00036445) | human gut metagenome | host: Homo sapiens | study: EMG produced TPA metagenomics assembly of...
TTGGCAAGCAACGGTCTGTCAATGTTGCCGTCAGAAAGGATAATATCCTGACCGAAAACACCCGAAACAGCCTTTAAGCATACGGAACCGGGAGTGTAAAGATTTTTTACAATCTCGTCAGCATTTATAACGCACATTCCGTTTTTGGCAAAATATGCCGAAACCGTGCTTTTTCCCGCACCGCTCTGTCCCGTAAGACCGACAATTTTAATTCTGTTCAAGGTTAATCACCTCAAAGCCTGCCGCTCTTATAAGTCGGTTGTAAACAGCCATTCCGACGCCGTTCGTTTTTGGCAGTCTTGAATATACAACCTTAACGCTGTCGTCCTCATCAATTCTGCGAAGCTCGTCAAAAAGCGTGTGAGCCTGTCTTGTATAGTCGTTTCGTTTTCCGAGAGAGAAAACGGGAGTTTTCAAAAGCGGAATATCCTCGTCGCAACAGAGTGCCGCAACTCCTTCAGCCGCCTTTTTGTTTTACATAATCAATATATTGCTCATCGTTGCAATTAAGAAGTATTACTCTCGCCCTTGGCGCATAGTGCTTGTACTTCATACCGGGGCTTGCAACCTTAACATTGTCTGCAAGTTTGTGCAAAACCGCATCATCAACTTCAACCTTGCCGAGAACGCTTTCAAGCATTTCAACAGTAATTCCGCCGGGGCGAAGTACCCTCGGAACATCTCCCGCAAGAGTGATTACCGTGCTTTCAAGACCTACCTCACTTGCACCGCCGTCAAGAACAGCGTCGATTTTGCCGTTCATATCGTTCATAACATGCTGTGCGGTTGTCGGACTGGGTGAGCCCGAAATATTTGCCGAAGGTGCGGCAAGAACCGTACCCGATTCACGGATAATCGCCTGTGCGGTTTTGTGGCTCGGAAAACGGATTGCAACCGTGTCAAGTCCTGCCGAAACTTCATTCGGAATAACATCCGACTTCTTCATAATCATTGTGAGCGGTCCCGGCCAGAACGCATCGGCAAGTTTTTTTGCCGTGTCGGGGATCTTCGTCACAAGGTTAAGTCTTTCAATATCGGAAAAATTGCAAATGTGGACAATCAGCGGATTATCCCCGGGTCTGCCCTTTGCTTTAAAAATCTTCTTTACGGCCTCAGGGTTGAGTGCGTCAGCCGCAAGTCCGTAAACTGTTTCGGTCGGAATTCCTACAACACCGCCGTTTTTAAGCAGCTCTGCGGCGGTCTTTATATCTTCCTCTGTATTTTTTAACAACAATGTTTTCACAATTATCACCGGATTATTTTTCCATACTTTCTTTGAGCTTTTCGGCTCTGTCAGCGGCAACAAGTGCGTCAATCACTTCGTCAAGGCTGCCGTTGAGAATTTCTTCAAGCTTGTAAAGGGTAAGACCGATTCTGTGGTCGGTTACTCTGCCCTGCGGATAGTTATATGTGCGGATTCGCTCACTGCGGTCGCCCGTACCTACCTGCATTTTTCTGTTTTCGGCAATTTCACTCGCCTGTTTGTCCTGTTTTTCCTTGAGAAGTCGGCTTTTGAGAACTTTAAGAGCCTTGTCCTTGTTCTTGTACTGACTTCTCTCGTCCTGACACTCAACTACCATACCTGTGGGCAAGTGAGTGATTCGGATTGCGGAACTTGTTTTGTTGATATGCTGACCGCCTGCGCCGCTTGAACGGAAGGTGTCAATTTTGAGGTCATTCGGATCAATTTCAAGCTCAACATCTTCTGCCTCGGGCAAAACCGCAACGGTTGTTGTCGATGTGTGAACTCTGCCCTGACTTCGTTCGGGTACGTCGCTGACACGGTGAACACCGCTTTCGTACTTAAAGCGTGAGTATGCACCCTCGCCCTCAATCATAAAGGAAATTTCCTTGTAACCGCCGATTTCGGTTTCATTGGCATTGATAATCTCAATTTTGAAGCCCTTCTTTTCGGCATACATCGAGTACATTCTGAACAGAACCGCACTGAACAAAGCCGATTCCTCACCGCCTGCACCGCCACGGATTTCAACAATAACATTTCGTTCATCGTTCGGATCCTTCGGCAAAAGCAGGATTTTCAAATCTTCCGCAAGTTTTTTGATATTATTCTTAGCCTCGTCAAGCTCGATCTGAGCAAGCTCTTTAAGCTCTTTGTCGCTTGTTTCCTCAAGAATTTCAAGGCTGTCTTTTTCGGTCTGAACAGCCTCTTTGTATTTACGATAGGTCAAAACGATTTCCTCAATCGACTTGATTTCCTTCATAATTTTCTGATATTCCTCGGGGTTGCCCGCTACTGACGGCTGGTAGAGCCTTTCGGAAAGCTCGGAGTACCTTTTGTCAAATATTTCAATTTTTTCAAACATATATATCTTACTCCGTCAAAATTTTTTTAATATTTTTTTCAATCTTTGCACGGGGCGCCATAACCTCTCTGCCGCATTTTTCGCATTTTATCTTAAAATCCATTCCCACACGCAGAATTTCAAAGGTTTTGCAACCGCATGGGTGCTGTTTTTTCATCTCAACTCTGTCGCCAACGCTGATATCCACAAAAAATCACCCTCCTGCAAATTTTTTACATTTTTCACATTTTGAATTTCTATGATTATTTACATCACTTTAGAGATGCAAATAATCTGCACTTAGATTATACAACAGAGATTTAAAAATATCAACCAATGCCGATAATTCCGAGAAGTCCCGTGTATTCAAGCGAAAGGGCAACGGGAATTGAAATCAGCAGAGAAAATGCACTCTGTTTTACATCCTTGAACAAAATTCCGATGCTTGCAAGCCAAAGTATAAATTCGGGGAAGTACAGAATTCTGAAATCGGCAAAGTTGAGATTAAATGCAAAGCAACAGAATATTGCTATGAGTACGGAAGAAATTCCGATTGCAAGCGCACCCCGTCCCCTTGCATACCAAATCAGAAATGCCAAAAACGGCGATACAACAGCAAGAATCAGCCACCTCATAAGGTACGGAATATCGGGATAAAAGCCTGCAAAAACACTTGTCCACACATAGTACCCTATTAACATTCCCACAAAAAAACGCAAAAACATTAATTCCTGCTTTTAAGGGGATTTGCTGAATACGGCAAGGCACACGGCAATAAAAATCCACGGTGCTGTTCTGCCCAAAAAGTTTGACAAATCAAGCCAATCGAGAAAGCTCGGCAGTCTGTTCAAATCAAGAAACTTTGCGACAATTCCCATGCCACCGCCAAAAAGCAAAGCAAAGAATGTTGTCATAATTTGTTTCGGTACGGACATTTTGCCCGATACCTTTCGGGTTTTATTCAAAATTTTTAACATAAAATCCTCGTTTCATCTACATCAAAAGGACTTCTCAAAAAAGAAGTCCTCTTTAATCTTAATTATTCCGCACTGTTTTGCTCACCGAAAACCTTTAAAATTTCGTCCTTGTGAGCCATAATCGCATCGTAGCCCTCCTGAATGGTTTCGTCAACGCTGTCCATTGAGAAAAGCTGTGTGTTTTCGTTCTTGATATCAATTGCGAGGTCAGCCATTTTCTTTGACTCTCTTGTGCCGTCAATTGAATAAACATCAAGCGCACGCCAAATAACCTTAATAAGACCACCAAGGCCTGCGTCGGGGTTGTAGGTCATAATATCAAAGCCGATTGCAAGAACCTTGCCGACGCCCATATCACGCAGAATTTTTACGGGCAAATTGTCCTTTGAACCGCCGTCAATAAAGTTGTACTTGTCATAAGGACAGGTTGTGTAAATTGCAGGGAACGACATACTTGCACGAACAGCAGTTTCAAGCGGAGCGCCTGTTATGTAGTGAATATGCTCGTTTTCAAGATTTTCTTCCTTGGTTGTAAAAATACATTCATCGGTTGTAAGCGTGTCAACCGTACAGATTGAAAGGTTAATCGGAAGATTTTCAAAGCCTGTTATACCTTTTTCATTCATAATGTCACGGATAACATCTTCAATCAGTTCACCCGACTTGATGCCGTCTTTCTGAATCTTTTTATTTAGAATAAGCTGTGCAAGAGATTTGAAAATAAGGCCGTTGTCGATTTCGGCAAGAGTTTTCCAATGCTTTTTTGCAACTCTTTTCATTTCATCGGAATCACAGCCCATTGCAACGATTGCCGCCATTGCCGCACCCGAGCTTGTACCCGAAACATACTGTGGATGGATTCCGAGTTCATAAAGAGCCTGAACAGCACCGATGTGAGCAATACCTTGAAGTCCGCCGCCCGAAAATGCTACACCGATAGAATTTTTGCGATCGATTTTATCCGAATTCATTTTAAACACCTCTGTTAATAAAAACGATAAACATTGCAATACGACTCGGTTTCAACAAAATAGTCGTACCAGTTGTAGAAATCTTCAAAGCTGTAATCAGCCTGAATAAGCTCATAATTCTTAAATTTTGTGTTTTCCGTTATGTATTTAAGCACATCATCTTTGTCTGCAAGGCGGGAAACATAAACCGTTACCTCGTCAAGTGACGCAAGCTTTTTGTCCGTTTTGAGCTTTTCCATGCTGTCGGTTTCCTGCTTATTTGTGTCGCCGTTAAACATAAATGCCTCGGCAAGCGAAGAAACCTTTCCGTTGGTAATAACTCCTCGTTTTTCGGCAAATTTTTCAAGCTCATCACCGAGAGTCGGAGAGAACTTTGAACTCTGAACAATCATTGTGCTGTCGTAGTTCATAAACTTGTCAATACACTTGTTCCATTCAAGCATTGCAGTTCCGACAAAAATGCAGTTGTCTGTCTTTGGCTCATAGAGATTTGTTTTGCCGTATGTGTAATAGGGCTTAACCGTAACAAACGCTGTGACTGACGCAAGCAAAATGCATACAGGCACGGCAAGGCGTATCTTCTGATTTTTGAAAAGTGTGAAAATTCTGATGAACGAGAATGCAAAAAGCATCGCAATCAGCGGAAGTGACGCCATAACATAGCGGTCGCTGTTAAACGGTGAAACAAGTGAAATGCCGATGAAATAGCAAACTGCCGGAACTACGGCAAACATCGCCTTTTTAGGGATTTTTACCTTTTTCACAAAACGGAAATAAATTCCGAAGCCGATAACTGCGGCTGTACAAAGTCCGAGCAGCCAAACCTGATTGATGAACATATCCTTTGCAAGAATCTGAACATAGGTGCAAAGCTTGTAGAAAACATAGGTCACAACCGTAACCATATCAAGCGCCGACATATCAAGCGAACTGAGTCCACGGTTGCCGCCGAGTACATTCGAGATTATGTACGGATAAATGCAGAGTGCAAGTCCTGCCCCCACAACAGCCGCAATAATGTACTTGATAAGGTCTTTACCGCACTTTTCCTTGATTTTGAGCACAAGGAAAACAAGTCCCGTAAGTCCTGCAAAGAGGATGAAATAATACTGGGTAAGCACACCGCAAAGCACTGTAACTGCAAGCAGAATGCAGTCCTTTATGCCGACGGTGTTCTTTTTTTCATAGAGTTTTATGCTCATATAAACGAACGCAAGCACCCAGAAGGTAAGCGTTGCGTACATTCTGAGATAAATTGTCGTGGTAATACACGCAATACTCAGAGCATATGCCCCCACACCGATCAAGGCGTAAAGATTGTTGCCCGTGATTTTCCGTCCGATTTTATAAAGCATAATCAAAATGCCTGCCATGGCAAGCACATTTATTGAATAGGCAAGCCATTTTGAGAACACGCCAGGAAAGAATGAACAGACCGTGTGAACAAGTGCGTAATAGAGAGGCGGATGCGACGCATCTATAATCTGATTTTCATATACCTGAGCATAGTCGAATCTGTCATCGGACGACACGGCAAGATACTCGTTGAAATCCTCGGGACTGTTCCAACCTCCGTCAACATTAAGCTGTTTTGAGGAATTTGCAAGGTTATAGGTCAGAAGCTCGTCCTCGTGAAAGCCCTGTTTTGCAAACATATAAACCGTGCTTATGACAAGGCTCACCGCAATAATAACCGCAAGAATTATTCTTGCATTTTTGTTGTCGATTTTCATATAAAATTCTCCGTAATAATCAAAATTAAAATCAGCCGACAATTTTGTGCCGTTCAAACGGCAATTTTCGGCATTCCGCATTTAGATGATTATACCACAAATACGGTCACAATAACAATAGACTTTACAAAAATTTTGTATGTAATGCGTTTTCGGGCAAACAAAAATGCCGACAGAAAAATCCGTCGGCACAAATGATTTGTAATATTTTGATTATTTTTTCGCTGTTGTTTTCTTTTCGGCAGACTTTTCAGCTTTTACGGTTTTGCTTTCAGCCTTTACGGCAGTTTCTGTTTTCTCGACTTTTTCAGCCTTAACTGCTTTTTCTGTTTTTTCAGCTTTTTTCTCAACCTCAGCAGGAGCAGGAGTTTCCTCCTTAACTGCTTTTACTGCCTTTTTAACGGGCTTTTCGGGAGCGGGTTCGGCTTTCTTTTCAACCTTTTTCAGCGGTTGCTTCTGCCTTTGCAGACTTTGCCTCAACCTTTACTTTTTCTGCCTTATCTTCCTTTTTCGGAGCAGCCTTTGCCGATTTCTTTGCCTTTTCGGCTTTAAGCTTTGCAAGAGCGGCGTCCTTTTTTGCCGTAGTCTTTTTCTTTACGGGAAGAGCCAGCTTCTTTTTAAGCTTGAAATACATAACAGCAAGCGGCGGAACTGTGATTTCCATTGAATAGTTGAGCTCGTGGTCTTTCTTCTTTTTAGCCTTGAGCTCGCCCTCGTTTCTGATTCCGCAACCGCCGAATTCTTCAGCCTCGGAGTTGAACACTTCTTCGTAAATGCCGTATTCGGGCACACCAACAACATAGTTATCGTGCTGAACAGGCTGGAAGTTACATACGCAGATGATTTCACTGCCGTCATAAGCAATTCTGCGGAACGAAATGATGCTGTTCTTGTAGTCATCAAGTGCAATCCACTGGAAACCGTCCCAATCATAGTCGTTCTCATGCATGGCAGGAACATCACGATAGAACTTGTTTACCTCAGCAAAGAAAAGGTTAAGCTGACGGTGCTTTTCAAATGAAAGAAGGTTCCATTCAAGCTCCTCGTTCGCATTCCACTCGTCAAACTGACCGATTTCACTGCCCATGAACATAAGCTTCTTACCCGGGTGAGCCATCATATATGCCACAAAGCCTCTCACACCGCTGAACTTCATGTCATAGTCGCCGGGCATTTTATTGATGAGAGAACCCTTGCCGTAAACAACTTCATCATGAGAAATCGGGAGCATAAAGTTCTCGGAAAAAGCATAAACCATGCTGAATGTAAGAGTGTCATGGTGATAATTTCTCCACAACGGATCAAGCGAGATGTACGAAAGCATATCGTTCATCCAACCCATATTCCACTTGTAGTCAAAGCCGAGTCCCATATCCTTAATCGGATAGCGTGTAACATTCGGCCATGCCGTACTTTCTTCGGCAATCATCATAGCCTCGGGGTGGAACATATGTACAACCGTGTTGAGCTTCTGCAGGAAATCTACGGCAACAAGGTTTTCTCTTCCGCCGTATGCGTTTGCAATCCACTCTCCGTCATTTCTGTTGTAGTCAAGATAAAGCATTGATGCAACGGCGTCAACACGGATACCGTCAACATGATACTTGTCAAGCCAGAACATTGCAGATGAAAGGAGGAAGCTTGTTACCTCATATCTGCCGTAATTGAAGATATATGTACCCCATTCCTTGTGTTCGCCGATACGGGGATCTTCATATTCATAACAGCCTGTACCGTCAAATCTGCCAAGACCGTGTGCGTCCTTCGGGAAGTGGGCAGGAACCCAGTCAAGGATAACGCCGATGCCCTCTTCATGACATCTGTCCACAAAATACATAAGGTCTTTCGGCTCACCGTAACGGGATGTTGCGGCAAAGTAGCCTGTAACCTGATATCCCCAGCTGCCGTCAAACGGATATTCTGTAAGAGGCATAAACTCAATGTGAGTGTAGCCCATATTCTTAACATAAGGAATAAGCTCATCAGCAAGCTTGCTGTAGCTGAAAACATTGCCGTCCTCATACTTACGCCAAGAACCTGCGTTTACCTCGTAAACATTGACAGGCATATTCTTGTGCGGATGCTCTTTTTTGTAATCATACCACTTTTCATCATGCCACTCGTAGCCGTCAATCTCGTAAACACGGGATGCGTTGTCGGGACGAGTCTGGCAATGAAAAGCATAAGGATCGGTTTTGAGCCTTCTCTCATGCCACGGGGTTTCGACACAATATTTATAGCAGGCAAACTCGGGAATTCCCTCAATAAACAACTCCCAGACGCCGCCGTCCGAGATTTTGTACATAAAGTTTGCGTCATTGTTCCAGTCGTTAAAATCACCGACCACCGAAACGGACAATGCGTTCGGTGCCCATACTCTGAAAACAACGCCCTGACGGCCGTCCCAGTTCACAAAGTGTGAGCCTAAAAATTCATAAGCACGAACAGATTCGCCTTGTAAAAACTGATCAAGCGGCGCTCTTTCGTCATTGATTTTAAAAGCCATAGTAACCCTCTTTTCTGCGATTGTAGGCAGTTCTTCAATAATACAAGTATAGTATAATATATTTTCACCAAATATACAAGTGGTAAAAACGATTTTTATGTAAATAATTTTGTCGGTTTGTCTGAAATATTGTCAGTTGCTGTGAAAATCATTCCAAAAAATAGTCATGGAATGCGTGTTTCATCCGTAATTTTTATTTTTGACACACTTATCCCATACTGTTATAATATACAATAACGAAAGCATAAACAAGCGACAATTACGCTACTTTCGTTGGAAAACCGACTAATTTTAAAATCAGGTGATTATCTTTGGACATAAGAGTTATGAAAAGCAAGAAAAGTATTTTTGACGCATTTATAAATCTGCGTTCAAAAAAAGAACTGCGCAAAATTACCGTTAAGGAGCTTTGTGAAAAAGCACTCATCAATAAATCGACCTTCTACACATATTATGAGGATATGTTCGACCTTTCGGACAAAATTGAGAGTGAGGTAGTTGACGGCATTGTAAGTACCATAAGCAATCCGCAGATGATGATTGACGAGCCCGTAAAATTTTATCGCAATCTTCTGGGTGCAATGACCGAAAACAAGGCACTGACAAACACGGTTTTTTCCGGTTCACAACATCCCAATCTTATAGTAAAGCTTTCAAAATCATTGAAAAATATGATTTTCGAGAACTGCCCGGAATATATAAACGATAAGAAATTCTGCACACTTCTTGACTACGCAATCTACGGCGGATACTATGCCTTTGTTGAAAATCAGGAGAACACGAACGATTATTCGGATGAACTTATTGAATCGGTTTCAGTGATTTCCGAGCATATGACAAAACTCATAAAAGCAAGCATTCCAACCCTTAAGAGCAATAATACATAAAAAGACTTTTTGCATATTTTTTAAGCTGTATTATTCATTAATTTGTGTAAAGTGCGATTTTTGTCGAACTTCAAAATATTTATTTAAAATTGCTGTCGATTGTGATAGAATATATTCGGTTTTATAAGAGAGAAAGGAGAGTCGGTCAGACTGCCGTTTAGGAGGCGTTTGAAGTCTGTCCGAAAAAGAAGTTATGGAAATTAACACACTTGATATTCTGAAGAATCTTGCCATAATCCTTGTTGCGGCAAAGCTTCTCGGTATTGTTGCCAGAAAGCTCGGCGCACCGCAGGTTGTGGGTGAGATTATTGCAGGTCTTATCGTAGGACCTTGTATGCTTAATTTTGTTTCGTATGACGGGTTCATCTCAGGTATGGCTGAAATCGGCGTTATTTTGCTGATGTTCTCGGCAGGTCTGGGAACGGATCTTAAAGAGCTTATCAAAACAGGACCTGTTGCCTTGCTTGTTGCGTTTGCCGGTGTAATCGTTTCGGTTGCAGGCGGTGCGGCTGTTTACCTTGTATTCGGCTTTGGTGACGGTGACCTTGCGATGCTTGAGGCTGTATTTATGGGAACAATCCTTGCGGCAACCTCGGTTAGTATTACTGTTCAGGCTCTTAAAGAAATGGGACACCTGAAAGGAAGGGTTGCAACAACAATTCTTTCAGCCGCAATTATAGACGATGTTATCGGCATCGTACTTCTCACCGTTGTAATCGGTTTCAAAAGCCCCGATGTTCAGCCTGCGTCCGTTTGCATCAACATTGTACTTTTCTTTGTTCTTGCATTTATACTCGGCTTTGCACTTTATTTTCTCTTCAAGTGGCTCGACAAACTCTGGCCGCACTCAAGAAGAATTCCGATTTTCGGTCTTGTTCTCTGCTTTGCGTGTGCATATTGTGCGGAAGAATTTTTCGGAATTGCAGACATCACAGGCGCATATGTTGCAGGTATTATCCTCTGTAACATCAAGGATTCACAGTACATCGAAAGAAAGATGGATGTCAGCTCGTACATGATTTTCGGACCTGTATTCTTTGCAAGTATCGGACTTCAGACAAGCTTTAACGATTTCAACCTTTCAATGCTCTGGTTCTCAATTGCACTCGTTGCAGTTGCACTTTTGACAAAGGTTATCGGCTGCGGCGGTACGGCAAAGCTTTGCAAATTCAATATGCCTGACTCGCTCAAAATCGGCGTAGGTATGATGAACCGTGGTGAGGTCGGTCTTATCGTTGCCAAGAAGGGACTTGACACAGGTCTTATGGCACCGCAGTTTTTTGCTCCTATTATTATTCTTATCATCGTTTCATCGCTTGCAACACCTATTCTTCTCAAGGTGGTTTACAAGAAATGGCCGGGTAAAGAAAATGAGGAGGCAGACAACCGTTCGGAAAAGCTTGCCGAAAACGAAAAGTATCTTACTCAGGAAGTTGTCGGTGCAACCTACAACATCACAGAAGATAATTTCAAAGATAAAAGCAAAGACGAATAATTTAATACAATAACCTAAAAGGACAAATGACCATCAAGTCATTTGTCCTTATTTTTATATCTGTAAATTGTCAATCGTTATCGTAAAAATCTTCTGCACAGGGCAAAAAAGCCTTGTCAAATTCACTTTTCGGCAAAAGCCACAGCTTGATGTACATTGCAATCGGTGATGCAGGAGGCAGAACTGTTATATTAAGCCTGTCAAATTTCAGCTTGCTTTCGTAATAAAAGCCCTTGCACGCACCCGTCAAAAATACGGGAATATTCATTGCTTTTGCTTTTTGACAAAAGTCGTTCAAGGCCTTACCGTCTGTATTCAGCGTACCCGAATGGAATCCCTCAAGTAAAACGGCTTTTACATTTTCCGTAATTTCAGGATACTGCATACCAACCGTTGCGGAAATTTTCAGCACATTGCTGTTATCCGAAAGTCGGACGCTTTCATCAAAAGCAAACTCGCTTTTTAATGCCTTGTAACGGTTATTCTTCACAAAAATTCCGTTCTGAATTTTACCGTAGCTTTCGTCAAAAATACTGTGCAGTTCGTCGCTGTATGCCGAATGTGCAAGCAGTCTTGACGCTCTGTGAATTGTCACGGGCAAATCAGCATTTTTATACGAAACAAAAACACCGTTTCCGCTGCCTGATTTTATAAAGTCAAATCGCACCGACAAAATTTTCAAAGCCGTTTGAACGGCTGTCATCAAGCGGATAATTTGCCGAAACAAGCACAATCGGCACATTTAAGCCGTCAAAAATATAAGCAAGAAATGCAGATGTATATTGCAAAGTGTCCGTTCCGTGAGTTACAACAATGCCGTCATAGCTGTTCAAATCATAGCTTTGCAGACAGTCGGCAAGCCGGTTCATGTGACCGCCCTCAAGATTTTCGCTGAGGACGGTATAAGGCTCAGCCGTGTCAAAATCAACATCGCCGTACCTGTCAAGATACATCTGCGTGAGCATATATTTCTGCTCATTGTCGGGCGAAAGCACCTCGCCCTTACGCACACAGCCGATTGTGCCGCCCGTAAAAACAACAAGAATTTTCATATACTCACCTCTTTCATATTCTGCCCTTAAACAATTATAAATAAACTATTTATTTTCCTTGCCCGTGATTTTTTCGATTGTGATTTCATAAACGCCTGTCATACTGCCCGATTTCTCTATGCACCTTTTTCCGCTTTCGATAAATTCGGGAGCATATTTTTCAACAATCAGTTCAAGAGCTCTGTTCTTGTTTTCAGCCGATTTTGCAATCGTACCGAACACAACCGCACTTTCGTATTTTGAAGTCAGTTTTGCACCGTCAATTCTGTTGTTTTGAACCGTGCAGAACGAAACCTTGTTGCTGTATTCAACATTTTTCAGTTTCAAGCCCGAATTCGGAGCGCAATGGAAATAAATTTTGTTGCCCTCAACGGCAAAATTTACAGGCACACCGTAGGGATAGCCGTCCTCGCCGATTGTTGACAAAATGCCGTATTCACCGTTTTTAAGGATTTCATAGGCTCTTTCTTCGGTAGTTTCCCTGTCTTTTCTACGCATCTTTTCGTTCATTATTCAACTCCGATATCGTTCATAACCATGCCCGTAATCATCTTCGGATAGAAATATGTTGACTTCTGCGGCATCTTTTCGCCGGCGGCGGCAACATCACGGATTTCGGTTACTCTTGTCGGATTAAGCACAAACGAGCATTGGAACTTGCCGTTGTCAACGCCCTCAACAGCCTCTGAGAAGAACTTTGTGTATGTAAGGTTAATCTGATTTGCCATATTTTCCTTATCAATGCCGAAAATTCTTTCAAGCACAAGTGAATGGAGAACGGTAACATCAAGCTGTCTTGACGGTTCGCTCAATTCGGGAAGAAGCTTGTCCATAATGTCAAGATTTTTCAGCACAAGCCTGTACCATTTTCCGTTTCCGACATAGAATCCGAATGCCTTTTTGCCCTCGTCATAGAGCTTTGCAAGCTCGCTTTCCATATTGTCCGTGCCGTTCATTTCGGTTACATCAAAATATTCCCTGCAACCGTCAAGAACTTTTTCAACATTAAAGTCCGGCAAATCACGCACAAGGCGGTGTGTCGGGAATACAACAAGTCCCGGATGCTCCATATCAACAAGGTAAATCATCTGATAATCACAAGGATCGCCAACCTTTGAAAGACCGTTTTCACGGCAGTAGTTTCGATAGTTTAGAGCGGTTTCATAGCGGTGGTGACCGTCTGCAATATAGAGCTTTCTGTCGGCAAAATCTGCACAAAGCTTTGCGATTACATTTTCATCAGTAACAATCCAAAGTCTGTGAGTAACACCCTCACCGTCAGTAAATTCAAGCTTTGGTGTGTCCTTTGACTCATTGTCAATTGTTGCGAGGGTTGTATGCTCGCTGTCCATATACAGGGCATAAATCTGACTAAAATTGCAGTTTGTTGCCTTCATAAGATTAAGTCTGTCCTCTTTAGCCTTTGAAAGAGTGAACTCGTGCGGAAGAATGATTCCCTTTTCAAACTCTTCAAGATGAACACGGGCGATGATACCCTTGATGCTCTTGCGTTCGCCGTAAGCCGTAAATTCTTCCTCATAAACATAGATTGCAGGCTTGTCCTCGCTCACAAGAACACCCCTGTTCCGCCACATATCAAGGATTTCTCTTGCTGTCTGATACGGGTTTTCGCCCTCTTTCGGAAGCTCAAGCCGAATGATATTATACTCGTTTTCACTGATATAACCGAGTCTTTGTTCCTCGCTTATGATGTCATAAGGCGGACAGCAAAGTTGAGAAATCTCGCCTGCTTTTTCCGTGTTGTAACGCATTCCTCTGAACGCTTTTATTTCTGCCATATTAAAAACCTCCAAATTGTTTTTCGGTCAAGTGTATCTTCACCGTCCGTATAAGGCAATTATAACACAAGCAGTTGATTTGAACAAGTGAAAAGTAAGTTTATTTAAATTTACTGTGCAAAACCACAATGAATATTACGGCATAAAAATCATTGACAATCAAAGGAAAGTTTGATATAATATTTTTTGCGTAAGCTGATTACGATATTTGACATTGCATAAACTATTTGTCAAATGAAAACAGAATACGCGCCAATAGCTCAGTTGGTTAGAGCTACCGGCTCATAACCGGTCGGTCCGGGGGTTCGAGTCCCTGTTGGCGCACCAAAAAAGAAGTACTCAAACGGGTACTTTCTTTTTATTTTTACCGTTATGCGTTGAACAGGGACTTCGAAGGACGAGCGTTAAGAAAACAGTCCGGCGGACTGTTTTTAGCGAGAGCGTTGATGAATTTTTAGCTTTGAACAAGCCGCAACAAGCGAGGTAGAATAACTTAGATAGATAAAAACACCTGTTGGCGCACCAAAAAAAGAAAGTACTCAAACGGGTACTTTCTTTTTTGTTTTTACTCTATCTTTTTCCTAACAATACTTTTTCATAAAATCTGCAATTACGGTTATATCTTCACCCTCATAGTATTTTACAAGCAGTCTTTTAAATTCAGGCACTTCCTTTTCAGGAATCACCAAAAATCCGCCACCGTGTGAAATAAGATAGTGATTTGCAAAAATTACAGAGGCACGCTTGTTACCGTCAAGAAATATTTGTGTTTTCATACAATAAAGGCACAACTTAATTGCCGTATTGATAACTTCATCACTTTCTTCTATAATTTCACGGATTTTTTCTTTTACATCCAACTCATTAGGCAACGGTGGAACATATGAAGAACCTCCGATAGTAACCGGAACTCCTCTAATTCTTCCGCCTTCCGCAAAAAATCCTTCATTAACAACTCTTGCTATATGGCTGAGCATATAGTAATCGGAACGACTTGCTATTACATCACGATCCAAAATAAATTCCCATGCGTGTTTTAAATTCAAAATTTTCTGAACATCTGTTGCAGTCACACCAGAAATTTTACCGTTATCTATGATTTCTTCAGTTTGTGGGAATGATGTAGCAACACCCTCAAGAACAGCCTGATCATATATATTCATTTTCATATTTGCACGGGCAAACGCAATATTGTTTATAACATCAGAAGAAAGTTCATCTTCTGAATATCCCGCATTTGCAAGTTGTTTATCTATACTGCGAAGTTCTTTCCTGATTTCACGGGCTTCTCTGGCATTGCGGAGGAGCAAATTATATAATTCTTCCGTATATGCACCTACATAAGTTGATGTCTGTTTTCCTGCAACACGCTTTCTCACATAAAAGATATTTTTCATTACCTCGTTCCTTAATTTCGGGAGTTCCGTCATACGGCATTAAATTTAACCTTGCATTAAGGTCAGCACGGCTTCTTAGTAACTCTTGTATTTCATTGTATTTTGCGGCCATTATAATTCTCCTTTGGGGTACATTCTCTTGTAAAAGTATAATACAATTCTCCCCAACAGTCAATGCACCTTGGGGAACATTTTTGCATTTTAAAGCCTAATTCGTTCCCCAATAATAAATTTCAAACATATTATATCCTATTCAAGTTCTTTTATGAAATCCATTAACACCAACAAATTCCAAAACAACCCTTATCTCACAAGCGGATAAGGGTTGTTTTTATTCATTAATTTTACTCTTTTTGAATTCGAGATACTTTATATAGTCAAGCACATCGCCACATTCCTCTTTTGTAAATGACTGTGGAAGAGAAACAGAGCGAATATTGCGGTTAAACGAGAGCGGTTCGTCAATCAGACCGATGAGATAGTCAACCGACACATCAAAAAGTTTTGCAATGATTATTTTTGAATTATCATCTGGATCACTGCGGTTACATTCGTATGATGATATCGTATAGTGTGACACGCCCAAAAGCTCTGCAAGCTGTGCCTGCGACACGCCGTGGTCTTTGCGAAGTTCCGGAGGAATCGGACAGAATTCTTGAAGATGACATCATCACAATTTGGGGTGAATGTGACGGCTTGTACTCTTATGAAAGCGTTTTAGGAAGTAAAGTATCCTTGCCGAAAATTGATGTAAAATATTATTCAATAGACAATTAAAACAACAGGCTGTACGCAATTTTGTACAGCCTGTTTCTTTGTGTAGGTATTAAAATGTAGTGGAGGACCGTGTTCTCCCCTTCGTGTGCGTTGCACACGATTGCACGCATTGCGTGCAAAATTGAATGCACAATTTTCATCACATCAAAAATTATGTGAATAAGCAAACAGTATCATCAAGGCGGGCGTCCAATGAACGCCCCTACTGTTTATACAAACAGTTACAATACTACGCTCGGGCATAAATATTTTTTAACATTACAAACTATCTACACGAATTGGGAACGGCGGCTCGCCGTGCGGGCGTCCAATGAACGCCCCTACGGGTTTGTGACATTTACTAAATTTGTTTTACATAAATTCTGTGTCTTTACTTGCGTGTGTCCCATTAACCTCGCTATATTTTCCGTTTTTCAATTTTTAACTTAATTTGAATCAATGTCCGTTCTCCGTAATTCTGATTGCAACGGCGGTGACATCGTCCTCACGGTCGGCCTTACGGTGCTTTACCGCCTCGTCAACAACAGCCTTTGCAAGATCCTGGGTACTGCCCTCATTCCATGTGCGAATAAGCTTTTCGAGCCATTTGTCATCGCCCGTAATTACACCGTCTGATACCATAACAATCATATCCCCCGTTGTCAGATTTACCGTGTCGGTTGAAAATTTTATACCGTTTAGAATTCCTGCAGGGAGCGACGGCATTTCACGAACCATTACCCTGCCGTTTTTCTTTACAAATGTTACGGGTGCGCCTGCTTTTTTAAAAGTGGTTTTGCCGGTGTAGAGGTCAACACTTGTGACATCAACCGTTGAAAGCGATTCGTCCTCACTTTTCACCATGAGGGCTGAGTTCACAATCTGCAAACAGCTGTCGGCTGAAAGTCCCGCCCTTAGCAGTCTTGTCATAACAGACGCCGCCATATTGCCGTCAACGGCAGCTCTGCCGCCCGTACCCATACCGTCACACACGAGCCGCATATGTTTTGCCGAAACCGTCATTG
>ENA-OQHK01000107-OQHK01000107.1-human-gut-metagenome-genome-assembly--contig:-NODE-107-length-16466-cov-2.548810_pt1 | contig 16466 bp, 19 predicted proteins | sample MGYA00242562_ERZ504715 | MGnify/ENA primary metagenome ERZ504715 (study PRJEB26092, sample SAMD00036445) | human gut metagenome | host: Homo sapiens | study: EMG produced TPA metagenomics assembly of...
CTATTGAAGCAGGACGAAGTGCATACCTTGCCGGACTGGGAAGAACCCTAGGAAAAAGGTGCAAGCGCATCCTCTCCACTGACTGGTTTTCTTCATGAGTAATAAATAAAAAATCATTCTAAAATGAGATTTTTGATTATAGCAATCCTACGTAAATAATGCATTTAAGACAGTTCAGCAGCGTGACGAAAGACAAGGAAGATATCTGCAGGCGTGCTGACGCACGGCAAAGATATCTGACGCAGGATTTCACACTCTGATGGGCTGGATTAAGATGCATTTATTTTAGAGGATTGCTATAACTGCGGAGTAGGTATTAATTTATAGGAAAACGAAAGTTGCCAAATGGTAATAAAGAGGAGAAAACATCAATGGAAACAACAGAAAAAAATATGGAACATGGGGAACACTTCAACGAAAGTATTGTCAATGAAGTGATTCTGGAAGATATGAAAAAGAACAGGATCGATCATATGAAATATCTTCCGGGAATGGAAGTACTGGAAGAATCAGACGTGATGGATCAGGTTATTTCTGCCATGAATGCTTACGATTATGATAAATATACAGAGGCAGATGTACGCAGGGCACTTGCTCATGATAACCGTACACCAGAGGATTTTCAGGCATTGCTGTCTCCGGCTGCGTTGCCTCTTCTGGAGGAAATGCGCAGGCTGCGCAGAAAGAAACCAGGAAACATTTTGGGAACAGTGTGTATATGTTTACCCCTATTTATATTGCAAATTACTGTGAGAATTACTGTATTTACTGCGGATTTAACTGCCATAATAAGATCCGCAGAGCAAAGCTGAATGCAGAAGAGATTGATAAGGAAATGGCTGCTATCGCAAAGACAGGACTGCAGGAAATCCTGATTCTTACAGGAGAGAGCAGAGCAAAATCTGATGTAAAATATATCGGAGAAGCATGTAAGATTGCCCGGAAATATTTCAAAGTAATCGGACTTGAAGTTTATCCTATGAATTCAGATGAGTATGCACATCTCCATGAATGCGGAGCTGATTATGTAACGGTATTCCAGGAGACTTATAATTCAGATAAGTATGAAACTCTGCATCTTGCAGGGCACAAGCGTATATTTCCTTATCGTCTGAACGCACAGGAACGTGCTTTAAAGGGTGGTATGCGAGGAGTAGGATTTGCTGCACTTCTGGGACTGGATGATTTCCGTAAGGATGCTTTTGCCACCGGATATCATGCATATCTTTTGCAGAGAAAATATCCTCATGCAGAGATTGCATTTTCCTGTCCGAGACTTCGGCCGATCATCAACAATGACCGTATTAATCCTATGGATGTACATGAACCACAGCTGCTTCAGGTGGTCTGCGCCTATCGTCTGTTCATGCCATTTGCAAGCATTACGGTATCTACCAGAGAGTGTGAGCGTGTCCGCGATAACCTGGTTGGAATTGCTGCGACAAAGATTTCAGCAGGAGTCAGCACAGGAATCGGAAGTCATGTGGAGGATATCGAAGATAAAGGAGATGACCAGTTTGAGATTTCAGACGGAAGGTCTGTAGATGAAGTCTATAAGGCACTTTTGGATCATGATCTTCAGCCGGTTATGAATGATTATGTGTACCTCTAAAATGCAGAAAAATCCTTATGAAAATGTAATTGCAGTGACCAACCGCTCCCTGTGTCAGCGTCCCTTTGCAGAACAGATCGAGCGTGTATGCAGCCTTCATCCGAAGGCGGTTATTCTGAGGGAAAAGGATCTGCCGGAGGAAGAATATTCTCGTCTGGCAGAGCAGATACTGGAAATCTGTAAGAGATATCAGGTTCCCTGCATATTACATACCTATGTAAACGTAGCAGAAAAACTGCATCATCCATACATTCATCTGCCAATATTTCTGTTGGAAAAATATGAGGGAAAGCTTGGAGGTTTCCGGCAGATCGGAAGTTCAGTTCACTCCGTAGAAGATGCATTGAAAGCAGAAAGTCTGGGAGCTGATTATCTTACGGCAGGACATATTTATACAACTGACTGTAAAAAAGGACTTCCACCCAGAGGACTGGAATTTCTGGAGAATGTCTGTAAAGCAGTAAAGATTCCGGTATATGCCATAGGAGGGATACATCCGGGAACAGGACAGTTAAATGAGATTATGGAACATGGTTCAGCCGGTGGATGTATTATGTCAGATATGATGAAGATATAGTAAATAAAAAGCCGTATTTCAACAATCAAACATGTTGAAATACGGCTTTTATAAAAGCATCATTCATCAAAAAATAGTAACAATTTCACCATCCAGAATACGGTTTGTATTCTTTACGGCACAGAAGTTTCCGCACATACTGCAGGTGTCTTCTTTCTCAGGTTTGGCCTCTGCGCGGTAGCGTCTTGCTTTCTCAGGATCCATGCTGAGTTTGAACATTTCTTCCCAGTCAAGACGTTTTCTCGCTTCGCTCATCTTATAATCCCATTCTGCGGCACCGGGAACTCCTTTGGCAATATCAGCAGCATGAGCAGCAATTTTGGCAGCGATAATTCCCTCTTTTACATCAGCTGCATTTGGCAGACGAAGATGTTCTGCAGGTGTTACATAGCAGAGGAAAGCAGCACCTGAATAAGCAGCAATCGCACCGCCGATTGCGGAAGTAATGTGGTCATATCCGGGAGCAACATCTGTTACAAGCGGTCCAAGTACATAGAAAGGAGCGCCATGGCAAAGAGTTTTCTGGATTTCCATATTAGCTGCGATCTGGTTCAGCGGCATGTGGCCAGGTCCCTCGATCATAACCTGAACATCCTTTTTCCCATGCACGTTTGGTAAGCTCACCGAGAGTGATCAGCTCTTCAATCTGTGCAGTATCAGTTGCATCTGCAATACATCCGGGACGACATGCATCTCCCAGACTTAAAGTGATATCATACTCTCTGCAGATATCAAGAATTTCATCAAAATGTTCATAGAACGGGTTCTCTTTTCCTGTCATTTCCATCCATGCGAACATAATAGAACCACCTCTGGAAACAATGTTCATGAGACGTTTATTCTGTTTGAAACGTGCTGCGGTTGCACGATTCATACCGCAGTGGATAGTCATAAAATCCACGCCGTCTTCTGCATGCATACGTACGATATCAATCCACTCTTCAGAAGTAATCTTGCCAAGTGCTTTGTGATAATATACTACTGCGTCGTAGATCGGAACAGTACCGATCATTGCCGGACATTCGGATGTAAGTTTGCGGCGGAAGCTTCTGGTATCTCCGTAGGAGCTGAGATCCATGATGGCTTCTGCACCCATTTCTACTGCTGAATGTACCTTTTCATATTCCATATCAACGTCTTTCCAGTCTCTGGAAACACCTAAATTTACATTGATCTTGGTGGTCAGCTTTGCACCGACACCGCTCGGACTGATGCTCTTGTGATTTTTGTTGCAGGGAATAATTACCTGTCCTTTTGCAATCAGTTTTCTTAATTCTTCCACGTCAAAGTGTTCTTTTTCTGCTACGATTTCCATCTGTGGTGTGATGATTCCCTGACGTGCCGCGTCCATCTGCGTTGTATACTGTGTCATTTTTTCCTCCTTGCCCTGCACTGTGGGCTCTTAATTGCTGCACATAGTAATAGATAAACAGCAATATTAAATGAACTGCGCCTCCTGCATACAGCAGGGACTTGCACCTGCGCATATTCGTAAGTTTTTAAGTAAACTACTGGTGTGACAGAGAGTGGTGCCCCCGGTCTGTCGTGGCAATATTTTATTGCCTTTCAGGCGTATGAAATCATTTGCCTGACTATTTGTCCGCAATTAAAACAAGGGGGAGATAATATGATATGTCCGTTCAGAGTAAAAGGAAAACTGCAATATGCCAACAAGCATATTGCAGTGTGGAAGAACTATAACTTTCCTACGTTGGCATTATCCAAATCAGGTAATGGGTTAAAGCGATACAGCTTACTCTCAGCCTGTTTATACAAGCACCCCTTGTCTCAATTATAATCAGTGTATCACTTAGATATGGGAAAGTCAATATAAAATTTTGGCTACGTCATTGATAACGTAGCCGGATTTATGCAATTGCTATGGATAACTATGGTCAGACTAAGGACATATTATAGGCTTTGGAATCAGAATGCCATACTTTGTTTTTCATTTTTTTATTGGCAATTACCTTAATGCCGTACTTGGTATTCTTTTTCATTCCGGTGAGTGTAAAGAAATTGGAAGTTGTTGTTTTTACTTTTTTGAAAGAACTGCTTCCCGGATATTTTATGTAAATACTGTAATTGTCTGCACCGGCAGTTCTGTTCCATTTTACGCTCATGGAGCTGTTTGTGTTGCCTGCTTTCTGAAGAGTGATGACATTGGAAATATATCTGTCCGTAGAGGTTGAACTTACATACCGTTTATTTCCCAGAACCAGGTAAGGGTAAATCTTCACCTGATAAAATGTATTGCCGGATATTGGAATGGTAAAGGAATATCTGGTATTAAAATATTTAGTTATAAGTTTGTGGGCTGCAGAACTCTGGTATACAACCTTATAACCTGTAATGGAGTTTGAAGGGTTTACAGTCTGCATATTGAAGGTATATCTGCCGGTTGATGCATAGGAAGATTTAATCTTTACCTTTGAATAAAGCGTGGTACATCCCACAGTACGGGAAGAAATCGCAATGCCGGATGAATTCAGTGCTGTGATTTTAATAACGTAAGCAGTTCCTGCTTTTAGCTTATTGATCTTAGCTTTGTTGCGGGTATTGCCAATATAGCCGAGAAAACGATAGGAAGAGGAACTTAAAGGGCTGATATTGACAGCATATTTGGAAGCATTGGTAACAGGGTTCCACTGAATAGTTACAGAATTCTCGGAAGCTGCTGTCTGTCTGATCCCTGGCTGGGCGGTAAGAGAAGCGCAGGCATTCTGTGCATCGGATGATTCAATGGCAGGGGTGTCAGAATCGTCACTTTGAGCCAGTTCCACAGATTGTTCAGCGGGTGCCAGCTGTGCTGTGGCTGCGAATACAGAGGAAGCGGACGATAACGTGAGAACAGCACTGAGTGCAATACTCACAAAGAATTTTTTAAAACTTCTTGCTTTCATAGTAAAACTCCTTTTGAAGTAGCAAAACGAGAGAAAAAAATCGTTTTGCAGATAGTACACCGAAGTGTGTCTGAGCAGATTTAAATAATAAAAAAGCTCCGTTAATGTTTGATTTATTGTAACATAACGGAGCTGAATTTCTGTAATTTGTCGTTGCGGGTAGTGGTTACTCATCCCATCCGTCATACATACGGATATTGACCTGAATATTTCTTACAATATCTCCCTCCAGCAGATCCAGATCGGATTCATCGGAAATTGCAGGGAGATCCATTTCATCTTCCATTACTTCTGCATAAATCCAGTTATAGGCAGCCTCGTTTGCATTATCGATCGCATCGTCCAGAGTGTCGCCTTCAGCTTCACAACAGGCAAGATCCGGAAAAAATGCTTTATATCTGCCTTCTTCATTTTTGCGGAAAACCGCAGGATATATAAATTTCATTGGTAAGAACCCCTTTCTGCTTTACGTTTATACTTAGAATAGTATATAATACATTCATATATTCATCAAGAAAAAAAAGAGTTATTAGTAACATTGGTAACAGAAGGATAAGGGGTTATATAGTATGCTGACAATAGAAATGGATAATTTTGACCTGGGGCAGATCTGCAGATCCGGGCAGTGCTTTCGGATGGATCAGATCGGTGATGACCGTTACCGGGTGATTGCGGGAGATAAATATCTGGAACTGACTCAGGAGAGAGGAATTGTCAATTTCTTTTGTCCGGAAGAAGATTTCATTTTCTTCTGGATCCGGTATTTTGATCTGGATTGTGATTACAGTGAATATATAAACATGATCAATCCAAGGGATAAATATCTGACAGCAGCAGGAGAGATGGGAAGCGGAATCCGCATTCTGCAGCAGGATCTGTGGGAGATGATTATTTCATTCCTGATCTCTCAACAGAATAATATTACAAGAATAAAGAAGTGTATTGAAAATATCAGCCGGGAATTTGGAGTAAGAAAAACAAGCAGCACAGGTGCAGAATATTATGCGTTTCCGACTGCAGAGGCACTGGCTTTGGCAACGGAAGAACAGCTTCGGGAGTGTAATCTGGGATACAGAGCAAAATATGTGCTGGACACAGCCAGAAAAAGTCTGTTTCGGAGATATTTCACTTAACAGTCTGCATGATATGACTTATAAAGCTGCACGAAAAGAATTGCTGGGGCTGTATGGAGTTGGTGAGAAAGTAGCTGACTGTATCTGTCTTTTCGGATTGCATCAGCTGGATGCATTTCCTGTAGATACTCACATCCGCCAGGCATTGGATGCCCATTATAAACGGGGATTTCCAAACAGACGTTATAAGGGCTGCCGGGGCGTGATGCAGCAGTATATATTTTATTATGAACTGATGAAGTAACAATTCAGCAGATAACGATGGAATAGTTATTTGATGAAGGTCAGAAAACAAAGAGGAGGAATGTTATTATGGAAATCGGAGCAATGTTAGACGAATTAAGAGAAAAAGCACTGAAAGACCGTAACATCTGGCAGGAACTGATGGACACCAGAAAGGCAGAACAGCCGCTTGCCGCTTTCTGCGCGAAGTGTCGGGAACTGGGATATCAGATTTATGAGATGGATCTGATCACAGCCGGAGAAGAATTTTATGCTACCATGCGAAGAAGTACCAACGGTGGAGGTGAAAACTCTCCGAAGCTTGCAGGGGAAGACGATTTCTATGAACTTTTCTTCGCAAGCCTTGAGGAGCACATTTAGGACAAATAAGAAAGTCCTCATCTGCTGAGCTAGAGTGTGTCTGAAAAATCATTCCCGCAATCTGCACGCCCCACTTTGCGGGATATTTCACCCGAATTCAGTTGCCGTAGCCCACTACGGCGCCCTCATCCGGGCAAAATATCCCACAAATTGTGACGCACATCTTGCAGAAAGCCTTTTTCAGACACGCTCTAGTGATGGTCTTATTATTTTTCAGTCAGTGGTTTGTTCTTTATAAGCATTTCGCGAATTACGTTTTGCGTATATTCTCCGACATGCCTCTTATCTTCTTTGCTCAGTTCATCCGGATAGATTGGCTTACCGTATTCTACTACAACTTTTTGCAGGAGATATCTTCGGGAAGTGTGCCTCGAAAATGTTGGCTGAATTGCTGATCGCAATTGGGATGATCGGGCAATTGGCCTTGGTAGCGATTTTGAAGCTTCCTTCATGGAAGGGAAGCATGTCCAGCTCATCTTTATTTCTGTTTCGGGTTCCTTCCGGGAAAATACAGATGGAAATTCCGGATTTTACTTTGTCTACTGCGGTCAGGATCGTTTTGAGTCCCTGTTTGATGTCTTTCCTGTCAAGGAAGAGACAGTGGAGATAACGCATCCATGTGGAAAGAAGAGGAATTTTCTCCATCTCTTTTTTGGCAATGTAGCCTGTACGGATCGGACAGCGGGAGTAAGTAAGAAGTATGTCGAAGTAGCTTCTGTGGTTGCCGATATAAAGTACAGGTGTGTCCTTTGGCACATTTTCTTCTCCGATCACAGTAATCTTTGCACCGGTGATCTTAAGGATAAATCGGAATACTGCCTGGATGATCCTAAGGGAGCTGATATCCTTCTTTTCAGGAGAAAATCTGCCGATGATCCATTCGACCAGCAGGATGGGGATGGACAGGATCAGGTATCCGATCACAACAATACAGACGAGGATAAATCGTATCATTCGTTAATTCCTTTCCGGGCATTATATAATGCTGATGCCCATATATAAGTATAGAAGTTTATTATAAGGAATTATGAGATATCCTGCAAGAAATAAATCATAGTATAATGATTTTTTTGACATTAAATAAAGCACTCAGGACAGGATTCTTTCCTGCAGAAAAGCAGTTACTGTCAGATATATAGCATAGAGTATGGTAATAACAGGGCTGTATCCGGCATAGAATATTTAGCGAAGAATGAGCAGGGGTGCATTATGGGCAAAAGGACAGGAGGACTGCTCTGTGTGTTGCTGTTGGCTCTTTTGCCGGCGGGCTGTCAGTTTATCAGGATTGAGGAGGGCGAACGTACACCTCTGGAATATACGATCGTAAAGCAGGAGGAAATTCCGGAAGAGATTTCAGAACTGATGGAACAGAAGAAAAAGAAAGTATTTCAGATGACCTATCAGGTGGGAGATATAAGGTATCTGATGAAGGGATATGGAGAGCAGCTTACAGGAGGGTACAGTATTCAGGTGGAGGAGGTTTCCGAATCAGAGAACGCAGTATTCTGCAAGACAAGGCTGATAGGTCCGGAGAAAGCGGATGCAGGCAGTGAACCGTCTTATCCCTGTATTGTCCTGAAAATCAGAGAAACAGAGAAACCGATAGAATTTTTGGGTTTTATCTATAAAGTAAACAGAGAAAGGAAGGAAGCAGGTTGGAATTAAAAAAAGAAAGTATTCAGATGCTGCGGATCAAAAATAAAGCGGCAGCGCAGGCGACTTTTGACGAGGACTATAATGTGCCCGATGTGAAACCGGATATCGGGAGACTGGTGCAGAGCAAAGCGGATGTTTCCATGGAGGAAGTGAGGCTGAGTGAAGGAAGAGCGCTTCTTAAAGGGACATTAAATGCAGATTTGCTTTATGTGGGGGAAAAAGAGGGCAGGATTTACAGCCTTTCTGCGAAGCTTCCGCTGGATGAGATGATTAATCTGGAGGGAATCGAAGGGGGAGATAAGCTGTGTCTGAAATGGGAGATTGAGGATCTCAGTGTTCATATGATCCATTCCAGAAAACTGAATATTAAAGCAATTGTAACTTTTTATGCAGTGGTAGATGAACTGGCAGTCGTTGAACTTCCGGTTTCCGCAGAGGATCAGGAAGTCTCTGTGAAAACGGAGAAAGTCCGGCTTATGAGTCTTCGTGTACATAAAAAAGATACCCTGCGCATTAAGGATGATATTACTCTTGCGTCAAACAGACCGAATGTAGAAAACCTTCTGTGGTATATGGCTGAACCGAGGAATCTGGACCTGCGGCCGGGAGAGAACAAACTCCGGGTGAAAGGAGAGCTTGCAGTTTTTCTTCTGTATACAGGGTATGAAGAGGAGAATCCACCTCAGTGGCTGGAGTATACCATGCCTTTTTCCAATGAGATGGAATGCAGTGGCTGTATGGAAGATCTGATTCCACATATTGAGGTGTCTCTTCTTCATCAGGGGATAGAGGTAAAGCCTGATCCGGATGGTGAAGAACGTATCCTGCAGGTGGATGTGGTACTGGAATTAAATATGAAAATGTACAGGGAAGAGGAGCATGAACTTCTTCTTGATGCATACAGCCCACACAAAGAATGTGTTCTTCATCGGAAAAAGGAAATGTTGGAAAGTCTTCTGGTACGGAATTTTTCCAGGTGTCGTCTGACAGACCGGATAGAAGTTAAGGAGAGTCAGGGAAAAGTTTTGCAGCTTTGCCACAGCAGCGGTAAGGTAAAAGTAGATAAGACCAGGATTACGGATAAGGGAATTGTGGCAGAAGGAATTGTGGCACTCAAGATCCTGTATATTATTGGAAATGATGAAATGCCGTTTTATTCTATGGATGCCATGCTTCCGTTTACTCATCTGATCGAGGCAGAAGAGATCGGGAAGGATTGCACATATTTACTTCAGGCTGACCTTGAACAGCTTTCCACTGCAATGGCAGATGGGGATGAGATTGAAGTCAAGGCGGCGGTGGGACTGAATGTGCTTGTGTTCAGACAGTGGGAAGAGCAGCTTATTGAATCTGTGGAAGAACAGCCGCTGGATCGTAAGAAACTGGAAAGTATGCCGGGAATTACGGTATATATTGTAAAGGCCGGAGATACCCTGTGGGATATTGCAAAGAAATTTTATACAACTGTGGATGAGATTTCGGGTGTGAACAGTCTTACGGAAAAAGAGGTAAAGCCGGGGCAGTCGTTAATTCTTGTCAGGCAGGGATGATAATGAAAAAAATTTCCGAAAAAAATGAAAACTCCTATATTGAAAACTAAAAAAAAATGATTTAAAATATGCACAAAGAGTTTTATTGTATACAAAGTACAAATATAATTGCGAAAGTACAGTTATATACGAATGATATTGCTGGAAACGGAGGATTTTATGCGTTTACGTGCATTGGCGAAGATAAATCTGGGACTGGATATTCTCAGAAAGAGAGAGGATGGCTATCATGAAGTCCGGATGATCATGCAGACGATACAGATGTATGATGTTCTGGAGATGAAGAGGGTGAGGAAGCCGGGGATTTCCCTGTCTGTCAATTATTCCTATATTCCGAATGATGAACGAAATCTGGTGTATAAGGCGGCGAAGCTTCTGATGGATGAATTTCAGGTTAAGGGTGGTGTGGATATCCATCTTGAGAAATTTATTCCTGTGGCAGCAGGTATGGCAGGCGGAAGCTCGGATGCGGCAGCTGCACTGGTGGGGATCAACCGGCTTTTTAAACTGGGACTGAGCCAGAAGGAGCTGATGGATCGTGCTGTGAATATCGGGGCAGATGTTCCGTACTGTGTGATGAGAGGAACTGCCCTGGCAGAGGGGATCGGGGAGAAACTGACCAGGATCACTCAGGTGCCGGACTGTTTTGTACTGATCGGTAAGCCCGGAATCAATGTTTCCACCAAAGCTGCCTATGAGAGCCTTCAGCTGGATAAGATTTCTTCTCATCCGGATATTGACGGGATGATAGGAGATATAGAACGTGGAGATCTTCTGGCAATGACACAGAAGATGGGAAATGTTTTTGAGCCGGGAATTATAGAGAAATATCCTGTAATTGGCGAAATCAAAGCACTGATGGAGAGTCATGGTGCGTTAAAGGCGATGATGAGCGGAAGTGGTCCTACAGTGTTCGGAATCTTTGATGATCGTGAGAAGATGGAGGCGGCAGCAGAGGTTCTCAGAGAGAGCCGGCTGGCGAAGTACGGTTTTTGCCACAGAAGTAACGAAAGCAGGAGGGAATACAAATGACAAGTGTATTTTTCAAGTAAATATGAATGAATATCTTCCATTAAGGGATGTGGTTTTTAATACGCTGCGTCAGGCAATCCTGAAGGGCGAACTGAAACCTGGTGAGAGACTGATGGAGATTGCGCTGGCAGAGAGACTTGGCGTGAGCAGAACTCCTATCAGAGAGGCAATGCGTAAGCTGGAGCAGGAAGGTCTGGTAGTGATGATCCCGAGACGTGGTGCCCAGGTTGCCAATATCACAGAGAAGGATCTGAATGATGTTCTGGAGGTTCGTATTGCTCTTGAGAATGTAGCTATTGAGAAAGCATGTGCCCGTATGACTGAAGAAGAAATGAGGAGACTCTGGCTTGCTGCCAAGGAGTTTGAACATACGATTGCAGAGGGAAATCTTGTTAAGCTTGCGGAGGCTGACGTTGCATTCCATGAGGTTATTTATCAGGCTTCTGATAATAAGAGGCTGATCCAGGTACTCAACAATATGCGTGAGCAGATTTATCGTTATCGTGTGGAATATCTAAAAGAAGGTGAAACACGAGATGTTCTGGTGAAGGAACATGAGGAACTGACAAAGGCGATCAGAGAGCGTGACGTAGAACGCGCGAAACAGCTTTCTTTCCAGCATATCGAGAATCAGAGAATGGCTATCATGCGTTCTATTGAGGCTGAGGATGCAGAACGTGAACGTGCAGAGAAAGAGAAATCCAGGGGACACAGATAAGAATGGTATAATATCTGAATATCGGGAAATTCTAAGAGAGGCGGGAGGCCTCTCTTTTTTTGCGCATCCATGTATGTAAGTGGGTTTATGAATATTGCCGACTGGCAACAGATCTGTCTGGTACATCGAAAACGATGTACCGGTATGAAACGAGGTGGGAAATTATTGAAGAAGCTGGAAGAATCCCGGAAAGTATCTGCAAATCTGAGGGAGAATGAGAAATATCTGCGAAGCAGGCTGGAAAACTGCAGTGATATTCTGATCCGTCCCATGCGGCTGGGAGATAAACATAAGGTGGACTGCCTTATGGTCTATATAGAAGTTGCGGTTTCCAACATGATGCTGGATGATTCTGCTCTTGGAAAGATGATCAATCATTTCTGGGAGATTTCGCCGGAGGATATTCAGGAATTTGTCAGGCATAACAGTCTTGGGATCGCAGATGTAAAGAAACTGGAGAATCTTGACGAGTCCATAGATGCCATGCTTGCAGGGAATGCAGTGTTTTTCATAGATGGATATGACAAGGCGATGAAAATCTCCAGCAAAGGTTATCCATCCACAGGTGTGATGGAGGCAGAATCGGAAAAGGTGCTGCGGGGTTCCAGGGAAGGATTTTCGGACAGTGTGAAAAGTAACAGTGCACTGGTAAGAAAAAGGCTTCGTGATACCAGACTCAAGGTGGAAGAATATAAAATCGGTGTGCGCTCTCATACCTTAACGCAGGTGTTATACATGGATGACCTGGTACATGAGGGACTTCTGGAAGAAGTGAAGGAACGGCTGGAAGAATTTCAGATTGACGGAATCCTTGACAGCGGTATGCTTGAACAGCTGACAGAAGATGTGTGGTATTCTCCTTTTCCTCAGTATCAGACAACGGAACGTCCGGATCGTGCTGTGCAGGAAATCCTGAAAGGTAAGGTTGTGATTCTGTGTGATAATTCTCCGGAAGCATTGATCCTTCCGGGAAATTTTAGCAGTTTCATGGAGAGCAGCGAGGACTGGTATCACAGGTTCGAGATGGCTTCCTTTCTCAGAATACTGCGATATCTGGCTGTGATCATGGCGACTGTTCTGCCGGGACTTTACCTGGCAGTGATACGTTTCCATACACAGATTCTGCCATCTGCACTGATACTGTCTTTTGCGGAGGCGAGGGAAGGAGTGCCCTTTTCCAGTGTGGTGGAACTGATTTTTCTGGAACTGGCTTTTGAACTGATTCGGGAGGCTGGGGTGAGAGTTCCGGGATCTCTGGGGAATGCTATTGGCATTGTTGGCGGACTGGTGATCGGACAGGCAGCGGTAGAGGCAAATCTTGTGAGTCCGATCGTGGTGATGATCGTGGCGTTGACTGCGCTTGGATCTATGACTGTTCCAAATGAAGAGTTTGCAGCAGCATTTCGGCTAGTGAAATATGGGTTTCTGATCCTGGGAGGTTATCTGGGAATTTACGGAATCGTGCTGGGAGTATATCTGGTTATAGGGCACCTGGCAGGCCTGATGAGTTTTGGTATTCCTTATCTGGTTCCTTTTATAAAGAAAGAACAGAAGGGCAGCAGAGGAGAAGGGGTTCTGAGAGTTCCACTGCGCAAGAGGGTATTACGACCGCTTTATGCAAGAGAGGAGCAGAAGATCCGTTTGAAGAGAAAGGAGTCCGGTTCATGAGATTTGCAGAGAATAACAGAATTTCCCACAGGCAGCTGTACAGGCAGATGATACTGGCATTACTGGCACCATTTATGCTCTGCGTTTTCGGAAAGGGTGGAATGAACGGAATCAGTGCAGTGGCGGGAATGATTTTTGCGCTGATATTGCTTGGGTTTATGTAATCTGGCTGATACGGCTGACACCTTCATTTGAAGATCCGGTAAAGTCTGCAGGTGCTTTTGCGGGAAGGCTGATCGGGATTTTTTTTCTGATCTATGTGTTGATGGCGGGAGGATATCTGCTGGCACTTCTCAGGAGGCTGGTTCCTGTAAAGCTGATCACAGGAGTATCCGGCCGATGGATTGCATTCTGGGCGGCTCTGGTATGTTCTGTCGGAACCTGCAAAGGTGTACAGAGAAGAGGAAGAATGGCGGAAGTATCAGGTGGTCTGCTTCTTGGCGGGATTATGATAATGATGATACTTTGTGTGCCACAGGCAAAAACGGAATATTTCATGGGAGAAATCCGGTGGGAGGAGCTTACAGTGAGAAATGTCAGTCAGTCTTTTTATGGAACTCTGTGTGCTTTTTCGCCGGTTGCATTGCTGCCATTTCTGTTGGGAAATGTGGAGAAATACGGAAGTGCGGGAAAGACGGTGGCAGGAGGAATCCTGACACTTGGCGGGATTCTTATTGGAATGGAGCTTCTGCTTCCGGCAGTTCTGGGATATGACAGGGTAGCGGCGGAAAGTTATCCGGTCCTGCCTCTGCTGGCAGGCGCAGATCTTCCGGGAAATGTACTGGCCAGATTTGACATCCTGTGGATGGGATTTCTGCTTTACAGCCTGCTTTTTGCAATAGGGAGTCTGCTGTATTATGGAAATCAGATTATCGGGAAATCTCATCCTGGCAGGGGGAGGTTCTGGCTTCCGGCACTGGTTTTCCTGATTTCGCTTCTGGAAGAAGAGGGAAAAGGAATACTGGATTATTTTGGATGGTGTCTGGCGTATATTTTCGTTCCGGGAATTCTTATCTGTCAGTTTTATATGTTTATCAGAGGAAAGGGACACCGCAGGAAGCAGAGGAAAAGGGCAGTCGGTGTGGTGACCGGGATTTTGTCAGTCAGTCTTTTTATGAGCGGATGTGGTGCGGCTGTGGAACCGGAGAAGAGAATGTATCCTATGGCACTTGGCGTGGATGCCTCAGAAGAAGGAATCTGTCTTACCTATGGGATGCCGGATCTTTCTGAGAGTACGGGGCAGGGAAAAGAGGAAGAAGATGGCGGTTCCCGGGTTCTGCAGATCAGTGGTGCTGATTTCACCCGGATTGAAAAAAATGTATGATCAGTCACAGGAAAAACTTCTTGATATGGGGCATCTGCAGGTTCTGGTCATGGGGAGGACACTGGTGGAGGACGGAAGATGGAGAATGGTGCTGGATTATCTGAAACAGGAGAATTTTGTGGGGGAAGGATCTTTATGTGTTTGAAGCGGAGGATGCAGGGGAGATCCTGAACTGGCATGGGGAGGATAATTCATCAGCAGGAGAATATATTACAGGACTGATCCGAAACAGAATGTCAGGAGGAAATATTACGGCTGTGACACTCAGAGAGCTTTTTTATGAAAAATATAAAGAAGATAAAATCCTGCAACTTCCGACTGCAAAGATCAGAAATGGAAGTCTGGAAGTGGAAGTATAAATCAGGGAAATATTGACCATAATCAAAATATCAAAGTGCTGCCGGAAAATTCCATATAAAATAAGAAAATAACGAAGGCAGATATGGTAACTGATAAGATATAACAGGAGAGAGGGACAATGATGAATAAAAAGTGTAAGAACAGAAAATTAAGAAGAAAACTGTCGTTTGTTCTGTTCATAGCAGCTGTTGGTGTTCTTATGATGAGAGCAATTCCGGGAATGTCCGGGAAGATAGCGGAAATCGCTGAAAGACGACAGGAACAGACTGCAGTTACCGCATGGTGGGGGACATTGTACCCGAAATTCTGCTTCTCGCAGTTCCCTGAGGAAAATAAAGGACAGAAAGATGACATAAAGATATCCTTCTGGCTTGCACAGGCTCTTGATTGGTGATAGAATAGTGAGACAATCAATAGAGATGGAGAATAGAAATCAATGAAAATAGACAGAGAGGCACCGATAGGAGTATTTGATTCCGGTGTGGGAGGGCTGACTGTTGCGCGTGAGATCATGCGTAATCTTCCTTCAGAAAAAATCGTATATTTTGGTGATACGGCGAGAGTGCCTTACGGAAGTAAATCGAAGGAAACTATCATCCGGTATTCCCGGCAGATCATTCGTTTTCTTCAGCAGCAGCAGGTAAAGGCGATTGTGGTTGCATGTAATACAGCCAGCGCTTTTGCCCTGGATGCAGTGAGGGATGAGTTTGACATTCCCATCATTGGCGTGATAGAACCGGGGGCTAAAGTGGCGGCTGCCCAGACCAGAAATAAGAGGGTAGGAATCATTGGTACTGTGGGAACTGTAGGAAGTGGGATACATGCAGAGTATCTGAAGCATCTGGATCCGGAGATCACTGTTTTCGGCAAAGCATGTCCGCTGTTTGTGCCACTGGTAGAAGAAGGGTGGCTTCATGATCCGGTGACTGATGAGGTCGCTGCCAGATATCTGAAGGAACTTCAGGATAAGCAGGTGGATACACTGATATTGGGATGTACTCATTATCCATTGCTTCGTTCCACCATCAGAAAGATCATGGGAGACGGAGTATGTCTGGTGAATCCGGCTTATGAAACCGCACTGGAGCTGGGAAGGCTTCTGGAGGAAAAAGGACTTGCCGGTGAAGGTACAGAGAAGAATGAATTTCCGTATCGCTTCTATGTGAGTGATCTGGCAGATGAGTTTAAGGCATTTGCCAATTCGATTCTTCCATATGATGTGGAGATGACGAAAAAAATAGATATTGAGAAGTATTAAAAACAAGCAGATTGCTGAATGGTTATAATATAGATACATAAAACAAGGTTTGTACAGTATAAAACAAGAGTA
>ENA-OQHK01000110-OQHK01000110.1-human-gut-metagenome-genome-assembly--contig:-NODE-110-length-16199-cov-4.296789_pt1 | contig 16199 bp, 16 predicted proteins | sample MGYA00242562_ERZ504715 | MGnify/ENA primary metagenome ERZ504715 (study PRJEB26092, sample SAMD00036445) | human gut metagenome | host: Homo sapiens | study: EMG produced TPA metagenomics assembly of...
CCGTTTCACCCACATAGCCAACTTTCCCCTCAATAGTTCGAGTGGGGAGTTCGACCACAACATTGTCACCGACCTTGTAATCGGGCAGGGGGGGATTCCATCATATCCTGCTCCTCGTACAACTCCCGGACAAGAGCCAGCGGTTCTTCCCGGAAAACTGGCATCCGCATTTCTGCCAGTGCCACATCCTGCAGGGTCACGCTACCCCTATCATAGTTTACCGTATCCACTCGGAAAGCCCGCCCTTCCATGTGGACGGTGGCACCCAGCGGCAGATAATCCTCCCGGCGCAGATACTTGGTCTGGTGGTGGGTGCCGTCCTCGTTCAGCCCGGCAAGGTAGACGTTCTCGCCGCGCTGCCATAGTTGTTTGGCACGGTACACCCACTGGTTACTGGGAAAGCCGGTGACCGGGACGGTGCCCAGTGCTGTTCTTTTTCCAGAAGTTTGCCGCCCAGAAGTTCGCAGACCTTCCGGGCATCCTCACCGTAGAACTCATAGTATCCGTTCTGCTCAAAGCCTACCAGCGCATCCGGGTACTGTTCCTTCAGGGCGTTGCACTCGGCGGCGGCATCCAGCGGCAGCAGTGCCGGGCCGTTCCTCTGCCTTGCTGTGATAGTGCTCCAGTTCCTCGTCTGTGACGCTGACCAGTTCCGAAAAATCCAGAGCCTCCAATTCGGTTTCGGTCAGATCTTCCAGACTTTCGTACTGGCGTTCATCTATCAGCACCTCGCCCAGATACCGTTCCACCCGGTATCCCACCAAATCCACATTAACTTGAATGGGGATTTCCTCATCGGTGGCGTTGGTGTAGGCAATGCCGATCTTGGTCAGGTCGGAGAAGTCTGGCTCGGAATCGTATTCTTCCTGACAAAACTCCCGGATCAGGTTTTTGGCATGGGTCAGGGTGGTATCTGGCTCTGCGTTGACGGGCGCAGGGGGCGTGTAATGCTCCTTCTCCTTGTCGGTCAGATAGCGGTCGGACTGGATCATCAGGTCGATATACTGTTCCACCTGTGTCCATTTTAGGGTGGTTTTCTGGTGGTCAGGGTAACGCTCGAATTCCAGCCCTTTCCAGTCATGGTTGACAAAGCCTCTGCTGCCGTCCAGAAAATCGTGGGAGTGCCCACCAACGCCATACTCCTTTGCCAGTGCCTTGGCACGGAGGTTGCGGTCTGGCTGGGTCTGGTACAGAGCCATAATGCGCTGCTTGCCGCCCATAAATCCTGAACCGTGCTTGCGCAGTTCGTTCTCAATTTCCGCCTGCGACAAAACAAAAGCGGAGGGCGTTTTTTCGCTCTCCGCTTGGTCGATTTTTTCAATTTGCTGGGCTTCCGTAGGGATGGCGGCATCGAAGAAACTTAGCTGTAGATCAGCTCCGTCAGCACCAGTTCCTCGGCCTGTGCTTTCAGGCTGTTCATGTGCTGCACCCACGCCATCTGATTCTGCTCCTTGTCCGGGGCCGGGGTCTGTTTCAGCAACTGCGCCATGGTCTGCTGCATCCGGCTCTCTGCCGTCTGCTCCACCTCCATCAGATGCGGGTACAGGCTCCCGTTCAGGAGCATCGAGTTGTACAGCACCGGGCGATGGTTCATCAGGTACGTCCGGCGCAGCCTGCCGTACTTGCCCAGCGGCTTCCGGGGCTGGTTCAGGGTCAGGTTCGGGAGAAGGTAATCCCCGACGGTCGAGTAGGTCACGTTCCTGCTGTTCGTATTCATATTGGCTCCTTTCTGCATTGCGGCGGCGAATGGTTGTTTTTACGGTGCGCTCGATGTTGCGCAGCACCTCCCGGCTCATGTCGCTGACGGCTGCGCCGAGGGCGTAAACACTATCCGGGGTGGAGAAATTGTATATCGCCTGAAAATCGTCCTTGTCGAACCACCCGGCAGGCTCAAGACCACAGCGTTCCAGCAGCGTGTAGGTGACACTGATGGCGGCAGCGGACTTGAACTGCATCTCCACCCCGGCTTCATCATAATCCATCAGCAGCGAACCGTCAACGATGGCACGAATGTCCCCGCCGTTGTTGTCCCAGTAATCTGCCACCAGTTTCCCCGCAACGTCCGCAAGCTGCTGGCTGACACGCTCCCCGCTGATGCCGTAGGTGGCGGCGAGCATTTCTGAAACCGGCTGCACCAAATCGGGACCGAGCTGCCACACCTCCGGGTCACGGGAATTGCGGCGCACCCCGGTGTCCGACACATCGAAAACGTAGTGCAGGCGCGGGAATCCGCTGGATTCATCCAGCAAGGCGATGCCCTTAGAGCCACGCCTGACATAGCGGTTCATCCGGTTGCGCCAAATGTCAAATTCGGCGCAGGCGGTGGCATCGGGCCGCTGAGCGTAGATCATCAACTGGTCTGCAAAGGGGTACTTGTACAACCGGGATGCGGTGGTCAGGTAGTCCGTCCAGCTTTCCCAATACCGGGTCAGTCCGTTTGCCGTGCGCTGGGCGAGGGCGAGATATTCTTCGGTTTTGCTTGGCATAGCGTTCCTCCCTTCAAGTTCATGGTAAACAAAAAAGCGAGCGGCCTTTTCAGGTCACTCGCTTATGGAATCTATGGTATTTTATTCGTGTTTTGCGGTAAACTTTTCTGCCATCTCCAGCAGACGGTCAAAGGTCTGCTTTTCTTCCGGCTCCTCGATCAGTTTTGCAAGGAGCGCACGGAACACATCGGTGCTGTCCTGCCCCAATGCAACTGCTAACTTTTTCAATGCAGTCGTGCAGTTTCTTAACGGCATCATCGGAAGGCTTGGATTTTGCAAGCAGGTCGGACAGGTAGCTGATGAAGGGATAGGTGGAATCATCATTGATGATCTCGTTGGTCTCCTCGATGATCTTCTGGCTATCTTCGGGGGTCATATCGCCCTTTTCTTCCCATACATCACGGGAAGAAGTGCGGCCTTTCAGAAAGGTGGCAAAAAGCAGGCGGTCGATGGGTGATCTTTTTGTGGTATCCATTGGCTATCCTCCGCTTTCAATTTTTCTGTGTATTAAAACTGGTTTTAGTATAGCATGAATGGAAGGATTCTATCAAGACCACTTTCTTGCGGGTTATGAAAATTTTTCGGAACAAGGGCCTATGATACTATCCCAGTTGACAACCATCGGCATGGAAATTGTTTGTTATTTTACAAAGGCTGCATTATCTCAAGAATGATTCCATCCGGGTCTCTGAAATAAAACGCTCTGCTTTCCCCAAATCCATCTACTCTGAAGTCGAAATACTGCGGCTCAGACAAGCACTCCACATGATTTTCGATAAGGGTTCTGTAGACAGAATCAATGTCATCCGTATAGAAACATACTTCCGAGATGGATGTCGTAAACAAGTCTGATCGCTCTTTATGTATCTCGCCATCTACGAACTGAATCAGCTCGACCGGCGGTGCTTCAAGAGCCTTCGAACCATTCAAATATGCAACCCTTGCTTTACAATTTTCCTTACGGAACATTTTATCTGTCTCGTTGCCTTCCATAAAGATTTCCCCCTGAAATTCAAGCCCAAGAATATCTCTGTAAAAAGCAATCGAGCGATCCAAATCAGAAACGGTTAATCCAACGTGATAAATTCTTCCAATCATATTTTTCCTCTCCAATAATTTCTTTATTTCATCAAACTGGAATCTGTCAGAATGTAGCATTTGCGTTTTTTATATATGTAATCCAGTTTTCCAAACTATCTACGCTGAAATCCTCAAGCGCTGTTTTGTAATGAGCAAAAGCAATAGGGTGATTTTTCTCCATCCATTTTAATGTCTTTTTCGGTCCCAAATAAGGATGCTGCATTAAATCACAAAAAATCTCCAAACTATCAATCAATACCCAATGCCACCGAAACATCCCTTCGACATCATTTCGTTTTACGCGCTTAAACATCTTAATACACCAGTCAACGCTCGCATCAATTTCTGCTTTTGATTTTTGGGGACGGTTCTGCATATGTGAAATCACTTTCATTTGAGTGCTTTTCCTCGTTCATTGCTATCTACAATAATCTTGCCATCAAAGATTTGTACAAAATCATCGCAATCAAACTCCCCCTCGAAATAAGAAACGGGATATACAAAAACATCCAGTTGAATGCCGTTCACAAAAGATGTGTCGTGAAATTGTTCATGGTCATAAGAAATAACCAACGAATCAAAATCACTGTTCAGATTATTTGTTCTGTTAGCATACGAACCATAAAGGATGATAGAAGCAGGATTGTAGTTTTGCTTTATATATTCAATGATCTGTTCCAAAATAATCACCTCGTCAAATTTCGAGTTGTCGAATCAATTATACCACACTGCGAAACGTAGAGAAAGAGGATATGTACGCCGCCCGCAGGCGGCAAAAATCAGTCCGGCGGAAATTCTAGTTCGGCAAACTCTGCATCGGTCAGCAGTTTCAGCTTTTCGATAACGTCTTCCGACAGTTCCCGCAGGGCAGTTTCATCCGGCATCAGGTAGCACTGCATGAGCCGCAGTTCGTGGATGAGCCCCAGCCGGGTGCCGGTGTTGTAAAGCATCATCAGCATAAGTTCCTCATGGTCAAAGTTCATGAGCATCCCTCGCTTTCCGGCAGACGGTGGGATTGCACTCCGGGGCATCGCACTTCTCCTTGAGAGTTTGCAAAACAGAGGTACGTTCCGGCTTTTTATCCAGAAATCCCGGCAGTTCCTTGAAGCCGATGCTGTCCACATAATGCGCCGAGATTTTCCCATCCTGATTCAGCATGATCACATCGCTGACCGACAGGCTGTGCCCATGGTAATCCGTCGGGCGAGCGAAGTTGAATTTCTGGTACAGTTGTTCCAACAGCTCCGCTTGCGGAACGCTGCGCTTTCCTTCCGGGAGATTGCCCCGGTACAGGATCTCGTAATTTTCAATGGACGGAGCGATGTTCTGCTTATTCAGATAGCGCATAGCGGCAAAGCGGAGTGCAGGGTCTGCATCCTGTTGCAGCTGCATGACCAGATAGCAGTCGTGGCCGCTTTGCTGGAATTGCTTCATACGGTATGACTGTATCTCATTTCGGTCTGCAAGTTTCTGGATAAACTCCTCTTGCGTGAGCGGGATGCAGTCCTTGTTCCGTAGGTTGTGAGTGTACATAATTTCGTCCCGAACTTCTTCAATCATCAGTTCGGGCGCGTCAATTTTCCCACGCTCCAACAGGCAGCAGTCGCCCTGATAGAGAGCATAATTCCATGCGCCATCCTCTGCCTGCACGGTAAGGTAATAATCGTATTCCAGATTCCACGCCCGGCAGTCCTGCTGCGTCAGCGGCTCCGGTTCCACAATGGCACGGCTGCGAGCCATGCGCTCTGCAAATTCGCAGATGTGCTGCACCGATGACCCGATCTTCATGTGGTAGTCATTGAGATACTCGACCACCTCGGAACGCTGGTGTCCGTCTGGGTAGGTCATCTGTACAACACCGCCGTCCGGCACCCGGAACAGCTCGTTGTACATCGGGTCGATGAACCGCACATCATTTTCCGGGAGGGAACGTGGAGCCAGATTCCGGCGTTTGCGAACCCCGGAGCGAAACTTCTCCAAGGTGGTAACGGCAACATTTTGGATTCTCCCCACAGGCTCGTCCTGATGCTCTGCCAGATAGTACGCACGGGCGGTCTCGATGCGCCGTTGGGTGTTGCCTAGAACTTCCCGTGGAATCTGCCCTTCCTCCACCGGGAGCGGGCTGTTCTTCTCAAAGACCTCGTACCCGACACCTTGGAGATTCTCTCGCAGATGCAGGTACGTCTGCTCATTGAGGAGGTAGACCGCCTCGTTGTCTTTTATTACGGCATCATCCTTCATCAGCAGCCCCCATTCTCAAATTCCAAACTGAACTTGCTGCGGCCATCGGGTTCGGTGCCCAGCAGCACGGTGGCGTTGTAGGTCTTACCCTTGGCGCTCTTGCAGTCCTTCAGGCGGACCCGACCATCCCGCAGCAGCTTATCCGCTACATGAGCGTCCAGACGCTTGCCCAGACGCTTAAAGAACGCATTGTCCTTCCACAGCACGAAACGGCACTCCCGGTTCTCGCAGAACCAGCCCTTTTCACGCTCCACGACAGGCTTACCGCAGTTCGGGCAGACACCAATAATTTTGTTTTTCATAAGCGCATTCGCTCCTTTCGCAGCCTCGGTGGTCGTTACCAGCGAGGAAATCATCTCTTTGATTTCAGTCATAAAAGTTTCCGGCTCCATTTCACTGCGCTCGATTTGCAGCAGTTTTGTTTCCCAATCGGCGGTCATTTCGGCAGACTGGATCTCTTCGGGCATCACGGTGATGAGGGCTTTGCCCTTGTCGGTGGGCAGCAGCACCTTGGTTTTCTTGTTGCCCTTCCGTTCCAGAAAACCCTTCTGCACCAGCTTTTCAATGGTGGCGGCACGGGTTGCCGGAGTGCCGATGCCCTGACGTTCCACGCCCTCCGGCATACTGTCCGCACTGGCGGTCTCCATAGCGTGCAGCAGGGTGTCCTCGGTAAAGTGCTTCGGCGGGGACGTTTGTCCCTCTTTCAGTTCGGCGTTGAGGATACCGCACTCGTTTTCGGTGGCATTGGGCAGGGCGGTGAGTTCCTGTTTTCGGTTCAGAATGTCGGCAAGCACCTTGCGCTCCACCGCTTTCCAGCCTTCCTCCAGAACCTCCTTGCCCTTGGCGGTAAACTCCTCCCCGGCGCATTCGGTGGTCAGCAGGGTTTCCAGATACCGGAAGGGCTTGCTCACCGCCATCAGCGTCCGGGCGATGATGAGCTTCAGGACGTTCTGCTCCCCCTTGGGCAGTGCGTCCAGATCGGCTTGCAGCATACTGCGGGTGGGCAGGATGGCGTGATGATCGGTGACTTTTTCCCTGTTGACGGTGCGCCGTGTCCGGGGCACAGCCTCGTCCACATCTGCCGGGGTAATGTCGAGAAAAACCTCCAACTCCTCAGTCAGTTCCTCCAGCATTTCCTCGTCATCATCGGTGATATAGCAGCTATCAGTTCGGGGATAAGTGGTAAGTTTCTTCTCATACAGGCGCTGCACATAGTCCAGCGTCTGCTGTGCGCTGTACCCCAGCAAGCGGTTTGCATCCCGCTGAAGGGTGGTCAGGTCGTACAGCGGCGGCGGATTCTCAGACTTTTCCTTGCGGGTGATGCGCTGGATCGTTGCCACCATCTCCTTTCGACAGGCTTTCAGCAGGTTTTCAGCAACGTTTTTTTCAGGAATGCGGCGGCTGGATGCCGTGCAGCCGCTGGTCAGTTCCAAATCCACCGTGTAGAATTTCTCTGGCGTAAAGGCAGCAATGGCAGCTTCCCGCACTACGGTCATAGCAAGCACCGGGGTCATAACACGCCCTACCGCCAGCGGTTGACCGTACAGACATGAAAAAAGCCGGGACGCATTGATACCGACCATCCAGTCGGCGCGTTCCCGGCAGAGTGCTGCGTTGTACAGCGCATCGTATTCAGTTGACGGTTTGAGATGGGCGAATCCTTCCCGGATGGCATTTTCCTCCATGCTGGACAGCCACAGGCGAGAAAATGGCTTTTTGCAGCCTACTTGCTGATACACCAAGCGGAAGATCAGTTCTCCCTCACGTCCGGAATCGCAACTGTTCACAATACTATCTACGTCCGGGCGGTGCATCAGCTTTTGCAGGATGCCAAACTGCTTTTTGGTGGACGTAGACACCAGATACTGCCACTTTTGCGGCAGAATGGGCAAATCTGCGATACTCCACTTGACGTATTTGGCATCGTAGACATTAGGCGGAGCCAGTTCCACCAGATGACCCACACACCAGCTCACCAGATAGCCGTTGCCCTCAAGGTAGCCGTCCTGACGGCTGGTGGCACCGAGGACTTTGGCATAGGACATGGCGACGGACGGCTTTTCCGCTACGATCAATTTTGCGATAAATATCCCTCCATTCTGTTTCGGATTGCAATATGTACGGCGGCAAAATGCCGCCTTAAAATCAGATGGGTTCGGTGTCCTGCTCGTCCGGGGTTTCGTCCTCGTCCGGCACATCGGTCGGAATCTCAAAATCGCCCTTGTCCTCGGTGTAGTTTGCATCGGGGTCAAGAGCTTCTTTTTCGGCTTTTTTCTTCTGCATCTGCTGGCGATAGAAGTAGAAGCCGCCGCCTGCCGCCAGTGCAATCAGCACCACCACGCCCAAAAAGCCGGATGCAATCTTAGTGACCTTATTTTCCTTGGGCTGTTCCGTGCCAGATGCCGTCGCTTCTTCCGCAGCTTTCTTGGCTTCTTCCTCGGCTTTCAGCCTATCCTGTTCCGCCTGTGCCGCCGCTTCTTTTTCGGCGGTATAGGCATCGGCATCTTCTTCCTCCATCAGAGCCAGCAGATCGGCTTCGTCCACAAGGTTCATAAAGTGGACGGTCTGCTGCCCCTTGGCATTGCGGTCGATGACCAAGTAGAAGGTGTTGCCGGATTTGCTGACCAGCGTAATGAACTGCTGTCCGCTGCCATCGGAATAGTTGGTGTGGTAATCGTCCACCAGCGTCAGATTGCCCTCAGGGGTCAGGGCACCAGAGGTTTCGTCCGTGACGGTAACAACGTCCTCCACCACCTCCGGCAGGATAGGCTGTTCCACCGGGGCAGCTTCGCCCTCAAAGGCAAAGGCGGGAGCCGCCATGCCAGCGCACAGCACCGCCGATACCAGCAGTGCGCCCAGTTTCTTAATCTTCATCTGCATCGACCTCCTTCTCAAAAGTTGCACCCACGGCAGACAGCGCAGTCGGGTTCGGGGTGGTGGTGGCAGACTGCCGCAGCAGGGCGGCAAGCTGTTCCGGTGTGACCTTTGCAGTCCGCACCATCTCGTTGACCTCGGCAGAATCTTCCTCCTGAATGCGCCGCTCCAGAATCTCGATGCGGTTGTTCAGTTTGATGCGGCGCTCCTTCTCTTTTTCCAGCATCGCCCGCAGCTTATCCGATTTTTCGCTCATAAAACTCCTCCAATCATTTTGAAAGCCGTCCGAACCCGGCGAGATGCTTCTCCCAGTAGGACGAGTGAATGTTTGCGTACTTGATGGGGTCTCCGGCACTGACCATCATGCCATTGCCCAGATAGATCCCGGTATGGCTCATACCGGGGGTGTCGTAGGTGCCTTTGAAAAAGACCAGATCACCGGGCTTTGCTTCTGCTTCGGAAATGTGCTGGCTTTTCTGCCACAAGCCGTTGGCGGTGGTGCGCCCCACATTGTAGCCGTTCTGGTTGTACACCCAGCAGACGTAGCCGCTGCAATCAAAGCCGGTTTCCGGGGTAGAGCCGCCCCACACATAGGGCGTGCCCACATACTTTTGGGCTTCCTTGTAGATGGCGGCAAATTCCTCGTCGGTCAGGGCTTCTGCCGGAATCTGATAGTCGATGCCCGGTGTGCCGGAACCATCGGAGCCACCGGGCGGCAAGCCTCCATTAAAAAGATAAGGTCTGCCACCCAACGTATCCTGAAAGATCTCGTAGCGTTTCCACTGGTCGTTGTTCAGTTCCTCCCGGATGACCACCTCCAAGCCACGATTGACCAGCTTGGTGTGGAAGATGCGGTACTCGTAGGGCACCTGCGTGGGAACCGGAATTCCTGCGGGAGTCATGACCCACACCGTCATATACCGGGTCTGCACCTCCACCCATGTGGTGAGCTTGTACTGCTTTTTGAAGGTCTCCTTCAACTTGCCCTGCACCTCCGACCGGGTGTAATCGTCATACAGGGTGGTCAGGAACGAAGTGAGCTGCCACGGGTCGTGCTCGATGGGGTCAAGGTGATACTGGTACTCGTTGTAGCCGGGGTGGTCGGTGGGGGTGCGCTTGATCTTTTTATCCAGCTCCTTTTCCAGCTTCTTGTAGTCCTGCTCTGCGCCCCGGATGTCCCTGTCCTCGGCAGAGTACATGGTCTGCCCGGATACCTGCGTGCCGCCGGAAAAGAGGATTCCGCAGGAGGAAAAGCCCGACATCACCATGAGGATGAGCAAAAGAAAAACGCCCACGATCACCAGAACGTGTGCGTTGCCTTTGGCGGCGTTCACCAGCCCCTTCATGGCGGTACTGACGGCAGTTTTGCCCTTTTCTACCGCCTGTTCCATGCCGGACCGGGCGGCAGATGCACCGTTGGATGCCGCCTTGCCGCCTGCGGTCTGCGCCGCTGTACCCGAACGTGCGGCGGCATAGTAGCTCTGCCGGATGTCTTGCTTTTGCCGCCACCGGGAAAGCCAGTTGGAGCCGCCCTCGCCGGTGCCGGATGCACCTGCATCTTGTGCCGCAGTCGGCTTCTGTGCAGAAGATTTTGCGGTTCGGGCACCTTTCTTGCCCTGCATCTTGGCTTTCTTCTTGAGTTTGCGAGCGTATCTGCCCTTGGAAATATCCCGGACATTTCCTGCCGCCTTTTCGCCCTCGCTCAGAGCCTGCGTGCCCACATTGTCATCCTCGTACTGGTCAACCTCCTGATGCACCGCAGACCGGGCGGCATGGGCGGCGTACATCTCCCGCTTCTGCGCCTTGCTCAACCGGCTCAACTCGTCCGGGGTCAGTTCCGCCTTGCCAAACCGCAGATGCTGTGCCTTTTCCGCAGCTTTATCTGCATCGGTTTTCAGTCTTTTTCTTTTTGGGCACCGTCTGCTCTACCTTGGCTTTTTTCGGGGGAGAACGGGTCTTTTTGGTTGACGTTTCCTCTTTAATGTTCAGCTTCGGTTCACTCATTTCTATGCGCCCTCCGAAACTTCACCCAATTTGGTGGTCATGATCCGATAGAGTTCCAAATCGGTGGGGAATCGGTCAACGAAGGGCAGAATGACATTGCCGAAAAAAAAGCAACCCCTCACCCTCGCCGGAGTGGGTCACATAGGAAAGCTGATGGGGCGAAATGTTAAGCTGCTTTGCGAGAATTTGCCGGTCTCCTGCCGCCTGATTCAGCATGATGATCATGTCCGAATTTTCAAAAATATTCTCGACCTCACGCGAAGAAAGGAGGTCTTTGACGTTCTGCGTTAATCCTGTTGGGATGCCGCCCCACTTGCGGAAACGCTTCCAGATCTCCACGGAATAAGCGGCGGTCTGCTCCTCTTTCAGCAAAAGGTGCATCTCGTCCATATAATACCGGGTGGACTTGCCACTGCTGCGGTTTGCGGTGACACGCCCCCACACCTGATCCTGCACAATGAGCATACCGAGTTTTTTCATCTGCTTGCCCAGTTCTTTAATGTCATAGCAGACGATACGATTATTGACATTCACATTGGTGCGGTGGTTAAACAGATTCAGACTGCCCTTGACGTAGATCTCCAGAGCCGTAGCAACATGGTGGGCTTCTTTTTCATCCTGTTGGAGCAGGGCGTTGTACAAGTCCTCAAGGATGGGCATATTCTCCGGGCAAGGGTCGGCAAAATACTTGCGATAGATCAGATGCACACAACGGTCAATGACGGTTTTTTCCACCGGCAGCAGCCCCTCCTTGCCGCCCACCACCAGCTCGCAGAGAGAAAGAATAAAGTCGGCTTTCAGGGAAAGCGGATTATCTTCCTCGGAGTAGTTGGCGTTGATGTCCATGGGGTTGACAAATTGGGTGCTGTTGGGGCTGATTTTGATGACCTGACCTTTCAGCCGGTTCACCAGCGGCGAGTAATCGGCTGGGTCAGCGGTGTTACCACCGCTTTCCCGCCTAAGAACCGTACGTGACAGTTTCCCGTCATACGGCTCAAGCATTTCATCACTTTTTCAAGCGGTTCTCAGCATAAATACGCTGGCAGGAGCAGTGAACGTAGCGCATATTACGAACATCTTCCGTGCCAGTCTTTGCCTTTGGTGCAAGGTAGAAGATTTCTCTTTCTTCCGTTACGTCCATCGGCATTCCGCAGTGGTAGCACAGCCCGTTCTGGTTTTTCCAGATAGTCTTGAATTTTCCAGTCAGCCGGTGCATTCCTTTGTCGAATTTCCTCTTTTGGAAATACGCCACATCGAGGAACGGATTTGCAGTCGCTTTTATCTTGGTGTGCCGCACAATAGCTGTGCTGTCCACCCGTATCAGCGCCTTGTTTTCCGTAGAGAACACCCAGTTCCGATTGCCGACACGATGCCAGTATCTCGTGGAAATCCACCACTTGTTCTTCTTTGGGTGCCGTCTTTTAGCCCATCGCCACAGCAGTTCGTATAGGACATAGTCCAGATGCGCGAACGCATCACTTGCGCATACGGACTGGTGGTAATTAGTCCAACCTCGGATTTGTTCATTCAACTTCATAATCAGAACATCTTGCTGCCACGCTTTTCCTCTGCGGAGAATCGTGTCAGAGATATTGGAAACGATAGCCTTAACCGCCTTTTGGGAAGGCTTGATAATCAGCTTTTCGTTATACTTTCTGAAGTTCCAGCCGAGGAAGTCGAAACCATCGTCAATGTTGGTGACAACGGTCTTTTCATCAGAAAGTTCCAATCCGCGTTCAGCGAGAAACTCTCGAATCAGCTCCTTTGCTTCAAGAGCCAGTTCAGGTGTTGCCGCTGTGACCACAAAATCGTCTGCATAGCGGACGAAGTTTACTTTGTGGGCATTCTTAAATCTTGAATCGACCTTACCGAGCGCGTTCGTATGAAAGCGTTCGACCAGCTTCTTCTCGATACCATCCAGCGTCATGTTCGCCAGAATGGGGGAGATAATACCACCTTGCGGAGTTCCTTCCTCGGTAGGAAAGAGTTCGCGCTGATAGATAAATCCCGCCTTTAAGAACTGCTTCAAAATGTTCTTGTCCATGGGGATGTTCGCCAGAAGCCAATCATGGCTGATATGGTCGAAGCAACCTTTGATGTCACCCTCCAAAACCCACTTCGGAGAAATGTGCTTGCGCGACAGTGCATTGAACAGATATTCGCAGGCATCCTGTGCGCATCTTCCTCTTCGGAAACCAAAGGATTTCCCATCTGCTGTTGTTTCCGCCACCGGCTCCAGTGCCAAAGCATAGAGAGCCTGCATTGCGCGGTCATACATTGTAGGAATGCCCAATGGACGCTTTTTCTTCTTGTCCTTCTTTTCGATATACACTCTACGGAGAGGACGCGCACGATACCCTTTATCTGTCAGCGATAGAACCGCTTTCATTTTCTTCGCCGGGGTGTTCCAGAGAACACCATCCACACCGGGAGTCTTGCGCCCATCGTTGGTAACGACACGCTTAACAGCCAGTGCTTTGGCGTAAAAGGAATGTGTCAGAAGATACTGAAGTCGTTTTACTGCGTTGTAGTCTTTTTGCTGAGTTGCCTTGACAATCCTGATTTGTAGCCTGTTGACTTCCCGCTCTGCCTTATGCCAGTCAATGTTTTTCCATTGGGCACTCAACATAGCTTCGTCCGACAGCTTCTCAGAAGTTTTACCTTCCGTCGTTGAATACTTATCGTTCACAGGGATACCTCCAATCTTGCCATGAAATACCCGGAATAAGTCAGCACCCTTTCAGGTCAGGGCAAATTTTGAACCCCTATGCTCACCGTTGCAGTGAACCGTTCGCTTTTTATTCCATCTCATACCCTCTGCACCGTTTCTCCCTCTTGCGAGGTCGATACCTTTATCAAAGGAGTGCATAGGGTTTTCCACGTTCCACGTAATGCATAATTCATGAATGCCTTAGCCGCCATCTTTGAACCGGGAGGATTTGTGTCCATTTGCTTCGGGGTAGCGAAAGGCCCCTTGGCCACCTCCAGCACCTTTTGGTGTAGGTGTATCAGCCTTATTTCACCTATTCCCTGTAACGATCCTTACGATGGTTCACATTATATTCGACATAGCATTCTTTACCCTAACGGTACGTCTGCTTTTAGGCTGGCAGATTTCCCATATTGTCCTGTGAGCTTCCCAACGCCGGCTTTTGACCAGTGCAGGTCACAGTAGGGTTACTCCAAATGGATAGAGTAGCGTTTACACGCAATACATTACGCGACTTCGTGTCGCACTTCCGCTTCGGGGTCGCAGATGATAATATCGTCATCCGTAACCAGGAACGCATTGGTGATTTCACGCTTTGCGGAAAAGGATTTACCGGAACCGGGAGTACCCAGAATCAGTCCGTTGGGGTTCTTGAGCTTCTTTCTGTCCACCATGATAAGGTTGTTCGACAGAGCATTCAGCCCGTAATAGAGCGTTTCTCCACCATTCTGGAACAGCTCCTGCGTGGTGAAAGGCACAAAAATAGCCGTGGAACTGGTAGTCAGGCCACGACGAATCTCAATCAGGTTTTGTGCCAAAGGCAGGCTGCTCATCAGTCCGGATTCCTGCTGAAAATCCAAACGACGCAGATTGCAGTTATGCTTCTGGGCGATGCTCTGTGCCTGGAACACATTGTTCTCCAGTTCCTGCTCGGTGCGCCCGGTGTTCAGCACCAGAAATGTCACCATGAACATTCGCTCATTCTGGCTCTGCAATTCTTTCAGAAGTGACTTCGCATCTTTACCATAGGTAGCAAGGTCAGATGGGATAATGTCCATGTCATAGCCAGAACGCACAGCCTTTTTCTGTTCCTCGATTTTGGAACGGTCAAGCTCGGTGATGATTCTCTTGATGGTCTTAATCGCCGCAGTCTGGTCAACCGACTGGATGTGCATGGTCACGATCTGCGTGGATTCCATATCCAGAAAATCCGCCAGCATACGATCAGACAGGTCTGATGCCGTAATTGCCAGATAAGACATCGAACCGAAGATACTGCCCATCTGGAAGGTGCGGTTGGTCTTAAAGGCAAACGCCGTCGGAGCAATGAAGTCCTTTACGGACAGCCCGGATTCCACAAGATACTTCCAATCGAAGAAGAACTTATCATTATCACCCATGTGGAACATAGAGTGCATCAGATGCAGCCGCTCTTTGCCGTTCATGGTAGTGGCAATGACACCCAAACGCCGAAAGTTATTGAGCAGATCGTTTTCGATATGGTTGAGTCTCGGCTTTGCCTGCCGCATGGATTCGGCTTCAATGCCGAATGTCAGGTACTTGGTTTTGGTCAAGCCGTTGTTGCCCTGCGCCAACTGCTTTTTCAGCATCTGGCTATACTCGGCACGGACGGGATTGAAGCTGTCCTTCTTGAACGGGATACGGATACTCTTTTCAAAGCTTTCAGCATCGGTACTCAGGTTCATAAAGGAAAGCTCAAAGTGAATGGAGCTGTCAAAGAAATTCAGGAAACTGCACCACTCATCGAAGATGGCAGTCTTATCTTCCTGCTGTGCCAGCTGATAGTTGATGTCCTGAAACTGAATGGTCTTGGTGTAATAACTGTCAGTGACACGGCAGATGCCATCCGGGAACATTCTCTGAAAGGGAATGGACTGCTGTGCAGTCTGCGGAATACCGTTGTCCTTCTTTGCCCGTTCCACAACAGCTTTAATTTCTCGCTGCTGCTTCCGATTCAGATTTGCAGGCATTTTGATGTTTCTTGCCTGTGGCTTCTTTTTGAAAAACAATTCGTTCAACCTCCTTTTCCAGTTTGTACTGACGCATCAAAGCGTCATAATAGTTGTCCGTCTGATAAGGGCGAACCTTGGGACGAACGAATTTGGTCTGAATGAAGTGTTCTACAACCACTTCCAACGGCTGACTATCCTTTTCATACATTGCCAGAAAGAACAACGGTAACATGACGATCATCATGGACAGTGCTGCAAGGCTCACATTTCCGGTTGCTTTGACCAGAAAGAAAATCGGCACTCCGATGAGCGCCGCCGCACCAAAGCAAAGTAACTGCCGTTTCGTCAGATTGAAGAACACTTTTGTTTTTACCCTCGTCAGGTCACGAGGTACGGGAATATACGCTGCCAAACAATTTCCTCCTTCCCTTAGTGAGCGCTGAATACACCCTTCGCAAGCGAACCAGTCTTAAACAGGGTGAAGCACAAAAGGACGGTGTAGCCCATAACACCCCAGATAGAACCGATGATGTCATCACTGAATGCGATAGACTGAATCAGCACCGCATAAATGCCCACGCAGATCATAATCAGGAATCCCTGGAATCCGATTGCAAACAGCGAACGCAGATAATTCTGTCCGATATTGCTCTGTTCTCTGTTTCCAAAAGTGGAAAGCGGAATCGGGGCAAGGCTGACCATCAGATAAATTTCAATCATTCGACCGTAGACGATCACAAAGATGATGATTGCCAAAGCGGACATCGTGACCTGCACGATAAAGGATTGCAGGAACAAGCCGAGCAAAGGACCCAAATCCATTGCCATCAG
>ENA-OQHK01000112-OQHK01000112.1-human-gut-metagenome-genome-assembly--contig:-NODE-112-length-16085-cov-4.373355_pt1 | contig 16085 bp, 15 predicted proteins | sample MGYA00242562_ERZ504715 | MGnify/ENA primary metagenome ERZ504715 (study PRJEB26092, sample SAMD00036445) | human gut metagenome | host: Homo sapiens | study: EMG produced TPA metagenomics assembly of...
TGGACAATAGACATATAGAAAAAGTCAACGGTCAGGACGTATTTTTCTATTGATATAAGAAAAACAGGCGCTGATATTGTTATCAGCTACACCGGAGATGGATTTTTACAGAATATGATAAGAATCATCACAGGAACGCTTATCGAAGTGGGCGATGGAAGGAAAAATCCGGATACTGTGATGGAAATTTTAGCTTCAAAGGATAGGGCACAGGCAGGCTACACAGCACCGGCGTGTGGGCTGAGACTGGAAAGGGTAGATTATGGCAAAGTGGTATGTTAGTGCGAAGAGGGCTGATTTTGCGGCAATCGGAGCAAAGTTTGGAATAGATCAGGTGACGGCGCGGATAATCAGAAACAGAGGTGTTATAGGAGATGACGCGGTAAATGAATTTTTAAACGGCAAAATCTCAGACATTGCAGATCCGGCTCTTTTAAAGGATGGTCAGAGGCTGGTTGACATTCTTGCCCAAAAGATAGCTGACAAGGCCAAAATCAGGATAATCGGCGACTATGATATAGACGGAGTGATGTCTACATATATTCTTGTGAAGGCACTTAAAAGAGCCGGTGCATGTGTGGATTATATGATTCCCGACAGAGTGAAGGATGGCTATGGTTTGAATGTGCATCTGATTGACAAGGCATATGAGGATGGGATAGACACTGTGGTCACCTGTGACAACGGAATTGCGGCGATTGAGGAAATCGCACATGCAAAGGAGCTTGGAATGACGGTTCTCGTAACAGACCACCATGCAGTGCCTTTTGAAGATATAAAGGGTATAAAGATTTACAAGGAGAGCAAAGCAGATGCCGTTGTAAATCCGCATCAGATAGAGTGCAGCTATCCGTACAAGGAGCTTTGCGGAGCAGCTGTTGCCTGGAAAATTGTCATATTACTATATAGAAAAATCGGCATAGATGAGAAAGAGACCATGGATTTTATAGAGAATGTGGCATTTGCAACAGTCGGTGATGTCATGCCGCTGACGGGTGAAAACCGTATACTCGTAAAGGCCGGTTTAAAGAGTATTCATCATACGACAAATATCGGCATGAAAGCCCTGCTTGAATGTTGTAATATAGAGGCTGAAAATGTAGATGCATATCATTTTGGATTTGTTCTTGGACCTTGTGTCAATGCGACCGGCCGTCTGGATACAGCCAAAAGAGCACTTGAGCTGTTTTTATGCGACAGGCAGGAGGATGCCATGCGCATCGCATCAGAGCTTGTAGCGCTCAATGATGACAGGAAGGAAATGACTGCAAAGGGCGTCGAAACTGCAGTTGAGATATATGAGAGGGACAATTACGAAAAAGACAGGGTGCTTGTCATATATCTGCCGGATGTGCATGAGAGCATAGCAGGAATCATAGCAGGCCGTATCAGGGAGAGATACAATAAGCCAACCTTTATACTCACAAAGAGTGAGGACGGAGTAAAGGGCTCAGGGCGCTCGATAGAGGAGTACTCCATGTATGAGGAAATGTGCAAATGCAGTGAGCTGTTCACGAAGTTTGGTGGCCACCCGATGGCTGCAGGACTTTCACTGCCACAAGAAAACGTTGAGCCATTCCGTCAGAAAATAAATGAGTATGCATCGCTTACTGACGATGACCTCGTGCCTAAAATACATATAGATGTGCCGATGCCGGTGGATTATGTATCAATGAGACTGGTGTCTGAGTTTTCAGTACTGGCACCGTTTGGAAAGGACAATCCAAAGCCTGTTTTTGCAGACAAAAATCTACGTGTGAGCCGCATGTGGGTAGTTGGTAAAAACAACAATGTGCTTAGGCTTTCTTTGATATCCTCATATGGCACGCCAATCAATGCAATTTATTTTGGTGATATAGAAAGCTTTTTTGACTATATCAGGCAAAGGTTTGGTTCGGACGCGCTTGAAGCTGCACAAAGAGGAAGGTTCAATAATATAGTGCTGTCCGTAGTATATTCACCAAAGATAAATGTATTCAGGGAAAATGAGTCACTGCAGTTTGAAATACAGTATTATAAGTGATATTATATTCTAAAAAGGTAACCGGTAAAGGAGAATAGATCAGTGTTTGGGAACAGAGCAAAAATATCCGCTGAGGAATTAGCGTATATGAAGGAACAATTGGATAATGACAGGGGATTTTTCGAGAATGTAAATGCAAAGTCAAAGCTTATAGAGGCTGATTTTGATGAGCTGGAGAAATCAAGACAGCTTGAGGAGTCATCCCTTAAGCAGCTGAATGATAATGCAAATAATGTGGTGGAATTTTCAAAGGACAGCATGGATGCCATATCAGCCTTAAACGACAGCTTTACAGAGTGTGTAAAGGCGGCTGCGGATAATCTTACAAGTCTTGAGAGTGCGGCAAAGGCAATTGCCACACAGCATGAGGATACATGTGCGCTTGTCGAAAACAATAAGCATTTTACAGCTCCGGCCAAGAGCTTGTCAGAGACATCGGACAGGCTTGAGGAGCATGTGGATAGCTGTGCGGATATAGCTGCGCAGATGAAGGAACAGAATAAGCAGATGAGTGTTCTCTCACTAAATGCTGCTATAGAGGCGGGCATGCTGGGAGAGCAGGGAAAGCTGTTCGTAGAGGCTGCTGAGAGCATAAGGGAGGCATCTGTTTCATATGACAGTGCAATTGATGCTGTTAAACAGGAGCTTTCAGAGGCAAAAGCTGAGATTAGTGCACTTAAAGAGCAGGTGAGCCACCTTGTAGGGCTTCTGAAGGACAACAATGTTGCTACGACAAAGCTCATGAAGCAGGGTGTGGAACTCAATCATGTGTTTTCACAGTGTGACGAGATTTCAGTTGACATGATAGAAGCGTGCAGACAGCAGATTGTGTCAATCCGTAATACACAGGAGGAGATTATCAAGTTTGAGGAGCGCAATAAGCTGCAGATAGAGGATGCATACGCAGAAATTTCGACTCAGAGGAAAAATTCAGTAGAAATAAAATCCACTGTGGACAAGGTGCTCGACTACAGCAGGGAGAGAGTAAGATAACAGGACAGATATGCAGACTTTGAGTGTCATGCATTTTTATGAGTGAAATATAAAAAGACATCAACCGGTGTAAATTCCGGATGATGTCTTTTTGAGTTGAAAGCTGCAATCATTAAATCAAATACGAACCTTGCGGTTTGCTGCATCCTGGAAGCTTCCGCTTTTCTGTGGCAGATGCATCCAGTTTTTGATGTAGACCACATTGTACATAACGAAAGCAAGCATAAAGGCTGTAGAAACGTCAAATACTGAGTGCTGTTTGATAAACATGGTAGACAGTATAATCAGAACACAAAGCACTAAGGATGCGTGCTGAACGTGCTTTTTATCCTTGAAATAGCTGCTGTGCATCACCGCAAAATGAATGCCGAGCGAATTGTATACGTGAATGCTCGGAAACAGGTTCGTCGGTGTGTCAGTGGAGTAAAGCCACTCGCAAAGCGCTGTAAACATATTGTGGTGCGTGAAATAATAAGGCCTTAAATTGTGACCATTCGGGTAGAGAGTTGATATAACCAAAAATACGGTCATACCGGTGTATAAAAACGCACACAGTCTGTAAAATTCTTTTTTGTCATGTAATGCCGTGAAAGCAATTCCAAAGGCCACATAGCCAAACCACATGATATAAGGAATAACAAAGTATTCACAAAACGGTATATAATCATCTATCGGAAGATGAATCAAGTGATAATGTGTGGTAACAGTGCGCTCTAAATATCCAAACCAGGTCAGATATATGATAAAGTATGATAAAATCCACACATGCTTGTAGCGGTTGAAAAGCTCTATAAGCTTATTCTGTATTTTCTCATAAAACCACCTTTTTAATCCGCATGAAATTATAACACTGAAAAATAATTCAAACAACACCAAAACAAAAGACTTAATAAATTTTATGAAAAAATTAATAATTGAGACCTTATATAATGAGCTTTTTGTGAAATATTTATCTGCAGCAAAAAGCATAGGATAAAACAGCACTGTTAAAGGGCCACATTAAGCTGTGGGCTAATCTGCATAAAGAATGCTAAAATCCCATGGTGCAAGAGCTATACAATCGCCTGCTGATACTGTACTGTCATCGCAAAGCTTCTTGAGACCGTCTGCATGGCAGGTAACAGTCTGCTCATCATCCGAGTAGTTAAGCAGATAAATGATTTTTTCTCCCTGCATATTGGTGCCGCGCTTTATGACAACGGGATAAGAAGCATCAAATTCATTTTTTGCCTCGCCGAAGAAAAGCTTTAGGGCTTCTATCAGAGTGTCCTCACCAAAAAGTGTGGCAAGATACATGGCGCGTCCTTTGCCATAAGAGTTTTCTGTGATAGCTGCGTGTACTCCCCAGTGCTTGTGCTCATACATAGCAACAGGTGTGGCAGTGGTACAGTCGACCATCTCCATCCAGTCACGCGCTTTTGACGATTTGCCGCCACAACTTACGGTGACATCGTCAGGCAGGGTGAACTCATCGTACTGTATGCCGAGAGCCTTGTTTATAATATAAGGCTGTACGTCATGGCGTATTTTAAGGTGTTCATCCGAAAAAGCAGATTTAAAGGTCACCACCATATTGCCGCCGTTTGCAACAAATTCATTTAAGGCATTGAGAACCTCATCTGTTGCGCTATAGAGCGCAGGCACAAGTATATTCTCATATGAAGCAAAAAGTGCCGGGGCGGCAGGAATCACGTCGTACTCAATGTTCATCAGATACAGGGCATCGCAAAGCCATCTGAAAACGGTATTGTAGTTGGAGTCACTTTCGTTGTTCAGCTTAAATTCATTAAGCCCTGTAAGAGAAGCGTTGTCAGCAATAATTGCAAAACTGTTTGTCTTTTTCAAATTTACCAGCCTGTGTCCGTATTTTTTTAGTTCGTTTCCGATGACACTGCACTCCTTATAAAGCCTGTTCGGTCTAAGGTCGTGGGAGAGCACGCCCTTCCAGTAGCTTTCTATGGCATTGTGGATAGAATGCCAGTGCCAGTATTCAACCATGTCTGCACCGTTTGCGATGTGACTTATGGCCTGCAGGCGCAGTTGTCCCGGATAAGGAAGCCATGGGTGATTTCCGGCTGCCTCAGTCTCAAGCACCAGATAGTTATCACCTTTTATGCCTCTTGCAATATTGCCGCAGGCGGTAATCTCGCGGCCGCTCAGACTGCTCTGGGAAGGGTGATATATATCGCAGCCTGCGATATCCATACACTTGGCAGCCTCGTATTGATTGACCTCCGGCTGCATGCCGTAAGAGTAATCGTGCCATTCAAAGTCGAAATTGTGAGTGATGAACTGGTCATCTCTCTTGTATTTTTTGACGATATCGGCCTGCCATGCAAAAAAGTCTGTCACGAGCTTTCTCTGGAATTTTTTGTATTCAGCATCAAGACTCATATTTATAGTGCCGCGGATATCAGGAAAGGCATCCCAGTCATCCACACGGTTGCTCCAGTAATCAAGTCCAAACTCCCTGTTAAACTCGTCAATGTCAGGAAATTCATTTTTCAGATATTCTACGAATTTAGCCTGAGCGTATTTGGAACAGGTGTCATAAGGCTTTGTCTCATTGTCGAGCTGGAAGCCGATCACGCAGTCGTAGTCCTTTACCTGCTCCATGAGCTTTTCAATGATAATCTGTGCATGGTGCAGATAGTCAGGGTTTGTGATATCCATGTTCTGGCGGTGACCGTAGAGCTCTTTGCCGTTATGTGTTAAAGCGAGAATATCGGGATATTTTTTTGCAAGCCATGATGGAATAGCATATGTAGGTGTTCCGACAATGACCTTCAGCTCATATTTTGCTGCGCAGTCAAGCATACGGTGCAGGTGTGTAAAATCAAATACTCCCTCCTCAGGCTCCCATGTGCTCCAGGTGGATTCGGCAATCCTGATAACATTCATGCCGGCATCGCGTATCATCTTAAAATCTGTTTCTATGCGGTCGTAAGGCATATATTCGTCGTAATATGCCACACCATATAATATTTCGTTAAAATTCATTTATATGTACCTCCAATAGTTATAATATGATATGCGGGTCACTAAGGTATGCATCGAATTGCATGCAAGCATGCATCGATGATACCTTTTGACCCTTTAATCATAATATAAATATACGTTAGTAAATAAATGGTGTAAACATTAAACCATCAGAAAGCAAAATGTTGAGCGAATATGCGTGGAAGAATGAGTCAGTTGCGCAAAAATTGCATGTCCAGGATGACAAGTGTATGAAGATAGGTTATAATGAAAAACAATAGAGTTGCGCAACAAATAAAAGTTGTTCAGTGATTAATCACATTCAGATGAAAGAGGCGGCAGAATGAGTAACAATATCACGATATCAGATGTAGCAGAGGCACTTGGCGTTTCAAAGACAACAGTAAGCAGGGCTATATCGGGGAAGGGCAGGATAGGCGCTGCAACAAGAAAAAGAGTGCTTGAATATATACAGGAGCATGATTATAAACCTAATGTAATAGCCAGGGGGCTTGCACAGTCAAAGACATTTAATATATGTGTGGTGATGCCGGGGGATTATGCACTTGTCGATCTGCCTTTTTTCCAGGAAGCTATAATGGGGATTCAGGAGATAGCAGGTATGATGGAATACGACCTTTTACTTTGTATAGGCTCAGGCAATGATATGGCGGGGCTTAGGCGTATCATACAGAATCATAAGGTGGATGGAGTGGTGCTGCTTCGCACGATGGTAGATGATCCACAGGTGACATTCTTGCAGGAGCGCAGGATACCGTTTGTCACAGCTGGCTCATGCAAATATAAGGATGTAAAGCAGATTGACCATGACCATAGAAGTGCCTGCAGGGAGCTGACATCAATTATGCTCATGCGTGGCATGAAAAATATGGCGCTTCTAGGTGGAAGCGAGGATATTGTTGTAAATCAGACCAGATACGCAGGCGTAGTGGATGCCCATGAGCAGTTTGGAAAGAAAATAAATGACAATCTTGTATTTTTAAACCTTGAAGGAAAAGCATATGTCGAAAAGGCTGTAGATGATGCAATTGACAGAGGCTGCGACTGTCTGCTGTGTATGGATGATGCAGTTTGTGCGCAGGCCATGAGACGGCTCCGCGAAAGGCATATAAAGGTGCCGCAGCAGGTGAAGGTGGCTTCATTTTACAACAGCTCAGTGCTGGAAAATAATGTGCCGTCCATTACATCGCTTTCATTTGATTCAAAGGAGCTCGGAGCAAGAGCCTGCAAGAATCTGCTCAGACAGATAGAGGGTGAAGAGACTGAGAACAGAACACTTCTGCCGTATGAGGTAGTGTTAAAGGAGTCCACACAGTAAATTATATAAGTATGTAACTGTTTGGTACATTCACAGTTACGAGCCGAAAGAAGTAAAAGCCGGAGCCGACAAATTGTCAGACTCCGGCTTTTGTTTTATATGGTTTTAAAACTGTTAAATCATCGCCAGATAAACCGTTGCGAGTGACACAACAATCTGGATAATTGCAAATCTGAAAACAACCTGTGCATTTGACCAGCCGAGCTTCTTTCTGACGTGGTCATGGATAGGAGTTGTGGTATTCTTTAAAATATGTATCTTCAAAAATCTAAGAAGAGAAACCTTTACGAGTCCAAGTCCACCGTCGATGATAAGCACGAGGGCTGCCAGTATGTAGATGAATGGGCTTTGTGATTTAAGCGCACAAATAGCTATGAATATACCCATGGCTCTTGAGCCCGCATCACCCATCAAAAGCTTGCTTGGTGTGGCATTGTACCACAGATATCCGAGCAGACATACCGCAAATAATAAAATACAATAGTTGAAGCTGTCAGTTATTTTGAGCACTGAATCAAGCACGAAGAAGGTCATTATGGTAATGATGGTAAGTGTTCCGGAAAGACCATCAACACCGTCTGAACAGTTTGTGACATTGATTGATACCCAGACTAAAATGACTGTGAGTATTCCAAACACAACAGGTGGAATATTTACAGAGCCGCCAAATATGGCAAAGGTGATTGTGCTTGAGTTGAAATGCAGATACACAACTGCCACAACAATTGCAACCGCAAAATCAAGTGCGCCCTTTAAATACTCGCCCCATGGCTTTTCTGCCGCATCGTCAAAGTAGCCTGTGAGCATCTCAATAACTATAAGCACAAGATAAATGGCAATCTCCGCATTGATTTGTGAGAAAAGCAGTGCCGATATCACAAATGTGAATATAAAGATAATACCGGCTCCTCTCGGCTTCCCGGCTGAAAGCTTTCCGTCCACAGCAAACTGTCTGCCGAGGTCCTTTGGTAAAAATTTATTTAATTTTGCAATAGCAATACATGTGAGTGCGAATGCAAAAATCACTCCGATGAAAGCTATTATCGACATATCTGCCGAAGTCAAATAAGAAATCATATAGTCCTCCTTTGATATTGTATTACAACCTCATTCATTATATTAGTCTGACAAAAAAAGTAAAGTTTTACTTGCAATTTTAAATAATTGTGTTATTATACTTATATGCTTTAAAGCGTTGAAGCATTAAAACTTTAAATTGTAACATCAAGCTACAGTAATATTTATATTTGTTACAATAATATTTATACTTGGAGGAAACAAAAATGGCTCAGAAAGGTGATTTAATGACAGCACGCCCTGATATCCGCGTGCTTGACGCTACCATTAGGGATGGAGGACTGGTAAACAACTTTATGTTTACAGATGATTTTATCAATGCTCTTTATCGTGCAAACGTAAAGGCAGGCATCGACTATATGGAGTTTGGTTATAAAGCATCTAAGGAGCTTTTTGATGTAAATAAATTCGGCAAATGGAAGTTCTGTGATGAGGCAGCTATCCGTGAGATAGTCGGAGACAACAACTCTGATATGAAGATTTCTGTAATGGCGGATGTCGGCAGATGTGACTACAAGAAGGATATTCTCCCTCGCGAGGATAGTGTGATTGACATGGTGCGTGTGGCTACATATGTACATCAGATGCCATCAGCAATCGAGATGATTGAGGATGCCAAGTCCAAGGGCTACGAGGTAACCTGCAACATCATGGCTATCTCAAATACACAGGAATCAGACCTTGATCAGGCACTTGACATGGTTGCCAAGAGCTCTGCAGACGGCATATACATCGTGGACAGCTACGGAGCTCTCTACCCTGAGCAGATTCGCCGCACTGCTGATAAATACACAGAAATTGCTGAGGCAAACGGAAAGTTCGTAGGAATGCACGCACACAATAATCAGCAGCTTGCATTTGCAAACACCATAGAGGCAGCAGCCCAGGGAGTCAGCCTGTTGGATGCAACAATGATGGGCATGGGACGAGGCGCAGGAAACTGTGCGATGGAGCTTTTACTCAGCTTCCTCAAAAATCCAAAATACAACGTATTCCCTGTACTCAAATTCGTTGAAGAGCATATGCTTCCGCTCAAGGAGAGCGGTGCTGTATGGGGCTACGATATTCCATACCTGCTCACAGGACGCTTAAATCAGCATCCATCAGCAGCCATTGACTACATCAAGTCAGGCGAGACACATTACGCAGATTTCTACACAGATTTGCTTGATAAATAAAAAAAGATAGATGTATATAAATAAATCCGCTATGCCAGATTTTGGTGTAGCGGATTTATTTTTATGCGCGTGAAAACCAAAGAGTAATGCGAAACTCGGTATTATTATGTGAAACAATAGCCCGCCCATTCATCTGCTTCATCATAATCGTAATATTTCTGATACCCATGCCGGTGGTATTAAACAGAGAGCTTTTATCTGAGATATGGTTTGTTATCTCGATACCTGCATCTTTATTCTGGTAGATACAGCTTATGCAGACAGGAGCTTTGTTATCTGCATATTTGCATATATTGTTTGTTATATTGTTAAAAATCCGTCCGAGAAAGTTTGAGTTCACAGTGATTTTAAAATCCTTCCATATGAGCTTTTCTATATCAAGTGAAAAGCTGTTTTCACGTAGGACAAAAGCCATCTCAGAGAGATAGTCACCTATTGCACTTTTCATATTGCATGGAGCGTCAAGCTCAAGAGCTTCTTCATTGCAGGCAAGTGAATAGTCAAAAAGCTGGTCGGTGAGGCCTTTTATTTCGCATATTTTATTGAAAATCACATCTATGTGTTCAGTGGGAATCGCACCCTTTTTATTTTCCATTTTGATAATTTCAGCGTATGACTGCAGCCCTGCGAGAGGAGTGCGGATATCGTGAGCCATGCTTCTTATCAGCATATTTTTTTCATTGATCAATTCGGTTTCAGACTGCTCGACAACGTTTAAAGCGCCATGTATTTGCGTGAGAATATGTCTGGAAATGAAAAACAAAATCATTATTGCTGTAATTAAAGTGAAGAGAGCATCACAAATAAGCAAAGTTTTGAGATATTTTTCCTGATAGTTATTATATACAAAAATTTTAGCTGTTCTGTCATTAAAGTTTACAGCTTTAAGATAAACAGATATTTTCTGATTATGTAATGATAGATTTTGAGGCTTTTTGAGACTTAAATATTCTGTTGAAGCGTAATATGTTTCATTGTCAATGGATATGAGAAAAAATTCGGGCTTTTCTCTTTGAATCCATGCTTCAATGCTTTTAAAATCGTTTGACGAAATTTTATTGTCAGACACATATTTTTGAAAGTCTGTAATATACGCAGCTTGTGTATTGTAAATATAGCTGTCGGAGCTTACATATTCATTTATTATTTTTTCCCCACAAAGGTATATAGCTGTAAATACAGCAATTGAAATCAATAAAGCTATTAAAAATGAAATCAATAAGCTGCTTATGTATTCCTTATATCCGTTAAATTTATTCTTCAAATTTATATCCCTTTCCCCACACTGTTTTAATCAGGTGGGCACAGCCACAGCCGGCTTCAAGCTTATTGCGCAGATTTTTAATATGAACCATAATGGTGTTATTGGAAAACTGTGTATACGGTTCATTCCAGACGCTTTCAAATATATTCTGTGTTGAAAATGTCTTTGTCGGATGAGAAATTAACAGCAGAAGAATCTGATATTCTTTATCCGTGAGAGCAAGCTGTCTGCCATCGTAACTGACATTGTTGCATTTTGTGTATAAGGTTAAGCCACATCGTTCAATAGTGGATGAAGCGGTGGTGTCTGATGCATCTGCATTGTCGTAGACGCGACATCTTCTGATAAGAGCCTGAATACGCGCTATCAGCTCCACGTAGGAGAATGGTTTTACAAGATAATCGTCCCCTCCGGCGGAAAGGGCTTCCATTTTTATCGGTTTCAAGAGATTTAGCTGTCAAAAAGAGAATAGGAACATATGATTTTTCCCTGATTTTACGGCATACATCAATGCCGGAAATATTTGGCATCATTATGTCAATAATCAGCAGATCAAAGGTTGAGTCAAATTTTTTAAGCCCTTCTTCACCGTCATGCGCTTCTTCGATGAAGTAACCTTGATTTTCAAGCAAAATTCTAAGTGCATTTCTGATTGTTTCGTCATCCTCGATAATGAGTAGTTTATCCATACAAGCTGCTCCTTATATAAATGAATAAGATTTATTGTAAAAACAAAAGTGATATAAATATAATAGCACATAAAAACACAATATGCGCTTAATAAAATCTGAAAAATTCTGAAGAAATCTGAAGTGTGGATGTACATGACAAGGAAAAATTCAGAAATTTTCATAACAAATTAAGTCGATTTTTCAGAAATATGAGATACTATATAAACATAGACGTCTATGGTAACAATACGGTAGTAAAAAATTACAAGGAAAGGAAAATATGAGACAGCAATTAAACAGAATTATAAGTGATAAAAAAAGTAATAGGAATGATAATTTTTATTGCTTGTAATTCCAATTTTGGATATTGTACAGATTTATTATCAGGATATTATTAAATTTAATGGAGAAATGGGGAAACCCTATCCGTTATATGTCACATTTTTATCATGCTATTCACAAGGGCACATATTTCAAATGATTTATCTGTGTTTTTTGCCATTATATTTACTTGTAATAGTGGGAGAAGAGTGTATTGTTGATTATATTACAGGATATAAGAATATATTGATATGTAAAATGGGAAAAAATAAATATATTTTACAAAAAATGAAATCAGCCTTTATTGTCTCATTTACAATTGTATTTGTAGGATTGGGATTAAATCTTATACTCTCACAAATAGTATTTAATGGGGGAACAAATACACCGTTTGATGCAGAACCATTGAAATATGACAGTTCTGTCATGGTAGAAACATTTCTTTTTGAAATAAGCTATACACATCCATTGACAACGAATATAGTCTACATTCTTATAACGGCAATATTTGCCGGTGTTTTGGGAATGATGGGAGCTGCGTTGGCAATATCTATACACGAAAGAAAGATGGTATATGCGTTGACCTTTGCAATCTGGTTCATACCAATTTTGTTTAAAAATTCATCAATGCTTATTTTTCAACCGTTTATGGAATATGATTTTAATGTTGTTGTTCCAGTGGCGATATGGTGTATAGTGCTTTACATTTTAGTGATTATAACAGCTATTATATGGGAGAAAAAAATTGTTGAAGTATAAATATTTAGTATGCGCTTTAATATATGTGGGATTGTGTAGTATAGATTGTTATTTTTCAAATGTACCTATGCTTAATTCAATAGGGCAGATGGGGATAACGGAAGATGTGATTTTCCTGAATATCCACAATTCAGGCAGTAATTTCTGTGGAATTAAAGAAATATTGGTTGTAGATACAATTCCTGTCTTATTGGGAATATACTATGCATTGGACAAAGAAAAAACATATATATTACTTAGATATAAAACGCGGGAAAAATATAATAATAGCCAGATCAGGATAATTATTGTAATGGCGGCAATATTTTCGGCAGTTCGTCAGATAGTTGATTATATTTTTACGGTATATAGTTTTAATGGTGCAACAATTAAGAAATATCCATTTGTGCTGTATTCTCTTATGGAATTTGTTGTTATTTGGATTTTCTTTGTCGCGACAGGTCTTTTTTACAAAATACTTAGAGAGTGTTTACAAAATGAACTTATTGCTCTTATAGGAGCTTTTGGAGTTAATTTTGTACAATTCATTTTGATAAGATTTTGGCTCGTTAAGTTTTGGATACCGGGTTTAGATGTTGCTGCAGCATATAATTTTTTGGAAGGAAATAAATCGTTTGTAAGCTGTTTGGGTATTCTTGCAAAAAATATAGTAATGGCAATAGTTCTGTACATAGCAGGAATAGTAACGTTTGCAAAAAAGGGATATTTTAAGAAATGAAAAATAAGTGGTTAAACATAATATTGATCATATGCATGATTATTATGCAAAGAGTTGTAATACAAATGAGTGACTATGAGGTATATCAATTACCGTTTGCCAGTACACTTTTTATTTTTGACAACCAAACAAGTAATTTAGTGCAAATTTTATATGCATATATACCATTGCCATTTGTACTTTTTTACTTTTCGGGTAATGCAAGAGAAATTACAACCGGATATGGTAAGCTTTGGCTGATCAGATCGTATAGCAGAGAGAGGTTATACTTAAAAAATGCTATATTATCAGCAGCGAAATTAGCTTGTATAGTAATAGGTCAGACGATTATTTTTTTAATATGTGATGGGACATGGAATGATTTATCAAGTATAAAATTAATACAGGTAATAGTTACATATTTTGTTGGAGTATGGACATTGATACAATTACAATTTTTACTTGAATTATTTATGGATGCCAGTATTTCAAATATATTTGTAAATGTTTTTTTGGTGGTATCCCTGATAATTGGAAATAGCGTACTGATAAATCGTGATTTAAGCCGGATTGGAGTTATGCTTTTCCCCAATATGCTATTTGGAACGCGTAGTGGGATAATTTATCAAAAAAACATATATGTGAGATACGAAGCTTCAATTACATATGTGATTATATTATTAGTGATTTTAAATATTATTTCAATAATGAAATATAAGAAAACAGACATTTACTGAGGAGATGATATAGTATGATACAATTACAAAATGTAACAAAGAGGATAAAGGAAAATACGGTATTGGATAATGTATCGTATACGTTTAAAAGTGGTTTTGTTTATGGTTTATATGGGCAAAATGGTTCAGGAAAGACTATGCTGCTAAGAGCTATAAGTGGTTTGATAAATCTGGATAGTGGAAGTATTTTCATTGATGGGGAAAAGCTGCATGATAAAATTGAGTTTCCACCTGAGACCGGTATTGTTATAGAAAATATGGAATTGCTGCCGGAATGTTCCGCAAAGAGAAATCTTCAGATGCTTGCAAAGATAAAAAATATAGCTGATGAAAAAGATATAATCTTTTCTCTGGAAAGGGTGGGTCTGGATCCCGACTCTGATAAAAAAGTGAAAAAATTTTCATTGGGAATGAAACAACGATTAAATATTGCACAGGCAATTTTTGAAAATCAAAAGATTATATTGCTTGATGAACCGACAAATGCATTGGATGAAGAGGCAGTGCAGCTTATATATAAAATAATAAGAGAGGAGAAGTCAAGAGGAGCAACGATTATTGTAGCCACTCATCATAAAGAAGATTTAAAGGAAGTGTGTGATGTGATATTAAAAATTGCGGAGGGAAAAATTGTTGAGGAAAATGAAAATAAATAAGTATTTTCTTGGAATTGTTCTTATAATCATAATAATTATGTACTTTATGGCTGGAGTTCTTTTCCTGGGAAATACAAGAGAAGATAATAATATGAAAGTTAGTACTGAACAACAGAGAATAGAATATCAGACTTTTAAGTCTGAAACAGAAGGCTATAGTCTTGCATCAAAATACGCAGAAAATCTGCAGAATAATTCTTTGGACAAAGAAGCTATTAATTTACAATTGCAGGAGGCAAAGAAATTTTTACAGGATAATATTAAAGGAATAAGCAGGGAAAGCGATAATTTTGCGCAGATGTTTTATTATTGTGGGATCATATATGGGTTAGATGATATTTACAATTGTGGTGATTATGAATTTGTAAAGGTTGGAATTGAAGTCAGAAAGTATATTATTAAAGTTCAAAAACGAACAGTTCAAAATGAAAGAAGGTGCGTTTGTGAAAAATTATTTTGCACATTGTGTTGATGTAGAAGAATTGTATGAAAATATGGTATCTCCTGTTTGTGAAAAATACGAATTGACTTATATGGAGTTTACAGTTCTTATGTTTTTAACAAATAATCCGCAATATGATACAGCTACTCAGATTGTAAAATACCGTCATCTTGCAAAATCTCATGTATCTATTTCTATTCGTTCCTTACAGGAACGAGGATTGATTTTAGGGGAACATAAGGGAGGAAATCACAGAACCATTCACTTAAGTGTGGCTGACAAAGCAAGAGATATAATTGCGGATGGGCGTGTGGTGCAAGGCAAATTTTGTGAAATAGTATTCGCAGGATTTTCAAAAGAAGAAATAGAAGCCCTACATAGGTTTACAGAGCAAGTAAACAGAAATATCAAAGAATATTTGAATGATTAGGAGAGGTTTATCGTGGAAAATAACAAGGATTTTTTAGGTACGCAGCCCGTTGGAAAATTGCTTTTTAAGTTGGCAATTCCTACGGTGATAGCACAGTTGATCAATATGTTGTATAACATTGTTGATAGGATCTTTATCGGTCATATACCGGATGCAGGCAGTCTTGCTCTGACGGGTGTCGGTGTGACCATGCCTATTATTATGATTGTGTCGGCATTTGCAGGACTTGTAAGTTCAGGAGGTGCGCCACGTGCTTCTATTTCGATGGGAAAAGGAGATATGGACAGTGCAGAGCAAACGCTTGGTGGATGTTTTCTTTTACAGGTAATTGTTTCAATCGTTCTGACAGTGGTACTTTTACTGTTTGGAGAAAATTTGCTGTTAGCTTTTGGAGCCAGTGAAAATACGATTGAATATGCTGTTTCCTATTTGAACATATATGCGCTTGGAACATTGTTTGTGCAGCTGACATTGGGAATGAACGCATTTGTAACTGCTGAAGGGTTTACAAAAGTGTCC
>ENA-OQHK01000114-OQHK01000114.1-human-gut-metagenome-genome-assembly--contig:-NODE-114-length-15819-cov-3.713867_pt1 | contig 15819 bp, 16 predicted proteins | sample MGYA00242562_ERZ504715 | MGnify/ENA primary metagenome ERZ504715 (study PRJEB26092, sample SAMD00036445) | human gut metagenome | host: Homo sapiens | study: EMG produced TPA metagenomics assembly of...
TCAGATTATGAGTGCTGATTTTTCAAAGCTTACAAAGAGTACAAATAATGATGAGTTAAAGTCGCTTTATGAATATTTTGACAGCGAAGAACCGAGCTATACCAACGAATACACGGGTATGTTTAAGGGCTACAACATAATTTTTATTACAGCCGAAAGCTTTTCGCAGTATGCAATTGACAAGGATCTGACACCGACACTCTGCAAAATGTATAACGAGGGATTTCAATTTGAAAATTACTATTCGCCTGCGTGGGGCGTAAGCACAACTGACGGTGAATATGCAAATCTTACGGGACTGATTCCAAAATCCGGTGTGTGGAGCTTTTCAAAGTCAGCCGAAAATAATGTAAGTTTCCCGTTCACTCTCGGTGAGCAGAGCAGAAAACTCGGTTGCAAAACAGTTAACGCTTACCACAATCACACCTATGATTACTACGACAGGGACAAGTACCTTACAAATATCGGCTATGACTACTCTGCAATCGGAAAAGGTCTTGACCTCGGTGAAAATGTGTGGCCAAATTCCGACCTCAAGATGATGCAGAAAACGGTTGACGATTACATAAATTCCGACAGCTTCAGCGTTTATTATATGACGGTCAGCGGTCACGGCGGATATTCATACAACACCATGAGCGAACGCAACGCAGACCTTGTAAAAGACCTGAAATACAGCGATGAGGTCAAGGGCTATCTTGCCGCAAACATTGAGCTTGACAAGGCAATGGAATATCTTCTTGCAAGACTTGAAAAAGCAGGCAAGCTTGACAACACCCTTATTTGCCTTACGGACGACCATTATCCGTATTCGCTTGATGAATTTGACGGTGTGTCTGAACTTGCGGGGCACAAGGTTGACACAACCTTTGAACAGTACAAAAATGCATGGCTGTTGTGGAGCGGTTCAATGAAAAAGCCCGTCAAGGTTGACACATACTGTTCAAGCCTTGATATTCTGCCCACGCTTTCAAATATGCTCGGTCTTGAATATGACAGCAGAATGTTGGCAGGTACGGATGTTTTCGGAAACAAAGAACCGTTCGTTGTGTTTGCCGACAGAAGCTGGATTTCCCAGAACGGAAAATACAATGCGTCAACAGGCGAATACACCGCTTTCAAGGGCGCAAAGGGCAAGGATGATATTGACGAACTCAATAACAGATGCAACAACCTCTTTACCGTTTCAAGAATGATTCTCGACAACAATGTTTATGCCGAGGTTTTCGGTGATACCCATGTTACGGGAAAGTAGTTTAATGCTCAATTTTGCATTGACTGCAAGGCGAAAATAAAGTAAAATAGAACATGACAAATCCATACGGCGACAGTCAGTTTTGACTGCTGCCGTATTCTGTATATTAAATAAATAATCCAAAACAAAAATTGAGATGATTTTTTGAAAATATATAAAACTGCCTTAGTTTGTTTAATGACCTGTGCGGTTGCATTTTTCGGCTGTTCATGTTCGTTGACGGATGATTCCGAAAGCAGTGAACCAAAGAGAAGCTCTATCATAGAAAAATCCGTTACAACTCCGAGTGCACAAGATGTTGAAAACGACAAGGATTATGCAGATGTAAAAACCGATTATGCCTACGAGACGCTTACCGATGATTATGTAAAAGAACTGTATATGAGAATCGCAAAGAGCGTTGATACCGTGTATGCACCGAACATTACAACAACAGGCTCGCTTTCCGATTATCAGATTACACAGGCTGTTGAGGCATACAAAAACGACCACCCCGAAACTTTTTGGCTCAAGGGGTCAAGTCTTTTTGTTCCGTATGGTGACACAACAAGCGTAAAGCTTGATTATACTGTTCAAAATGATAAGCTTATAGCCGCCAAGAAAAAATTCAATTTTGCCGTTACTTCTGCTTTGAAAAAACTGCCCTCCGGCAATGATTTTGAAAGAGAAGAATACATTAACAACTATATAATTGATAACTGCAAGTATGACGATGCAGCGGCTGAAAACGATGATGTTCAGGGCAATGAAAACGATGCCTACGGCGCCTTGGTTGACGGTAAAGCCGTGTGTGAGGGTTACGCAAGAGCCTTTCAGCTTTTGTGCAACAAGGCGAATATTGACTGCGTATTACTTTCGGGAACAGCCGATTCAGACAATCACGCATGGAACGGTGTAAAAATCGGCGGCGATTGGTACCAAATTGATGTTACATGGAATGATACCGACAGAGAAAATAATTATGCGGAAAACGACTATTTTAACCTAACCGATGACCTTATGTTCAAGGATCATAAGTTGTCATATAAGTATTCCGAGCTTAATTCACAAACTTATTTGAGCGTTGCTACATGGTGTAATTTTTATGTTCCAAAGTGTACGGCTGAAAAGTACAACTATTTTAACTATAAGTACCCGACTGTTTCAGATCCTGATAATGCCGATGATGTAAGCCAAGCTATTGCAAATGCTGCAAAAAACGGAGATGAATATTTCAGCATTGTTGTTGATAAGAACACCGATTTCGATTATATGTATGACAGGATTATGAATGACGGTTATCTTTATAACTGGATTTCAGAGGCTAATGAGATTAACGGTTATTCACCAAGGCTTGCGGAAAGCTGTTATGTTTATCGCAAGGATGAGTTAGGTGTGCTGACTGTTGAACTTGAATATGTTGATTAACGGTGATGTGATGAGATGCTCACTTTTGTCCGCAATGCAGGGACACTCTGCTTAAAAATTGATTTTATATAAATAAAGCTAACCAAAGGAATGATATTATGAAAAAGTATGATGTTCAGAAGTTTGAACTTTTGTCAAACGAACAGATTGCAGACGGCATTTTTGATATGAGGGTAAAAAATGACGAGCTTGCTCCGCTTGCAAAGTGCGGACAGTTTGCCCATGTTTATGTGCCTTCAAAAACTCTGCGCAGACCTATTTCGGTTTGTGACAGCGAAAACGGTGTTCTCCGCCTTGTTTATCAGGTAAAGGGTGAGGGAACAAAAATTATGTCCGAGATGAAAAAGGGCGAAAGCGTTGATATTCTCGCTCCTCTCGGCAACGGCTTTAAAATTGAAAAGGGTAAGCGTTACTGCCTTATCGGCGGCGGTATAGGCGTTCCTCCGATGCTCTACACAGCAAAGCAGTGTGAAAATCCGCTTGTTATCACAGGCTTCAGAAACAAAAACCTTATCATTTTACAGGACGATTTCAAGAAAGCCGGTGCAGAGCTTGTGCTGACAACAGATGACGGAAGTGCGGGAATTCACGGCTTTGTAACAGATGTTCTCAAAGAAAAAATCTCAGAGGTTGACGAGGTTTGTGCATGCGGTCCTACCCCGATGCTCAAGGCTATTGCCGATGTTTGCAAAGAGGCAGGAAAGCCGTGTCAGATTTCTCTTGAGGAGAGAATGGCCTGCGGAATGGGTGCATGCCTTGTGTGCGCAGTAAGGGTAAGAAAAAACGGTGAAGAAATTATGCAGCATGTCTGCAAAAACGGCCCCGTATTTAACGCTGAGGAGGTAGTTTTCAATGGCTGATTTATCTGTAAAAGTTTGCGGAGTGGAATTTAACAATCCTCTCATTGCCGCATCGGGAACATTCGGTTTCGGTATGGAGTATTCAGAGCTTTATCCCCTTGAAAAGCTCGGCGGTATTTCATGCAAGGGTATCACACTTACCCGCCGTGACGGCAACCCTGTTCCGAGAGTAGCCGAAACTCCTTCCGGCATTTTGAATGCAGTAGGACTTCAAAACCCCGGTGTTGATGTCTTTATCAATGAGGATTTGCCGTGGCTCAAAAAGCAAAATACGGTTATCATTGCAAACATTGCCGGCAACACTCCCGAAGATTATTGTGCAATGGCTGAAAAACTCAGCGAAACCGATGTTGATATGATTGAGCTCAACATCTCATGCCCTAATGTCAAGAGCGGCGGAGTGCAGTTCGGCACAAGCTGTGAATCCGTAGGTGCAATTACTGCGGCTGTCAAAAAGTATTGCAAAAAACCGCTTATCGTAAAGCTCAGCCCAAATGTTACCGACATTGCATCAATCGCACAGTCGGCAGAGGCAAACGGTGCAGACGCAATTTCAATGATTAACACGCTCACAGGTATGCGTATCGACATCAACTCACGCAGACCGATTATCCGCAACAACACAGGCGGAATGAGCGGCCCTGCAATTTTCCCTGTTGCAGTAAGAATGGTTTGGCAGGTTGCAAACGCAGTTAAAATTCCGATTATCGGTATGGGCGGTATCTCAAGCTGGCAGGATGCAATCGAGATGATGATGGCAGGCGCAACCGCACTTCAAATCGGTACAGTCCTTTTTACGGATCCGTATGCGCCTATTAAGATTGCCGACGGAATGAACGAATGGCTCGACAAAAACGGAATCAAGAGCGTTTCGGAAATCACAGGCACAGTTAAGCCTTGGTAATTTTGCGGAATAAAAAATAATTTAAAGTCCATAATAACCCTATCGGAGGGGATATTATGGACTTTTTGCGTGTATTAATAACGGCGCCCGTTTCAATTGCAGTATTGTTTCTGCTGTCAAAGTTCATCGGCAACAAGCAGATGTCAAGCCTTAATCTTTTTGACTACATCAACGGAATCACAATCGGTTCAATCGCAGCGGAGATGGCAACAGCCGAAATGTCAGACTTTTGGGCGTGCTTTGCAGCACTCATTGTTTATGTAATAATTGTTATGCTTTGTTCGTGGCTTTCGCAAAAATCAACAATGTTACGAAGATTTTTAACAGGCAAGTCTATTGTGATTTTCGACAGAGGAAAGTTGTACAAAAAGAATTTTTCGGTTGCAAAAATTGATATTAAACGAATTTCTCACACGAATGCGTGAAAAAGGGATATTTCAGTCTTGATGATGTCGAAACGGTTTTTCTTGAACAGAACGGCGATTTGTCGGTTCTGCCAAAGGACAAAAAGCGTCCTGCAACTCCGGATGATTTAAAAAATTATTGTTCACCAAACCCGACCCGAGTCCGTGGTTATTACGGACGGAAAAATTCTCGAGAAAAATCTTGCCGAATCGGGCTTTAATCTTGAATGGCTCAAAAAACAGCTTGACAACAACCGCAAACGGCTCAAAGATGTTTTTCTCGGTGTGTGTGATGATACGCGAAACCTCAAGATTTACCAAGACGGAAAGTCTGAAAGCAAGAATGATATTTTTGACTGATAAAGCGTAAAAGAATAAAATTTGCACCTTTACAGGCTCGTAAAGGTGCTTTTTTAATGTGCAAAAATAAAATAATACAAAAATAAATTTTACCATTGCAATAACCAAAATTAATGTTATACTAAAATTGCAAGTGCGTGTCGGCGAGATTTTGCAGAACGCTTTGAAAAATCGGAAAATTTTAATAAAGAAGGAAGTGCTTTAATGATTAAAAAGTTTACATCGGGCAACCCGATTGATACGCAGGCTGTTGTTGAAAAATTTAACGCTCTGCCTATTGCGGAATTTCCGTTCGGCGGCAAGTTTGAGAACGGAAATTTTGTCTTTGAATTTGATATGGCAGACAGCGACATCGTCTACGGTCTCGGCGAAGCTCCGAGAGGAATCAACAAGCGTGGTTGGGTGTATAACAGCTTTTGCAGTGATGACCCGTTCCACACCGAAACAAAGTCATCCCTCTATGCCGCTCACAATTTCCTTATGCTCAGCGGTTCAAAAACTTTTGGTATTTTTATCGACTTCCCGTCAAAAATCCGTTGGGACATCGGCTACACAACCGCAAACAAAACCGTTATCACAATTGACGGCACGGATTTTGATATCTATTACATTGACGGCACAAAGCCGCTTGAAATCGTAAAAGAGTTCAGAAAATCAATCGGCACAAGCTATGTTCCGCCGTTTTGGGCATTCGGCTATCAGCAGAGCCGTTGGAGCTATCACAATGCCGAAGCTGTTGACGCTGTTGTTGACGGTTACAACAAGGCAGGAATTCCGCTTGACTGCGTATATCTCGACATCGACTATATGGAGCGTTACAAGGACTTTACTGTTGATGATGAAAAATTTCCGAATTTCAAGGATTATGTTTCAAAGAAAAGGGAAGAAGGAATCCACCTCATTCCGATTATTGACGCAGGCGTAAAAAAAGAGAACGGCTACGATATCTATGAAGAGGGCAGAAAGAACGGATACTTCTGCAAAAACGAGGATGGCACGGATTTTGAGGGCGGTGTATGGCCCGGTATCGTTGGCTTTCCCGATTTTCTCCGTCCGGATGTAAGAAAGTGGTTCGGCTCAAAATATAAAATTCTCACAGATATGGGAATTGACGGCTTCTGGAACGATATGAACGAGCCTGCAATTTTCTATTCGGTAAAAGGACTTAACAAAGCACTTGATAAGGCGGCTTCTCTCAAAGGGCAGAACCTTGACCTTTCAAAATTCTTTGAGCTCAAGGACACATTCACAGGTCTTTCAAACAGTCCCGAGGATTATTCAAGCATTTACCATACAGTTGACGGCAAACAGGTTTGCCATGATCAGGTTCACAACATTTACGGTGCTAATATGACAAAGGCCGCCGGCGAATATTTTGCGGAGGAGTTCGGTAAAGAAAAAATTCTTATGTTCTCCCGTGCGTCATATGTAGGCGCTCACCGTTCAAGCGGTATCTGGTTCGGTGATAACCACTCTTGGTGGTCGCACATTCTTCTTGACCTCAAAATGCTCCCGTCGGCAAATATGTGCGGCTTTCTGTACTGCGGTGCAGATCTCGGAGGCTTTAACGAAAACGCAACCCGTGACCTTGTTCTTCGTTTCCTTGCACTCGGTGTGTTTACTCCACTTATGCGTAACCATGCCGCTCTCGGCACAAGAAATCAGGAGTGCTACAGCTTTGAAAACAGCGATGATTTCAAGGATATTGTTGAGGTTCGTTACAGACTTATTCCGTACCTTTACAGAACATTCAAAAAGGCAAGCGAAGAGAATGATATGATTTTCAGACCGCTCTCGTTTGATTATCCCGATGATAAAATTGCCCGTGAATGTGAAACACAGCTTATGCTCGGTGACGAGTGCATGATTTGCCCTGTATATGAGCAGAATGTAGGCGGAAGATATGTTTATCTCCCCGAGAACATGACTTTTGTAAAACTCAGCGGTACAAGCGTTACAACAGAAAAAATGAGCAAGGGTACTCATTATATTGAGGTTGCTCTCAATGAAGTTCCGCTCTTTATCAAAGACGGCAGGCAGATTGAACTCTGCAAGCCCGCAATGAGAACTTCACAGCTCGACACAACAGACACAGTTATGATTCCGTAAAATTTTATTTGTACGATTATCTGTTTGCATAATCTATGGGCGAATAACTATGTCAACAACATGGTTTACACTTTATGCAAGGACATAGTTTACAGCAAAATCAAACACGGCAGTTGATAAAAAACTGCCGTGTTTTTGTATGTCTTTAATTCAGTTTTAATCGTCAGAGCTTTTTCTTTCGCTTTTGAAAAGCTTGCAGATTTCATAGTAAATCGGAATTGTTAAAAATGCAATCCAACCAAATGACCAACCGCCGCAGATGTCGAGAAATCCGAAAAACATATACACAATAACGACAAGCAGAGGATAAGCAAAATGACTCGGCTTGCGTTTGTAGATTGCATCAACAAGTGTGTAATAGAGAGGAATTGTCAGAAAGCATACCCAGCTGAGTACCCAACCGAGCAATACTCCGCTGAATCCCCAAATGAGGAATCCGATAACGGCAATCAACCAAAACGGAAAGTGTTTCCAAAAGCGGTGCAACTTTGAATGTTTATGCTCTTCAATGCTTTCATCATACATAACATTTCCGTTTTCGTCTGTATAGACTTTTGTTTTGCCGTTTTCTTCAACATGAATCCCATTCCAACCGACATCAACCTTTGTACCGTCTTTATCTTTAACATGGATTCCGTCCCTGAAATTAAGGTGAACAGAATCACCGTCCTTTGAGTCAACATGGATTCCGTGTTTGAACGAAACCTTGTCTGATTTTTTGTATGTTGTGTCGCTGTCGGGATTATTTTCGGCATTATTTTCGGGTTCTTCCGACTGTGTTTCGCTTTCGGTTTCTTTTTCGCCTTTAAGCAATTCATCAAGCGAAACACCGTAGATATCGGCAAGAAGAATAAGATTATCCGTGTCGGGCGATGCCTCTGCACGCTCCCATTTTGACACAGCCTGACGGCTTACACCTATTCTTGAGGCAAGCTCCTCCTGGCTTAGATTCATCTTTTTTCTGTACTGCAAAAGTCTGTTGGCAGTTTCAATGTTCATAAAATTTCCTCCTCAAATATTGCTTTATGGTTTTACCTTGTGAGAAAATTATATCGGTTGCCTGCCACAAAAAACAATACATTTCGGGTTCCATTGTCGCAACTCTCGGTTGCAACCTGTAGTTGCGACAATAAAAATCAATAAAAACGCAAAATATTCCAATATCAGAGGTCAAGACCTGTTGTAGTCTTTAAAAATTCACCAAGCTTGTCGCAGATGATTTTTACACCGCCCTCGCTGTCACTTTCAACATTGAGAGGCATAATCGGATCGTGTACCGAAAGTCTGAGCAAGAACCAGCCGTCACCGTTATCCCTGTCAAACGAAACTCTGATGCCCTCACGGTTATCATCGGCAACACACCAGCCGTCCTGCTCCTCGGCATACTTTGTAAGGTCGGCAATAATTTTTTCACCGCAGGCTCTGAAATCTTTTTCAAGAATTTTGTATCTGATTTCTGTGCTTTCAAGCGGTTCTTTGAGTGAGGCGGTAAGCTCGTCAAGCTCCTTGCCCTCTTTTCTCATCTGAGCAGCCTTGATAATAATTTTTGTGCAGAGATATGCACCGTCATCAAGAAAGTAGTTTTCACGCATTGCGGCATGTCCCGATGTTTCGATTGCAAGCGGACAGTTGATGCCCTGAGCGTTGAGTTCAAGAGCCTTGTCGATAACATTCTTATAGCCTCTGCGATAGCGGTAATGCTTTCCGCCGAGGTCATTTTCAATAAATTGTTTAAGACCGCTTGATGTGATTGAGTCTGTAACAATCATACCGCCGTCATTGCCCTCAAGAGCAATTGCCGCCGCAACGGCTACAAGTCTGTTTCGATTGATTTCATTGCCCTTGCTGTCAACAGCACCGCCACGGTCAACATCTGTATCAAAGATTACGCCGAGGTCTGCGCCTGATTCTCTGACAGCCTCACAGATTGAATCCATTGCCTCTTTAGCCTCGGGATTCGGCACATGATTCGGGAACATTCCGTCAGGTTCAAGGTAACGACTGCCTGTTGTGTCTGCTCCGAGAACAGAAAGCACCTTGTCGGCATAAAATCCGCCTGCACCGTTGCCTGCGTCAACAACAATCTTAAAGCCCTTGAGCGGATGTTCGTAATCTTCTGCATTAACTTCCTTTTTAATCTTCTCGCAAAGTCCCTTTGCGTAGTCGCTCATATAGTCAACATCCGTAATATTTCCGCCATTACTTTCTTCGGGATGTTCACCGTTTTGTGCGTAGAGAAGAATTTCCTCAATGTCACTGCCCTCAAGACCGCCCTCACGGGTGAAAAATTTAAGACCGTTTCTGTTGAACGGGTGGTGACTTGCGGTAATCTGAAGAGCACCGTCACATCCGAGGTCAACGGTTGTCATAAACATTGACGGAGTTGACGCAAGCTGACAGCAGAGAACTTTTGCACCGCAACGCTTAAAACGCTCGGTTGTGATTTTCATTATATGCGGTCCCGAAATACGGCTGTCACGACCGACAGAGATTTTGAGCTCGCTCGGCTTTTTTGAAACTTTTTTAGAAAGCCAAAGCACAAAGCCGTCCGCCATATCGGCAACAACATCGTCGGTAAGGTTTACACTTTGTCCCTCAACACCCTCGCTTGCAACTCCTCGTATGTCTGTTCCGCTTTTGAACTGTTTGTAAAAATCGTTAAGCATTTTATGATTCCTTTCTTATTTGTATGATTGCTTTTATTGAAAATTTAATTCGGAGCAATCCTGCATCCTTTTTGATATCAGCCTTCATAACATAGATTATAACTTAAAATGAGCAAAATCTCAATATGCCTATTAAATTAAGTTTGTAAAAAACAGCAGTTATATAATGCTGAAAAAGAAACAAGTTGTTGAATTTACACAATCAAATGTTATGCTTGTGTTAAAACTATATTTCTATAAAAGCAAATACAAAGCATATTGTACAAAAAACACAACAATTTATTGTGCATAACTGACACCCAAATGCATTTGTGAACAAAAATTAATCGCTAAAATTGTTGACTTTTCCGAATGCTTGACTATAATAATAATTGTCAAGTAAATAGTCCGCTTGACTATCGGCTGATTTCCAATTAGCCTTACTCGAGTAAAATTGAATTATCACATAGTCGATAAATTGATCATGATTTTGCCAAATGGTAAATGGCGCACGAAAACAAAACTTTATATTTTTAAAGAATTGAATGGAGGAAATTTTATGACACCAATTCTTAGCTTACACAATGTTGATGTAACCAAATTCCTCGCCGTGCTCGATACCTGCGAGGGCAATGTATATCTCGTTACAAGCGAAGGCGACAGACTCAATCTCCGCAGCAAGCTTTGCCAGCTTGTCGGTCTTACAAGACTTATCGAAGGCGGCAGGATTGCAGAAGCAAGTATTATTTGCGAAAACAAGAACGACGAGAGCAAGCTTTTCAGACTTAATATGTTCGGCGACACAGGTAACGCCAAAGTAGGTTAATTCTGAAAACACTGACTTAAATATCTACGGTTTTCACGTTAATTTCAAAACTTCTAAACCCAAGGACAGCTGCGAGCAATCGCAGCTGTTTTTGGCTTTTACCTTTTAAATGTAAAATATCAATAAAGTGTTGATTTTGCCGATGTTTTGGGTTATACTAAATTTAATTTATTTTATGAGGCGTTAAACGCATTCGGAAAGGAATACGCTATGGCAGATACAAAAAACGAGCTTATGAACGAAGATGATAGAGTTATAGTTACTCTTGAGGATGAAACTGGTGAAAAAGTTGATTATGAATTTCTTGATGTAATTGAGTATGATAATGAAGAATATCTTATCCTTACAAAGTTCAATCCAAATATTGATAGTGATGTTTATGATGTTGTTATTTTCTTAATCAATCCTATCAATGACGAAGATGAAGAGTATATTGCTATTGATGATGATGACACTCTCAATACAGTCTTTGAAATTTTTAAAGAAAAATATGAAGGCGAAGTAGGCTGATTCGTTTTCATTATGAGCTTCCGAGGGGAGGCTCTTTTCTTTTGTGTGAATATAACATTCTCAGCGGGAAAAAATACCGTTGAGGTGTTGTGTATGACAGAAAAAATCGGACTTGAAAAAACTGTTGTGTTTAATTTGAAATCGGCAAATGAATCTGATGTCAATAATATCGTCAATGAAAAAGGTCATGAGAGCCGTTCGTTTTATTACAAACTCGGATTACTCTATTTTCTCAATATTGTTGACTGGATTTGTACAGAGGTGCTCATCGGCAGCGGACATTTTGTTGAGGCAAATCCCGTTATGCAGCCTGTGCTTGAGAACTTTTGGCTGACATTGTTAATCAAGGGAATTTTGCCGCTTGTGCTTATTCTTGGTTGTGCATTGATTTATAAGCTTGCCGAAATCGGCAGAAGCAAAACGGCTGAAATGCTTTTAACGGTCGGAATTGTGTCTTATGCCCTTGTAAACCTATGGCATATTTTCAATTTTGTATTGCTCTTTTGTCGATTTTAATGTACAATAGTGGGTAGCAAATTTGAAAGGGAGTGTATGTTTTGCCGGCATTATCAGTAAGAAATCTTACAATGACTTTTATCGAAAGAAACCTTTTTACCGATGTTTCGTTTGATGTTGAAGAAAGAGATAAGGTGGGCTTTATCGGAGCTAACGGAGTCGGTAAAACAACTCTCTTCAAGATACTCAACGGCGAAATCAGCCCTGTTTCGGGAACTGTTACCTTTTCAAAAAATGTTCGTCCGGGATATATGGAACAGCATGCCTGCAATAATCCTAGGGCAGATGTGTATCACGAGCTGCTTTCCGTGTTCGATTATCTTTCGGATATGGAAACCGAAATTTCCGCACTTGCACATCAGATTGACAACAAGTCGGGAAATCTTGACGAGCTTGTTGAAAGGCAGACCATGCTTATTGAACAGTTTGAAAGAGCAGGCGGTTTGACCTATAAAAGCAGAACCCGTTCCGCACTTTTAGGACTCGGATTTTCCGAAAATGACTTTACAATGCCTGTCGGCAATTTAAGCGGCGGTCAGCGTTCAAAGCTCTGCCTTGCAAAGCTGTTGCTGTCGCAAAGCAATATGCTCCTCCTTGACGAGCCGACAAACCACCTTGACATTGACGCAATCGCATGGCTTGAAGGCTTTTTGAGAGATTTCAAGGGCGCAATGATTATCATCAGCCATGACCGTTATTTTCTTGATAATGTAACCAACAAGACGATTGAACTTGAACACAACCGTGCTATGGTTTATAAGGGCTCATATTCTGAATTCGTCAAGAAAAAGGAATCGGTGAACGAGTCGCTTAAAAATAAATATGAACACGATTTAAAGGAAATAAAGCGTATTGAGGGCATTGTTGAACAGCAGAAACGCTGGGGACAGGCTCACAACTTTATCACAGCCGCAAGTAAGCAGAAAGAGGCTGACAGAATCAAAGACGGGCTTGTCGCCCCCGAAAGCGAGCTTGAAACAATGCGTATGCATTTTTGAGCCGAGATGTGAAAGCGGCAACGATGTTTTAATCTGTAAAAATCTTGCCAAGTCGTTTGACGACAAACAGCTTTTCAAAAATGTTGATATACATATCAGAAAAGGCGAGAGAGTGTTCATCATCGGCGGCAACGGTTGCGGTAAAACAACGCTGTTCAGAATTTTAACGGGTAAAACTCCTATGAACAGCGGTGAATATGACTACGGCGCAAATGTTGAAATCGGTTATTTTGATCAGATGCAGCAGAATCTTGACCTGTCAAAAACCGCACTTGATGAGGTGTGGGACACCTTCCCGAATATGACGCAGACCGAAGTCAGAAGTGCGCTTGCGTCATTCCTGTTCAAAGGTGACGAAGTGTTTAAATCGCTTTCAAAAATGAGCGGCGGCGAGAGGGCGAGAGTTTCTCTCTTGAAACTAATGCTAAAGGGCAGTAACTTTTTGCTCCTCGATGAGCCGACAAACCACCTTGACGCATCATCACGGGAAGAACTTGAAAAAACTTTGCTTGACTACAGCGGTACAATGCTGATTGTCAGCCATGACCGTTATTTTATAAATAAAATTGCCGACAGAATTTTACTCCTTACAAATAACGGAGTAAAGGAATATCTCGGTAATTACGATTATTATCTTGAACGCACAACAGCCGAAAAATCGGGTGCTGTTCCGACTGAGAATAAGAAAGATAAAAAAGAAAAAACGCAGAATGATTACTTTTTCCAAAAGCAAAAGCAGAGTGAAGAACGCAAAAGACAGACTAAGCTTAAAAAGGCAGAGGCTGAAATTGAGCGACTTGACGAAGAAATCGCCAAAACACAGGAGCTTCTCTCAAGCGAGGAAGTTGCCGCAGATTACGAAAAACTTATGGAGCTTTCAAAACTGCTCGAGGATTTGCAAAAACAGCAGGAGGAGCAGTACGAAATCTGGGAGGAACTCGAAAGTATGGCAGAATGATCGCCTTACAGTCGGGAGGAGCGACAAATTTCCCTTGCTTAAAGTAAAAAATTGTTGTATAATAACCGCATAATATAAGCTAAAGACTGTGCACAGCTAGTTTTGCAGTTGATTTCAGATAAAAGATTATGCGAATTAAAAATAGAAAAACGGCAGGACAAAATACCCTGCCGCATACATCTGCCCGTGGCGCAATTGGATAACGCAACGGATTCCGATTCCGGAGAATGGGGGTTCAAGTCCCTTCGGGCAGGACCAAAAAAGGACACCCTACGGGGTGTCTTTTTTTGGCCTGCCCGAAGGGATTTGAAGCCGACCGTAAAGAAAATGCCCCTGTGAGGCATTTTTAGGGAGGAGTGTTTATGGAGGCATAGCTGTGCACAGGACGCAACAAGCGAGGCGGAAAGTTTAGGTCTGTACAAAGTACTTCGGGCAGAAGTAGTGATAAGATGAAAGTGTGACACCCTACGTGGTGTCCTTTTTTGGTCTTTTTAGAATCCAATCAAAAAACTAAAGGACACCGTTTTGGCGTCCTTTGAGTGTTATGTTTTAATTATTTCGCTTTTGGTTGGTCTTTATAATCGGGAACATTATTCTTTATGCCTTTCCATGTTTTTTCCATTTGATGACTGCCTTTGTCATAATAATAATAGCCGTCATCAGTACGATATCCGTCATATACGGTGTCAACTTCGCTCCATTTTTCATTTTCTCTACTGATTCTACTTGAATTTGAAATGAATGAGGAAATTGCTAATATTGCAATAAATATAACAAATATTATTACGAAAACTTTTAACCCGTCATCGGATGGTATTGACATGAAGAAAAGAATACCTCCAACACCGATAAAAGCTAATGAAAAAATCAATAAAAGAGTATTATTATTATCGTTATTAATTTTATAAATAAAAGCTACTATGCCGAAAATAAAGAGTGCTATACTGCCTACGAAATTCCCCGGTTCCATGATAATATCCTTTTTTAGTGTTAAAGATTCATCAATCATGGTATCCAAGGGTTTGTTCGTAGAGATTTTTGTGTTAGTAGTCTTATAACTATAGATTAATTTGCAATTATGAGTTTTTGCGGTTTCACCTATATATTCAATCATTTTGTGAATAATACTGTAGTCGTGGTTGGTTGAACTAAATTCAAATTCTAATCGCGGAGAGTGTTCAGTGAAAAATATAAATGATGATAGATTGAATTGTATGGAATTGCAGTATTTGTATTTTATTGTGCACGATGTTTTTTTATTATCAAAAGTAAATACGATGCCATTTTCGTAAATTTCTATTAAGGTTAATTTACTGTTGGTAATGCCGGTTTGATTTTGATGCTTTTCATCTGCGTATCTAAATGAAATATCTGTGATATTATTATTTTTGTCTTTCTTTATTTGTTCAACATTAAAAGATTTTATTAATTTATTCCTCAAAGCAATCACCCTACCTTTTTTATAAATGTTTTTGTTCATTTAGTCCAATATTAATATACCAAAGTATTTTAATATTGTCAAGTATTATTTATACAATAGTATTGTGATATTTTTATTTTGGTGGTGCAGAAATGCTTAGTAAAAGAATAAAAGAACTCAGAATTTCACTTGGTTTGAATCAGGTGCAATTTGGTAAATCTCTTAATGTAACGAAGCAAACCATAAGTAATTGGGAAAATGATAATATTCAGCCGTCTGTAGATATGCTCTTGAAAATCGTAAGACTGTATTCGGTCAGTGCCGACTATTTGCTAGGAATTGACGATAGAAATACGGTTGATGTTACAGGATTAAATAATTCACAGATTGCACATATACAGATGATTATTGACGATATAAGAAAAGCACAGTAATGTTTACCGTGCTTTTTTTCTGTAATTTGCCAATTTAAAGTGTATAAAGTTTTCTCCACAACATTTTCAACTTATCTTGTGCTTTCAGAAAATAAGCATTGTTGCTTTCTACCGACAGAACATAATTAATTTTGCCGATAAGGTGCTTGTAGTAACTTTGGGTGCAGACAATGTTGCCGTGATAAAGTCTGTTATGTTTTCGTGTACGATTGC
>ENA-OQHK01000116-OQHK01000116.1-human-gut-metagenome-genome-assembly--contig:-NODE-116-length-15701-cov-5.915564_pt1 | contig 15701 bp, 10 predicted proteins | sample MGYA00242562_ERZ504715 | MGnify/ENA primary metagenome ERZ504715 (study PRJEB26092, sample SAMD00036445) | human gut metagenome | host: Homo sapiens | study: EMG produced TPA metagenomics assembly of...
AAAAGAAGGTCTTTTCATGCTTGTGCTCGAAGCAGCACTTCTTATAGAGGAGGGATATGGTGAAATCTGCGACGAGCTGTGGTATATTTATGCAAGTGAAGAAGTCAGAAGAAAAAGACTTAAGTCATCAAGAGGCTATTCAGATGAGAAGATAGATAGTATCTTTGCAAGCCAGCTTAAAGAAGCTGAGTACAGAAGGCACTGCAAGGAGGTTATCGATAATGATGGAGATATCGAAAACACGATAGCTTCAATAAATAAAGCGCTTAGCAAATACAAGGAGTAGTGGAAATGAACAATGTATTCGGTTTGGATATTGGTACAAGAAATGTTGTAGGAACTGTCGGCTATCAGACTGATGACAAGGAATTTGTGGTTACAGCACAGTATGTCAGGGAGCATGAGACCAGAGCGATGCTTGACGGTCAGATACATGATATAGGCAGGGTGGCAAAAACCATTAAGGAAGTAAAGAACGAGCTTGAAAAACAGACAGGACAGCCACTTGAAGAGGTGTGTATAGCAGCCGCAGGACGAGTATTAAAGACTGTCACGACGCATGTGGAGTATGAGTATGCGCAGGAGTCTGTGGTGACCGGAGAGGATGTCAATACGCTTAACCTGCTTGGCATAGAAAAAGCACAGGAGGCACTCAAGGAGGTTAACGATACAAGCTATAAGTTTTACTGTGTGGGATATTCTACAGTCAAATTCTTTTTGAATGATGATGTGTTTATCAGCCTTGAGGGTCATAAGGCAAACAAAATAGGCGAGGATATCATAGTTACATTTCTGCCGGAGGATGTGGTTGACGGACTTTATGCGGCAGTGGGACAGGCAGGGCTTAGTGTTGCCAATATGACATTGGAGCCTATCGCCGCTATCAATGTGGCAATTCCGGAGAACTATCGTATGCTTAATATCGCACTTGTCGATGTGGGAGCCGGAACGAGTGATATCTCAATCACAAGAGATGGAAGTATCATAGCCTATGGCATGATACCGCATGCAGGAGATGAGATGACAGAAGTTATTGTGCAGCATTTCCTCGTGGATTTCAATATGGCGGAGAGCATCAAGCTTCAGTCTACGACAAGTGATACGGTTACATACAAGGATATCATGAGCATCGAGCACACAATTCCTGCACAGGATGTCTGGGATGTAGCAGCACCTGTTGTTGATAGTATTGCACAAGAGGTATCGGCTAAAATCAGAGAGCTAAACGGTGACAAAACAGTGAGTGCCTGCTTTGTAGTCGGAGGCGGAGGCAAGATACACGGCTTCACGGAAAAGCTTGCGGAAGACCTTGACCTGCCGGAGGAAAGAGTCGCTCTAAGAGGTGAGGAAGTGCTTGGCGATGTGACCTTTGAGCAGGAGGATATTAAGAAGGATCCGCTTCTTGTCACTCCAATTGGTATATGTCTGAATTATTATGAGCAGAGAAATAATTTTATCATGGTCAGATTCAACGGTGAGAGAATAAAGCTCTATGACAATAACAGGCTTACAATAGTCGATGCGGCGCTTCAGGCGGGATTTTCAAACGATGAGCTGTTTCCAAAGCGCGGCACCCCGATAAACTTTACGGTAAACGGTGTGGCAAGGCTTGTAAGAGGCGAGGCCGGAGAGGGCGCAGTGGTGACCATGAACGGAAAGCCTGCAAGCATCAATACACCGCTTGAGCCAAACAGTGAGATAATCATCGAGCCGTCCACAGCAGGAGAGGCAGCAGAGTATAAGATATCGCAGCTTGATGAGTACAATCATTCCGTCATTACTTTTATCATAAACGGCAGAAAGGTATCATGTCCAAGGTTTGTCCAGGTAAACGGAAGGCTTGAGCCGGAGGATTACAGCATCAGGGAAAACGATGTGATTGAGACAAGAAATTACTATACAGTGCGTCAGATTGCGCAGTTTATGGATCTCGTTATTGACACAGACCAGATGATATTTGTAAACAATGAAGAGGCTGATCTCGACACTCTTGTATATGAAAATTTCTCTGTTGAGTGGAAAACAGATGAATATGGTGTTGCAAGAATCGACAATAACAATTATAATGACACACAAGAGTCTGATTCAGATGATGCTTCGGTCTTAGCTGAGCGGGATGCAAACAGCACAGAGTCAGACAACACAGTGACCAGAACATCAGAGCAGATGATGAATCAGGTGCTCGATGAGCTGCATGATGAGTTTGCTAAAGAAGCTGAAGCATCTGCTGTGCCGGAAAATGAATTGCCGGAAAATGAATTGCCAAAAAATGATATACAGGAAGAAATACACGAAGAAGACTCATCAGAAAATACAGTTACAGTAATTGTAAACGGTGAGCCTGTAGAGCTGTCCGGCAAGGATACATATATATTTGTCGATATATTTACCCATATCTCATTTGATTTACAGGCAGGAAAGGGTAGGGCAATAGCCACTGTAATAAATGGCAGAGATGCCCAGTTTTCCGAGGAGCTTCATGAGGGAGACAAAATAGAATTATACTGGAAAGAGAATTAACATGTTAGAATTATGCAGCATTGCCAGCGGCAGCAGTGGAAACTGTATATGTGTGGGTACGGATGATTGTCATGTGCTCATAGACGCGGGCATCAGCGGTAAGAAAATAGAAAACGGACTGAATGAATTTGATATGACGGCCACAGATATGCAGGGGATTCTCGTGACACATGAGCATATAGACCATATCGCAGGGCTTGGTGTCATGGCAAGACGCTATCATATTCCGATTTATGCAACAAAGGCCACAATCGGGGCCATAAAATGTACCAAATCCGTTGGAAATATAGATGATGAACTGTTTCATCCTATTGAGGCAGGCGGCGATTTTACAATAGGCGATATAGAGTTTGAGCCGCTTCACATATCACACGATGCGGCTGATCCTGTCGCGTACAGATTTAAAAACGAAAATCATGCGATGGCGGTCGTGACAGACCTTGGCACGTATGATAACGCACTGGTTTCAAAGCTTCAGAACCTGGATGGGCTGCTGCTTGAAGCCAATCATGATATAAATATGTTGCAGACAGGGGCATATCCGTATCCGCTCAAGCGCAGAATCATGGGTGACAGCGGACATTTGTCGAATGAGAGAAGCGGGCAGTTGCTATGCGAGCTTCTTCATGATAAATTTGGCTCAGTAATACTGGGACATCTTAGTAAAGAAAACAACTACGAAAAGCTGGCGTATGAAGCCGTCAGGCTTGAGGTCACAATGGGAGACAATCCATATAAGGCAAGTGATTTCCCTATGTATGTGGCTAAGAGAGACAGGGCATCAGACCGCATAGCCGTAGAATAAGAGAACAGGAGAATAAGTTGTTATGGATAACACAAAGAACAAAGTAATCATCACAGTTGTCGGAAAAGACACAGTAGGAATCATCGCAAAGGTATGTACATATCTGTCAGAGGGCAGTGTAAACGTGCTTGATATCTCACAGACTATCGTTTCAGGTTATTTCAACATGATGATGATTGTGGATATGGCAAATGCTACAGCTTCATTTGCAGAGATTTCTGACCAGCTTGATGCACTTGGAGAAGAAATTGGTGTAACAATAAAGTGTCAGAAGGAAGAAATCTTTGAGATGATGCATCGAATCTAGTTTAGCATAAAAATGTCATACACAGTTAAAGGAGAACAGCAAAATGATAAATATTGGTGAAGTAATTGAGACCAATGACATGGTGGAGAAGGAAAATCTTGACGTGCGTACAATCACACTCGGTATCAGCCTGCTCGACTGTATAGACTCAGACCTTGCAAAGGTAAATGAGAATATCTACAACAAGATTACAACACTTGCAAAGAATCTTGTATCAACAGGAAAAGAGATAGAGAACAACTACTGTATTCCTATCGTAAACAAACGTATTTCAGTTACACCTATCGCCCTTGTCGGCGGTGCGGCCTGCAAGAGTTCAGAGGATTTTGTTACCATAGCAAAGACACTTGACAGAGCTGCCAAAGAGGTAGGTGTCAACTTCATCGGTGGATACTCAGCACTTGTGTCAAAGGGCATGACAAAAGCGGATGAGCTTTTAATCAAATCCATCCCTCAGGCAATGCTTGAGACAGACCTGGTATGCAGCTCTGTAAATGTTGGCTCTACAAAAACCGGAATCAACATGGATGCAGTAAAGCTGATTGGCGAGATGATAAAGGAGACAGCAGAGGTGACAAAGCACCTTCCGGTATCGGGCTGTGCCAAGTTTGTAGTATTCTGCAACGCTCCTGATGACAATCCGTTTATGGCAGGAGCCTTCCATGGTGTGACAGAGGCAGATGCCATCATCAATGTAGGTGTCAGCGGACCTGGAGTAGTAAAGACTGCTCTTGAAAAGGTAAGAGGCGAGAACTTTGAGGTGCTCTGTGAGACAATCAAGAAGACAGCCTTCAAGGTTACACGAGTAGGACAGCTTGTGGCAAAGGAGGCTTCAAAGAAGCTTGGAGTGCCATTTGGAATCATAGACCTCTCACTTGCACCTACACCGGCTATCGGAGACTCTGTAGCCGATATTCTCTGTGAGATAGGCTTAGAGAGAGCCGGAGCTCCGGGAACAACAGCAGCACTTGCACTCTTAAACGATCAGGTGAAAAAGGGCGGTATCATGGCATCCTCATATGTCGGCGGACTTTCAGGTGCCTTTATTCCTGTATCAGAGGATCAGGGAATGATAGATGCCGTAAACGATGGTGCACTCACTCTCGAAAAGCTTGAGGCTATGACCTGTGTGTGCTCAGTGGGACTTGACATGATTGCAATCCCGGGCGATACAAAGGCCACCACAATTTCAGGAATTATCGCAGATGAGATGGCTATCGGTATGATAAATCAAAAGACAACAGCCTGCAGACTGCTTCCAGCAATCGGAAAGGATGTAGGTGATGTGGTAGAAATCGGAGGACTCCTTGGAAGTGCACCGGTTATGCCGGTAAACAGATTCTCTTGTGATGCATTTGTAAACCGTGGAGGAAGAATCCCGGCACCTATTCACAGCTTTAAAAATTAGTAAATAATGGCATTGTTTACAAGCATGTACTTATAAGAATAACTTATAAGTACATGCTTATTTTAAAGTGGTACTTGACAATGACAAAAATACATGCTTAAATAAAGACAGTTATATGACTGACGGAAGTGGATAACCACATGGAGTATAACAGTTGATTGCCGACCGTCTGGGCGCACATTTATATAAGTTTCCTGCAGAGCTTTATATTATTATGTGTGTTCAGACGGTCTTTTTTATTCCGGCAGGCCCGAGTAATTTGGAGATGCAGACCACATTATCAGAAAACATGGAGGATGACATGGAAAGAGTATCATTAGCAAAGGAATTATCAAGCACAACATACCCTGGCAGAGGTATCGTAATCGGCCGCACAAAGGATGGTAAGAAGGCTGTAACAGCATACTTTATCATGGGCAGAAGCGAAAACAGCCGCAACAGAGTATTTGTAGAGGATGGCGAGGGCATCAGAACACAGGCATTTGACCCTTCAAAGCTTGAGGATCCAAGTCTTATCATTTACGCACCTGTAAGAGTGCTCGGCAACAAGACAATTGTCACAAATGGTGACCAGACAGATACTATCTATGAGCTGATGGACAAGCAGCAGACATTTGAGCAGGCCTTAAGGACAAGAGAGTTTGAGCCTGACGCTCCTAACTATACACCTAGAATTTCAGGAATCATGCATATTGACAATGGCGAGTTCAACTACGCTATGTCAATCTTAAAGAGCAATAACGGCAATCCTGATGCATGCAACAGATATACATTTGCATACTCAGCACCGGTTGCAGGAGAGGGACATTTTATCCATACATATATGGGCGATGGAAATCCACTGCCAAGCTTTGAGGGTGAGCCTACATGGGTAGATATCGACGGAGATATCGATGAGTTTACTGATATGGTATGGGAGAACCTTAACGAGGACAATAAGGTATCACTTTTTGTCAGATATATTGATATCGCAACAGGCGAGTATGAGAGCAGAATCGTAAACAAAAACAAATAAAACACTATATAAACGGTCAAATATACAAGATAAGCAGATAAAAACAGGAGAACAGAAAAATGCAGGAATACGAATTAAAATACGGATGTAATCCAAATCAGAAACCGGCCAGAATATTTATGAAGGAGGGAGAGCTTCCTATAAAAGTGCTTAACGGCAGAGCCGGATATATCAACTTCCTTGATGCCTTTAACGGATGGCAGCTTGTAAGAGAGCTTAAGAAGGCAACAGGTCTTCCAGCCGCAACATCCTTCAAGCATGTTTCACCTGCAGGTGCAGCAGTAGGACAGCCACTTTCAGATGTGGAGAAAAAGATTTACTGGGTTGATGATATGGATATCGAGTTTACACCACTTGCAAATGCATACATCAGAGCAAGAGGAGCTGACAGAATGTCATCATTTGGTGATTTTATTTCACTTTCAGATGTATGTGACAAGAGCACTGCACTTGTAATAAAGAGAGAGGTATCAGACGGTGTTATCGCACCGGGCTACACAGACGAGGCTCTTGAGATTTTAAAAGCTAAGAAGAAAGGCAACTACTGTGTTATCGAGATTGACCCGTCATATGAGCCGGCACCTATCGAGAGAAAGGATGTATTTGGCATCACATTTGAGCAGGGCAGAAACGAGCTTCATATTGATGATGATTTCTTCTCAAATATTGTGACAGAGAACAAGGAGCTCACAGAGCAGGCTAAGATCGATCTGGCAATCTCTATGATTACTTTAAAGTATACACAGTCTAACTCTGTATGCTATGTAAAGGGCGGCCAGGCAATCGGTATCGGAGCAGGCCAGCAGTCTCGTATCCACTGTACCCGACTTGCAGGCTCAAAGGCAGACAACTGGTGGCTTCGTCAGTCTCCACAGGTGCTTGGACTTCAGTTTGTGGATGGTATCAGACGTGCAGACCGCGACAATACTATTGACCTTTATATCGGTGAGGATTATATGGATGTGCTTGCAGAGGGTGAGTGGCAGAAGTTCTTCAAGGTAAAGCCGGACGTATTTACAGCAGAGGAGAAGAGAGCTTGGCTTGACAAGAATACAGATGTAGCACTTGGTTCGGATGCATTCTTCCCATTTGGTGACAACATTGAGCGTGCGCACAAGAGTGGCGTGAAGTATGTAGCACAGCCGGGTGGATCTGTGAGAGATGACCATGTTATTGATACATGTAATAAGTACGGTATGGTGATGAGCTTTACAGGAATCAGACTTTTCCATCACTAATCACAAGGTATAGCGGTTATTAAGCTGAATTGAAGCACAATAAGTAATTCAATAATAGGAGACTTCATGATATAATTACAGTATACATTTTACACAGTAGTTAATCATGGAGTCTTTTTATGTCATTACAGTTTATCACAGGTAATTCAGGAAACGGAAAAACAAAATATCTCTTTAACAGGATAGTGAAAGAGGCAAAGGCAAACCCAAGGGACAATTATCTTGTAATAGTGCCTGAGCAGTTTACAATGCAGACGCAGAGACAGCTTGTAGATTTGTCGGAGAATAAAGCTATCATGAATATAGATGTGCTAAGCTTTAAGCGCTTGGCCTACAGAGTGTTTGATGAGCTTGGAATCACAAATCTCACGGTGCTTGAGGAGACAGGTAAGAACCTTGTACTCAGAAAGCTTGCGGCACAGGAGGCGGATAAGCTTGGCGTAATAGGCAGAAACTTAAACCGCATCGGCTATATAAGCGAGGTAAAGTCACTGCTTTCGGAGCTTGTGCAGTATAATATATCACCTGAGGAGCTCGGAAGATATATTGCCTCAGGCAGTCTATCGGATACACTTTCAGATAAGCTCAAGGATGTGCTCGTGCTCTACGAAGCATTTGAGAAGTTTATGCAGGACAAATATATCACTGCAGAGGAAATACTTAATGTGCTTAGCAATGTGGCGGAGGAGTCTGCCATTCTTAGAAATTCGGTCATTGCATTTGATGAATTTACTGGATTTACACCTATACAGAACCAGCTCATCAAAAAGCTCTTTGTCATTTCAAAGAAAATATATGTAACGCTCACAATAGACTGTCGTGAGGATATCTTTAAGAGCAGAGGCATGCAGGAGCTGTTTGACATGCCAAAAAGGACAGTGAAATCACTCACCGAAATGGCAGCGTTTTATGGCATAGAAGTCGAGGAACCTATTATCCTTGATAAAAACTACCGGCTTGCAGAAAACGAAGAGCTAAGCTTTATGGAACAGCAGCTTTTCAGAAAACGAAGATGCTCCTTTAAAAAAGCACCAAAGCACATTCATATAGACTGTCTGCGTGACCCGAAGCAGGAGCTGACAAAGATAGCCAGAAGAATTAATGAGCTTGTAAGGAACGAAAACCTGCGTTACCGCGATATTGCTATAGTCACAGGAGATGTGAATATATATGCAGGTTATGTGCGTGAAATATTTGATAAATACAATATTCCTTACTTTATCGATGCCACACAGGAGATACTTTTCCATCCGTTTATTGAGTTTATCAGGTCAATACCCGATATTGCGGCACAAAATTTCTCGGCAGATGCGGTGTTCAGATTTTTGCGGTGCGGCTTTAGTGAGCTATTGGACAGTGAAATAGATGTACTTGAAAACTACGTGCTCGCCTGTGGAGTAAGAGGTAAAAGCGCATGGGACAAAAAGTGGGTCAGGCTGCCAAAGCATAAGGCAGGCTATGACCTTGAGCTTTTAAACCAAAGCAGGGAGTATATAATGGAGCTGCTAAAGCCGGTATATCAGGTGTTTTCCGATAAAAAGTCAACGGTAAAGGACTATGTGCTCGCTATATATAAGCTGATAGTTTTGCTTGATATACCTGATAAGCTTGCAAAAAAGGAGCAGGCACTGCTTGATGCAGGGGACCAGACTGCATCAAAGGAATACGGACAGATATACAAAATAGTCATGCAGCTCTTTGAAAAATATGTGGCGGTGCTGGGTGATGAATGCATGGATGCAGAGGAATTTACACAGATACTGGATGCAGGACTGGATGCGGCAGATGTAGCAGTCATACCGCCGGGATACGACACCGTGACCATCGGAGATATTGAGAGAACGCGTCTGACCAACATAAAGGTCATGTTTTTTGCAGGCGTAAACGATGGGATTGTGCCAAAGGCAGCAGGAAGAGGCGGCATCATATCACAGTATGAGAGAGAGGCACTTAAGGAGCTGGATATAGAGCTTGCGCCTGGGGCAAGGGAGCAGGCATTTATACAGAGGTTTTATCTGTATCTGAATATGACAAAGCCATCCAGGGAGCTTTATATCAGCTATACTAGGCTTGACAGTGAAAAAAAGGCTGCCCAGCCATCGTACCTCATAGGTATATTAAAGGGGATGTTTCCGGAGCTTGTCGTGACTGAGACAGAGGATGTAGAACAGCTTTTGGATATATCAAGCAGGCAGAGTGCTCTGGATTATCTGCTGTCAAATGAGGTGGATGACAGATGGTGCGAGATTGCAGCAGCAGTGATGCTCTATGACGCAGCAGTCAGTGATGCAGGGGAATGTAATGAAGTAGACGATAAAGAATTTACTCAAAAAAATTCCGTGGAGCGGCTCATAAATGCAAGGTTTGAGCATTATTCAAAGGATCCGATTAGCCGAAATGTGGCAAGAAGCATATACGGCAGACACATGGAGGGCAGTATCACGCGCTTTGAGCAGTTTGCCAGGTGTGCATATGCGCATTTTTTAAATTATGGATTGAGGCTTACAGAGCGTGAGGAGAGCGGCTTTACATCACTTGATATGGGTAATATATACCATGAAGCACTGGAAAGATACAGTAAGAAGCTTGATAGGGAGAGTACTGACTGGTTTAGCGTGACAGATGCAAAAAGAGATGAGCTTGCGATGGAAGCAATAAATGAGGTGATTGATGAGTATGCAGGCTTTGGCATATTTGATACAGCGGAAAGCCAACATTCGATATCACATATGAAGGCGGTCTTTAAGCAGACAGTATGGGCACTCACAACCCAGATACGAAGAGGCAGCTTTGTGCCTGAGAGGTTTGAGTTTTCCTTTTACGAGAGCCTTGATATGGCAAATGATGTGACGGTTGATATAAAGGGACGCGTGGACAGGACTGACACATATACAGATGAGGGCAGGCTTTTTGTGAAGGTACTGGATTACAAGTCGGGAAATACAGTTTTTGACCTGGTGAAGCTGTACTATGGTACGCAGCTTCAGCTTGCAGTGTACATGGACGCTGTCATGGAACAAAAGAAAGAGGCACTAAAGCAGGTAAGTGTGGAGCCGGGCGGTATGCTGTACTATCACATCGACGATCCTGTAATTGATTTAAAGGATGTGACACCGGGCACTGAGCTGTCTGAGGAAGAAATCAATCAGATGATATTAAAGAAGCTCAAGCCTGACGGGCTTATCAACTCGGACGAAAAGGCATACAGAGGCATGGACAGGGACTTTGAGAAAAGCTCTGACGTAATCCCTGTCACCTTAAAAAAGGATCAGACACCGGCTGCAGGCTCAAAGGTGGCAAACGCCGAAGAGTTTGATGTGATAACAAGGTTTGCGCGAGAGAAGCTTCGCGAGATAGGAAGAGAAATATACGATGGAAATGTTGCCGTCAATCCTATCAAGAACAAGAAAATAGACAGTTGCGCATATTGCGCTTTTCAGGCCATATGCAGGTATGATTCAAGGATACCGGGCTTTAGCGAAAGAAGCTTTAACGGTGACAATAAGGAAGATGTACTTGATAAAATGCGTACACAGATTGCAGCGGCAGAGCATAAAGCATGCTATGGAGATAATAATATAAAGCCATAATCGGGAGACATAATATGGATGTTAAATGGACCAGTGAACAGAAAAAGGTTATAGATTTAAGAGACAGGGATATACTTGTATCGGCGGCAGCAGGCTCAGGAAAGACAGCTGTACTCGTTGAGCGTATAGTAAACAGAATATGTGTGGATAATCCGCCGGTGGATATTGACAGGATGCTTGTGGTGACGTTTACCAAGGCTGCAGCTGCTGAGATGAGGGAGCGTGTCAGCCGTGCGATAGACAGCTTGAAGGAGCAAAAGCCGGATGATGAGAACCTGCAGAGGCAGTCGACACTGGTTCACAATGCGCTCATCACTACAATCGATTCGTTTTGTCTGTTTGTGGTGCAGAATAATTTCGCACAGCTTAATCTGGATCCTGATTTCAGAATCGGTGACCAGGCAGAGCTTAAGCTTATGCTAAAGGATGCTTTGGCACAGGTATTTGAGGACAATTATGCAAGAGAAGACAACGAGGCATTTATCAACCTTATAGATACCTACAGCAAGGGGAGAAATGACTCTGCCGTCAGGCAGATGGTGGAGGATATCTACTATAAGGCGGGCAGCTCATCATGGCCGAGAAAGTGGATGAACAGTCTCCTGAGGCTCTATGATATAAAGTCAGCTAAACAGCTTGAGGACTCAGAAATCATTAAGGAGATAGTGGATTACAGCAGGGTGCTTTTGGAGGAGGCTGTTCAGGAGCTTACAATGGCGAAAGACCTGGCATCAGCTACACCCGGGCTTGAAAAGTATGCGCTTACACTTTCAGAGGATATAGCATTGTTTGATGGAATGACGGATGTGACAGGCTATGTCGGCATGCAGGAGTTCTTAAACAAAATATCCTTTGGCAGAATTGCTGTCATCAGGAAATTTGACGGAGACGAGAAGAAAAAGGAGCGCGTGAAAAGCATGCGCGATGCTGCCAAGAAGAAGGTAGACGGAATAAAGCAGAAATACTTTGGCATGTCAATTGAGCTTATGTATGAGCAGCTGGAGAGTCAAAGGCCATTTGTTAAGGAGCTGATAAGGCTCTCACTCGAGTTTTATGATGCGATGGAGGCTGTAAAGACAAGAAAAAGAGTATTTGATTTTTCTGATATAGAGCACTTTGCACTTCGTATACTGGTGGATGAACAGACAATGGAGCCCACAGAGACAGCGCGTGAGTTTTCAAAACATTTTGAGGAAATCATGATTGACGAGTATCAGGATTCAAACCAGGTGCAGGAGGATATACTTACCGCTATTTCAAGAGAGCACCAGGGAGTCGGCAACATGTTTATGGTGGGCGATGTAAAGCAGAGCATATACAGGTTTCGAATGGCGCGCCCTGAGCTGTTTATGGAAAAATACAACACATATACATCAGATGACAGTGCACACCAGAGAATAGACCTGCATAAAAATTTCAGAAGCAGGAATGAGGTGTTAGACTTTACTAACGACATATTCTACAAAATCATGGCAGCAGATTTGGGCAATGTGCAGTATGATGACGATGCGGCACTGTATCCCGGTGCAAGCTATCCGGAGGAGACGATGCGTCCTGAGCTTTTGCTTGTTGACTACAAGGATGATGAGCTGTCTGAAATTATAGAGGATGAGGATGGAGATAAGGTGCAGATAGAGGCGCTTTTGATCGCAAACCGTATCAGGTGTCTGATGGAAAACGGCATGGTGACTGATAAAAAGACAGGGCAGCTAAGAGCCGTGCAGTACAGGGATATAGTGATACTTTCGAGAAGTGTTGCAACCTGGGGCAATACAGTGGCAGCAGTATTAAAGGACTGTGATATTCCGGCGCATGTAGAGTCGAATACAGGCTACTTTTCATCGTATGAGATACAGGTGATCCTGTCCATGCTTCGCATACTCGATAATCCGCTGCAGGATATTCCGATGGCAGCAGTGCTTGCTTCGCCGATCGTGGGCATGGATGATGAGGAGCTGGCACAGATTAGGTCTGCCTTTAAGGGCGTAAGCTTTGCACAGGCTGCACTTAGCGCCATGGCAGGTGAGAATGGCTATGAGGACGAGAAGCTTAAAGCCTTCGCTTTGGTATTTGAGAGACTAAGAGGTGCTGTAGCTGATACGCCAATCCATGAGCTTTTGTACATGATGCTTGATGAGACAGGCTTTTACAGGTATGCATCGGCCATGCCGGCAGGAAAACGGCGCAGACAGAATATAGATATGCTGATTGAGATGGCCGCAGCCTATGAAAAGACCAGCTACAAGGGGCTGTTTCACTTTGTCAGGTACATAGATATACAGCAGAAATACGAGATAGACTACGGAGAGGCCGATACCGCAGGCGAGAATGACGATGTGGTGCGCATTATGACAATCCATAAGAGCAAGGGTCTTGAGTTTCCTGTAGTGTTTGTTTCCGGCCTTGGCAAGGGCTTTAACACGCAGGACACAAAATCAGACCTGGTGATACATGAAAAGCTTGGGCTTGGCCTTGTGGAAAAAACAAAAAGCCCAAGGACAAAGCGACCATCACTAATCAGAAATGAGATAGTAAGCCGCATTAAAAGGGAAAATATGGGAGAGGAGCTGCGTGTGCTGTATGTAGCACTCACCAGGGCGAAGGAAAAGATTATCCTGACAGGGGGACTTTCAAATGCCCAAAAATCTTTTGAGAAGTATAGAGGCAATGTAAATGCGAACCAGCCAATAAGCTTTGGACAAAGGGAGGAAGCAGGGTGTTACCTGGACTGGATTATACCTGCCATGCTGTCGTACCCGGATAAGTATACGGTATCCACAGTCGATGCAACAGAGTTCGCTGCACGAACTGCCATGGATATGGCGGCAAACGATATATCAAAAGCGCAGCTTATTGGGCACATAAGTGCAGCGGATGAAACAAAAGCCAAAGAGCTCGCAGAGGAATTTGATTTTGAGTATGTATATGCTTCTGATATAACTAAAAAAAGCAAATATTCGGTATCTGAGCTGAAGCATGAATCTATGGTTGAAAAGTACGACAGCACAGAGAGGGAGGCAGAGCGTCCTAAGTTCCTTTTGGAGGAGAAGGAGACGTATGTGCCGGACTTTGCGAGGGATGATGAGGCGGGCGGTGCTTCTAATGAAAGCAAAGAGCCTAAAAATGCAGCAGGTGTGAATCAGGGAGCGCTGCGCGGAACTGCAGTGCACCGTGTCATGGAGTGTCTGGATTTCAAGAGCCTGTGTGATATAGATACAAAAGACCATGTGGCAGTCAGTGCATTTGTGAAGAAAAGCATGGATGAAATGCTAAAAAAGGGGCTTATCACAGATGACATGTACAGGCTGACCAGACCAAAGCTTATAGAGCAGTTTATATCATCAGATGTGGCAGCGCGTATGGCACAGGCGGATAAGAGAGGCGATTTGTATAAAGAGAAGCCTTTTGTGATGGACTATGAGGGAGTGTTGGTTCAGGGAATTATTGATGTGTTCTGGCTGGAGAATGATAAAATAGTGCTGCTTGATTATAAGACAGACAGGGTAAATGCTGCTAAAGAGCTTATCGACAGATACAGCACACAGTTAAAACTGTATGCTGATGCACTTGGAAGGATTTTTTCTACAGATGGGAAAAGCATACAGGCGGATGAGAGGCTCATATATTCATTCCGTTTACAGCAGACAATTGTTACCTGTCGTGAATATAAAAAATAGTGGCATGTCACAGCAATCTATTATATAATGTCTAACAGGCGGTACAAAAATATAATATATTAATATATAAGACATAATTGCTGTATGAACAGCTGTATATAAAGCCAAAGAAAAGAGATAATTTACATGGAGGAATACAATATGTACGAATACGATGACGAGGTTTTAGACACATTTTTAAAGAAGCAGACACAGCTTTTTAGTGAGGAGGTCGCAGATACTCCGGAGGCTGCAGAGGAATTTTTAGAGGACTGCATGGCTGTGGTATGTAAGAATATAAAAGAAGTAAGAGATTATTTTGATGAGGCAGGCTCAGATATTTCGGGCATGTCAGATGATGAGCTTATGGACCAGAGTGAGGTCTTTGCCATTGAGGACGGCAGATTCCTTGTTGTGGAAGGATAGCAGGTATGAAGTATTTTAAGAAAACGATGTGTATGCTGCTTGCATCAGCGACACTTCTCACCGGCTGCAGTATTGGCGGCAAGGAGATAGTGCTTGATATAAATACCACGAACAGCCATACAGTTTTTTCCGTGGACAATATGAAGTGCGATAAGAAGGAGGCACTCATATATTTAGCCAATTACAAAAATCTGTATGGCACTATGTATGATGTAAACCTGCTTGAGACAGATGATGCGTCGAACGTGGAAAAATATATCAGGGATGTCACTGTTGATGAGCTGACGCGCATATACTGCATGGTTTCAATTGCAAAGCAAAAGAAGATTACACTTACAGACAAGGAGAAGAGTAGTGTGTCAAAGGCTGCAAAGGAATACTATGACTCATTAAACGAAGCTGAAAAGAAATTCACAAAGGCTGATTTATCAGACATTGAGAGCGCATACGAGCATTATGCGATTGCGCAAAAGCTGTACAATTCTCTATCGAAGGGCGTTGATACAGAGGTGAGTGATGAGGATGCAAGAGTTATCCATATACAGAAAATTTTTGTAAAGAGCAAGGAGAGCGCAGATGCTGTGAGCCAGAAGCTCTCGTCAAAGGAAGATTTTGCAGCAGTTGCATCAGGCAGCAGTGAGGACAGCCAGACAGAGCTGTATGCGGCAAAGGGCTACTTCTGCCACCTAGGAGGTTGAGGCTGTAGCAATTTGAGCCTTGGCGATGGAGAGACTAT